>Ga0210387_10000159_pt1 | contig 48621 bp, 74 predicted proteins | sample IncBWC7OmetaG_FD_160108 | JGI IMG/M metagenome (GOLD analysis project Ga0210387, IMG submission 160108) | Forest soil microbial communities from Barre Woods Harvard Forest LTER site, Petersham, Massachusetts, United States - Inc-BW-C-7-O ... | reverse complement strand
CCCCCAGCCCGGAGGAGCCCTGTCGCCTAACGCCACCCCGCCCTCGCGCGGGATCTTGGCTTCAAACGCGAAACTGCGTGCGCCGGGAGCTCCAATCATAGGGGCCCTCGGTGGCTGACGACGCCTATCAACCTTCGCCTCTTGGAGGATCTGCGCCGCCGGCTCGCCCGGTCACGCCGACTCCCCCTGCGCCGGCGACTTCGACCACCTATGCGCCGTCGCCAATGCCTTCGTCGCCGGCGCTTGTCGCTGCGACTTCGGGAGCCATTCTCCATCATGAGAGCGGCTCGACTTCGACCAACCTGAAGAACCCCACCAGCTATGCCGGCGCGGTCGGGCCGGGACAAATCATGCCAGCGACCGCCAAGCCGTACATGCGGCCAGGCGAGAGTCTCAGCAATCCCGCCGACAATGTCGCGATCCATAATCGGATCATGCAGGATTACGCTACGCGCTGGCCGAATGACCCGGCGCGCTGGGCGGTCGCTTATTTTTCTGGTCCCGGCAATGTCGCCCCGCCGGGCTCGCCGACGCCCTGGATCAGAAATTCGAGCGACGGCCACAATACAGTGGCGCAATATGTGGCCAACACCGCCGGGAAGATTGGCGCAGCGACTCCCAACACAGGCGCAGCGACAACCGCGCCCGCAGCCGCACAGCCGGCGAACGTCGGCATGGCGCTCGCGGCGCTCAGCGCGCCGACCGGCGGGCCTGGAACCAAATCCACGATGGATAATCTACAGTCGACTTTCGCTGGAGGCGGGGGCGATTCCGCGCCGCCGCCGATGAACCTCGAGGGGCAGCAGGCCGCGGCCTCGATGGGCAACGCGCGCCAGGCGCAGATCGCCGCGCTCGCCCCGCAACTGATGATGGCGACGCGGCAGATGGGCGGCCTGCAGGGCGCTCGAGGCGCGCCAAACCTGGGCTCGACCATGAGCTATCAGGGCGGCCAGACGATGCCGATGGCGACAGCGGCGCCAACGCCGGGCACCACGTTGAATTCCACAGGAGCGTTATATGGCTAGTGGCGATGATCCGCTTGCCGACTATCAGAACATGCTCGGCTTGCAGGGGCTCACGGGTCCGAATCCCTATCTCCAATACACTGGCCAGATCCCGATGGCCGGCTTCTATGGCGCGCCGACCAACGCTTCGGGCCAGCCGATTCAGAGCTTCACCGACACCCAGAACGCTTCCAACGCCTGGAGCGCCGCCAACCCGCCGGGCACGACTTTGAACACTTCGGGCGCAGTCGCTAGCACGGCGAATCCATTCTCCGGCGTCAATATTCCGCAAGGCCAGAACACGGCGGTGGCGCAGCCGCGCGGCGGGATGACCCCGCAACAATGGCAAGCCCTGACCCCAGCCCAGCGGAACGCCGCCAGTGGCCCTATGGCTCAATATGCCTCTGGCTTGGCGATGATGCCGTCCGGAAATAATTTCGTCGCTTCCGGCAGCAATCCGAGCGGGGCCAACCCACAGGCTTCGACGGCGCTCGCCCTGATGAACGTCGGCGGGTCCGGTTTCAACCAGATGGCCAGTCAACCTTCGGCCTCGGCCGCAGCGCCAGCCGCGCCCACCAACCCCTACAACATGCGCCAGGCCTATCTCGACGCGCTTTCGAACCCTGGAAAGGTGACCACGCCCGGCGCGGTGATGCAGCCTGGGACGTCCCAGACCGGCGCGCCGCAGCCCTCGGTCCTATCGGCCTTCTTGGCCGCGCATCCGGGCGGCGGAACATCGATCCCCGGCGGCTATAGCAACACCGGGTTCTTCAATACCTTGAACCAACTGCAGGCGCAGAAGGGAGCTTCGGCATGATCGGCGCTGAGCTTCTCAACCTGATGTATGGGAATCCGTATTCACAGCTCGCCTCGGCGATGAACCCAGCGCCGCAGCCGGCGCCCAATGCGCCGCCGGTGCAGCGAACTGGCTATATGCAGCCATCGCCGGGTCAGGTGGGGCCAGCGCCTCCACTTCGGACTCCTGAAGTCGCGCCGGGGCAGCGTTTTCCTCTGGGCGCCCCCGCAAGCGGCCCACAGATCACTCCAGCTACTCCAGCCGAGCAAAGGGGCGCGCAGGTTAGTCCAGGAGCCCCACAGATGGCTCCTGGCGGGCCTCCTCCAAATACGCCTCCACCCCCTCCACCAGGGCAGCAAGGCCTGCCGCCGACCGCGGCTACCCAATCGCCGCCGGATCTGGCGTCCTTGTACCTGCAAATGGAGCAGAGGAACCGTTCGGCGAACGAGATCGACCACGGGCTCAACTTAATGGCGGCGGCCTTCTCGACCCCCTCGATGGCCAACGCGATTATGGGTTCGCAGCGCCAGGGCGCCGATCCCGGCGCGCAGCTCGGCAATCTGATCATGCTGCAGAACCTGCAGCGGATGCAGAACATCCCGGCGCCGCAGGGGCTCGATCCGGCCACTTGGGCTGCGCTGCCGCCGGATGCGAAGGAGAAATACATCCAGGCTCAAGGCGCGGCGAACATCGACATCGCTAAGCAGGGCGCGGAGACCAAGCAGAAAGATCTGCTCGAGGCGCAGCAGAAAGCGCCCGACATGCTGTCTCAGCTCGACGTGATGCGGGCCAGCGCCGATCAGATCAAAAACGCGGTCGATACGGACGGCACGACGCCGGTAATGCAAAACATTCTATCCAGCCAGTGGAAGAAAGGCGCGGCGATCAAGTTGATGAATATGGATGAAAAAGATCCTGGCTGGATCTCGACGGCTAAGGATTTGATGACCGCGGCGGCGCTGACCCAGCCCGAGCAGGACGCCCTGATGAAGATGAAGACTCTCAACAATCAGGTTTATGGCGAAGCCTTCCAGAGCACGGGATCAAGACGCACCGGGACTGAGGTGAAGAACTTGCGCGAGGCTTTAAGTCCGCTGACCAATTTCACCCAGTCGCCAGAAGGCTACATGAGTCAATTCGGCCAGTTCCAGAATCAGCTGAACAAGAGCTACGTCAACACCCTCGGCGCGGCCGGCCGGATCGACGAAATCCCCGACGCCATGAAATGGGACACGAGCGACCCCAACAATCCGAAGCCTTTGGTGAACTCGGCCTATCTGCCCGGCGGCGACCTCTACGCTGGCCATGGCGGGCAATGGGCGAGCAACCCGCCGAAGGGCGGCGGCGCCCCGTCCTCCGCGGTCGCCTATCTGAAGGCTAATCCCAATCTGGCGGCGCAGTTCGACGCCAAATATGGAGCAGGCGCGTCGAAGGCCGCCTTGGGGCAATAATGGCCAATCCATTCGACCAGTTCGATTCGGCCCACGCAAGCGGCGGCAACCCATTCGACCAGTTCGATACCGGGGCCAAAGCGGCGCCCGCGCAGACCGACGCTTCGTCCAAGATGAGCGGGATCGGCAGGACGCTCGAGAACGCGCTCACGCTCGGCGGGGCTGACTGGCTCTATTCCAAAGTTCCCGGCATGCCTTCGCTGCAGACCCAGCAAGCGCAGACCGAAGCGGCGCGGCAGAGCGTGCCCGCGGCCATTCGCTATCCGGCTGAGATCGGCGCCTATGCGGTCGGCCCCGGCAAGCTTCTCGGCCCGGCGGCTGCGACGGTGACCGGCGGCCCGATCGCCGCCGGCGTGGCCGAGGGCGCCATGGCGGGCGGTCTGAGCTCCGGCTTTGGCAGCAATTTCGACCCGAGTTCGACCGTCACCGGCGCGGCGACTGGCGGGGTGTTGGGCGGCGTGGCCGGCGGCATTGGCAAGGGCGTGGCGAAATTGGGCGCAACACCCGGCAGCATCGACCCGGTAGCGGCGATCGCTAAGACCAAACAGCTGCGTGACGAGGCCTATGCGCCGCTCAAGAACATCGCCTTCAATCCCGACGACGTGCTCAACGCCCACACCAGCGCGACGCTGACGCCCGGTATGGGGGCTGATGTCACTTCGGGTATGGAGAGCATGCTCGCCAAGCAGCGCGACGCGATCCAGAGCGGCGGCAACACCGCTAACGACATCGCCGACTACATGACAAATCTGAAGTCGGTCAGCGGCTCTCCTAGCGCGAGCAATGGCGATAAACTGCTCGCCGGGCAGACCGCCAGCAATCTCTCCGATCTGCTCACCAACGCCAACCCGATCACCGATCATGCGCCGGGCGAGGCGGCGCAGACGCTGCAGCAGGCGCAGACTGCGCATCAGCAGTACATGATGGCGCAGAACCTGGCCGAGTGGCAGCGGAGAGAGAGTGTGGGCGCGTCGGTGGGCCAGGCGCCGCTGACCGAAGCCGAAAAATACTATCAGGGTCCGGACGCTCTTCAAAACTATAAGACCCTGACTGATTTGTACCAAAAGAGCCAGGATTCGACCAGCAAACTCAGCTGGGCGTTGGGTCACATGGGCGCGCATGCGATCGGCGCGGCTGGCGGCATGATGGCGGGCTGGCCCGGCGAGTTTATCGGTGAAGGACTCGGTTATTTGTTCGCCAAGCCAGCGATCAACAAGGCGCTAAAAGGCTATGACAAGACTCAATTGCTTAAGGCCTACCAACAGGCCTATCCACAATTGACCGGACAGCAACTCTCAGGCGCGCAGCCCGGCCCCGAGGTGGGCGACGCGATCAAAAACATCATGCTGGGCAGCGCCTATTGATCGGTGAGCCAGTAATACGCGGCAAGACAGCCAAAAAAGATCATCGCGGCGAAGGGTATCATTGTCATTGTGGCATTCCTTTTTGTGAACTGCGGGAGAGCGAGGTAATCCCCGCTCTCCCTGGCGTCGGCCTGACACGGTCCCTGAAGTGGCGGGGGCCAAAAAACAGGGAACCTCTGGCAGGTAGGGGGTATGCGCCTGCCTCAGACCAGCGCGTTCCTTCTTCGGAAGCCCAATAACCCCATGAGCCCGAAGCCTAGCGCCAACATCGCCCAAGTGGAAGGCTCGGGCACGCCGGTCGTCAATTGGATCGAGCCGCCAAATGACTGACGCGGCGCGGTGAAGTCGACGGCGAATTGCGTCTCGTCCGAACTGAACGTTCCGGCCGCCGCCGCCACCGGGCCGAAGGAGCCGTCGAGCAGCGTCACCGGGAAGGTGTGCGAAGCCAGCAACCCGCCATCGGCGAAGGTCGACTCGGTGGTTGGACCGGGATCGTTGGTGAGCCCGTTGACAGTGAAGGTCGAGAGCGTGCCGCCGCGCCCGCTGATCGCGCTTTGCAGGACATCGACCGTCAGAATGTGCGAGCCGGTAAAGCCCGCCGCTGCGCTGGCGTCGAGCGTGACGCTCGAGAGGTCGGCGTTGGGCAGGATCGGGCTACCCTGCGCGGCGATGGTGATGTTGGCGAAGTTGGCGTCGTTGGCGGTGAGCGACGCGGCGCCGGTGGTGATCCCGGTGACGTTGTCGATCAGCGCGCCGTTATCGAACACTTCGATTTGCAGCGTCGCCCGCGCTGGCAGCGTAAGCGCCGCGAGCATGGTAGTGGTTAGTAGGATTTTACGCATTCTTGTCCCTTTCCAATTGCCCAACCCTTCATCGCACGAATATGCGACAATCGTCAGTCACGTTTTCGCTCTCTGAGGCGGTCAGCCAGATCTTTGGCCATGTCGCCCAGCGGTCGCATTTGCCGCACGCAATATTTGACCCCGTCCCGGTAGCCCCAGAGATACGAGCCGATCATCGCAACGATGATGATCACTGCGAGGCCGAAGTTCATGCCGCCGGCGCCGTGGCTTTGAGGTTCTTGAATACGCTCTGATACAGTCGCTCTTTGCGCTGCAGCGCCTTGACGATGCGACGGTCGAGCGCCGAGCCAGAAAGGTCAATGTACGAAACGTACTCGCCCGTCTGGCCGCGGCGGTGAATCCGGTCTTCGACCTGGTCGCGAGTGTCGGCCGAGTAGCTGTTTTCGAAGAAGATCATGGTGCGGCACTTGTCCTCCTCGACATTGACGTCGCCAAGCAGGGTGTGGCCATACTTACTGGCTTCGGCCTGCAGCAGGATGATCCGGCAGCGGGGGTCGTTGTTGAATCTGAACTTCTGCTCTTCGACGTCCTCCGGGTTCATCCGGCCCCGGATCCAGGCTGGATTGTAGTCCTTCAGCGCCTTGAACAGGAGATCGAAAACCGGCCGATGACGGTAGACGACGCAGACCTTGCCCTCGACCTCCTCGTCGAGGAGTTGATGGAGCAGTTTGAGCCGGGGATTCTCGCTCGGGTGTACGAGCTCGTGGACCTCACCGAATGCGTCATAGACGAACCCTGTTTGGATCTGAGCCAGCTTTTCGTATTTAGCGATCGCGACGTCGACTGTGACGACCCCGCGTTCGATCTCGACTAGGAACTGGTGCTCCATCTGATTGTATTGGCGCAGCTGTTCGGTCGACATCTGATAATCGCGGATGGTTGGATCCTTGCGCGGCAAATCCGGAAGCCAATCCGCCTTCTTGGCCTGGAACACCGCCGGGGCCATGATGCGGGCGAGCACGTTGGCGTTCTTCTCCCGGATCACCTCCTTGTTCTGCCAACCGCCCATGACGCAGAAGGCGCCGCGGAAGGCGTAGAAGTTGCGATCAGTGAACAGGTCGATGGCTCTGAGTTGCCCCCAAAGATCATGCGGGCCTTGGGTTTGCGGGCGGCCGGTCAGCAATCGCTTCCAGCGGCAGACTGCCGCCAGGCGATGAATCGCTTTGGTTTGCTGGGATCGGTGCCCTTTGATCTGAATCGATTCGTCGATCGCCAGATATGTCTTGCCGATCGCCGCCCACTTGACGATCCGGGTCAAGACCGCCGGCATTCGGATCGCCTCGTAGTTGATGATCAGGATCGGCGGCGAATTATGGCCCTGGCGGCTAAGAAACCATTGCGCCTCCTCTTTTTTTGAGGAGCGAAAGACATGGGCGTTGAAGCTGAAACCATGCTTCTCGATCTCGTCGATCCAGCCCTGCTTGAAAGTATTAGGGGTGACGACGATCATTTGGTCAGCCTGACCGAGGCCTTGATACCACGAGTATTCGGTCAGCGCGCACAGTGTCTTGCCCAGCCCCTGCTGTAGGAACCAGCCGACGCCCGGCTTGTCGCGGGCGAAGTCGAGCGCGGCGATCTGGACCGGGTCGAGCTTGCTCATGTCTTGGTTCCTGAAACGATCTTCGGCAACAGCTCAACTGGCGCGTAAACTCCAAGCCCAGTCCTGGCGGCGATCATTTCGAGCCGCATAGTGTCGAGCACCTCCCGCACCAGCCAGGCGCGCGCCCGCGCCTCGTTGGGCGTGATCTCTTTGTTAACGAGCTGATCCAGGCTGACAAGCAGGAGCCGGCGCAGATCGTGAGTGTCCTTGAGGGTTTCAGTAAGCTTGGGCACGAATTTCTCTCTTTAACGCCACTAGCGCGGCTTCGCAGGCAATGGTCGCCTGGCCTATAGCGTATTCGGTGTTGGCGCAGCCAAAACAAATTCGGCGATACTCGAAGATGGTTTCTTTTTCTAGTTTACGATCCAGACGATGCGTTCCTATTGGATTTCTGTGTACAAATTGGTTCCATCGCCTGAAGTAGTTTTGTCTTTTAGCTCCAACTGGTCTGTCGCAATAAACACAGTTAGTAAGTTCAGAAGAAAGTTTTTCACGTTTTTGCTCCTCTATATGCCGATCTCGTTGTGGCCATGTCATATCTCTCCACCCCAATGGTTGACGTATATCATGATCAAAATACCACTTGTCTTCGGCTTCATCTATTTTTCGCCGTTCTTCAATCCATCTTGCTTCTTCACTATATCGAAGCCATATCTTCGTGAACGATCCATCTTTCTTGTATTTCTTTACTTCTGGCATTTGCGCCACAGCCCTTCATTGTTGCGCTCGAGCACGCCGTATTTGCGCAATTCCTCGAGCCGCGAAGTGACCGAATTCGCCGAGAAGCCGGCGGCTATGACTTTGGGTCGCAGTTCGGCCGCGCGCTTGGGTCCGTCTGAAAGCGCCGCCATGATGACGCCGTTGATGCCCTTTTCCAGATTCGGGCCTGGTGAGGCGTGCTTACGAATTTGAGGCTTGGGTTTGTGCGTAATCTTGTGGATCGCGCGCTCAGCCAACGTCGGTTTAGGCCTGATCTCTTCGACCTCGAGATTCTCGATCGGCAGCATCTTCGACATCAGACCGAAGAGCGTGTCAGCGCCGATGGTGAAACCGATTTTAAATTTAACAGTCATCGCTGGGTTCCCTGTCCATGTCGTCGAGCCACTCCCGGATCGGAGGGCAGGGCAAGCACACGCAGACGAAGGCGATGAGGCCGAGCAGGATGGGGAACCAATTCATAGGCGGCTCTCCAGTTCAGTGATCCGGCGATTGAAGAGATCGAGGTCAGCGTGGACGATCTCCCAGCTCTCTCTGTAGGCCTCGTTGAGAGCGTCCAACGCCAGTTTCGTTTCGACGGTGGTTCGCCGCATCACGAGAATGACCCGGTTGATCGCGATTGCGCAGGCGCCCGCGCTGAGGGCGCAGGCCCAAATCGAGACGATGTTTATGATGTCCCAGATCATTTCGCCCTTCGGATCTTCGCCATGCGGACGACGTGGCCCATAGAACGCGCTGGTGTGGGCTGAACGATCGTGGCGCTTTCGAAAGGAACGGGAGCAAGCTTGTAACCAAGGCAGCGCAAGACGGCGTTGATTGTGGCCGCTTGGGGCCGGCGCGTCGTGCCTGAGAACCAAGCGCGCAACGTCGAAGAAGTAACGCCGGAATCCTCTTCGATCTGCTTATAGGTCGTTTGCCCGACGACCGTCCTCACCTCGTCGATGATCGGATCCTTGTCGACGAACGAGTAGCTTTTGTACGTGAAGCCTTTACTCATCGGCCGCCTCCTGCTCTCGCTGCCATTTGAGATCGCGCTCGACCAGCGCCTTCGCTCGATGCACGGCGCCGAGTGCGCGGCCAAGCTCCAAGGCGGTTTCGTCAGGGCAGTCCTCGAGCTGACCGCGCATTGGGGCCAACTGCGCGAAAGCGGCTTCACAGCGCGCTAGGATCTCAGGCAGCTTCATGCGTCACCGAGCTCGTCGACGGCGCGGACGCGCGGCGTAGCCTTAAAAAGATCGACCCGCGCCTGGGCCGTCTGAGCAACGCTCTTCTCCAGCGAACTCTCCAACGCCTTGCTGCGAAGATTGGCCAGCGTAGCGATGTCGACCCAGCGTCTGGCGTCGCTCGGATTGCCGGCCAGGATCTGAGCGAGGCTCGATGCGATCAGCTCCAGCGCCTCCTTGCTTTCTGGCGGCAACGTCTCCCAGTTTTTCCCGCGCCGGAATGCGAATTTGAGTCCCTGAGCGAGTGCGCTCATGTCTTCGAAAAGGCCGTCGTCGAAGTTCATTTTGTTCCCTTTAGATATTCGAGCAGCACGCCGACCCACTGCCCATTGCCGTAGAAGCAGGTGCGGACGTCAGCCTGCTTGACCCATGGACTTACAAACATGTTGCGCGCCTTCCAGCCGATCAGGACCGCGGTCATGCCGGCGGCCCGGATGCGGTTGCCTTCGTGCCATTGACGCTCGGTCGGAGCGAAAAGGTTGCCGTCAACTATCTTGCCTTCACCCCAGACGATGGGATGACCGGGTAGCTTCATCACCAGATCAAGCAACCCGGTCGCCCAGCGGTCCTCCCACCGCCGCGCGTACCCGCCAGAGAGGGCGTTGATCTCCCTGACGAGCTCGCGTTTTCTGGTCGCTTCATCCACTACTCGGCCGCCTGCTTAATCGGCATCATCGGCTCGACGAGAAAGGTGACGACGATGCGCCCGGTCACCGGATCGTAGGCGACCAGGAAATCGTTGGGCGCGACGATCAGACCGTGCTTTTCGCCATGAGGCCGGATCAGCGCAGGCAGAGTCCTGGTGAATTGCTTGGTCTGGTCGAGCATTTATTCCGCCGCTCGCTGAATGCCGCCCACGAGTCCATAGAGGCCGTCGCCGACGCGTTCGACGACCCGGCTCTTCTGCAGCATGGCGAGGCCGGTCGAGAGCGAGCCTGCCGCCAGATCGTTATGCTCAAGGGCTTCCTTCAGTTCCTTGACGCCCAAGGGACCGAGCTGCAACGCGGCGACGATCGTATCGTTGACCTTTGAGCCGCGCGCCGGGCGTCCCGGAGCGGCGGTCCCCTCGACCGGCGTGGTGGTGATGAGAACGCTCTCGACCAGAGGCCCGATTTCCTCGATGAACCGAGCCAGCTGCTCGGCATTCTGCATCTTGATAGTTGCGCTATAGGTGTTCTTCATTTCGCTTCCTCTTTAGGCGCCCTGTTGGCGGACCAGTCGCCGTAGATCTCGAGGGCGCAGCGCATAGCCCGCGACGCCATCTTCAGATGAACCCCTTGTTTTACCATATCGTCGGTGTTGAGCACCTTGTCGATGTGTTCGACCACGATCTCTAAGACCTCGTTCATGGTGATCGCGTAAGGGTAGGTCAGGCCGTCATCAGACTCGTCCATGCCGCTTTGTGCGCCTCTTCTATGGTTGAGAATCGGCCAGACCAGATCTCCTCGTCGGTCCTCAAGTCGACCCGCAGCCAGCCCCAGGTTGGCGTCTTCTTGTGTTTGAACAGGGTCACTCGATAAGGACGCCCCTTGAGAGTGAAAACATGAACGGGATTGCCAGCGGCGCTGCGCCTCCAATCCCGGAGGCTCATGAATCGATAGCGTTCGTACTCGTCCGAATTCCGCATCCGCGGATTGGCCGGGTTTTGCGGCTCGTCCTTGACGTCGTAAAACGCTGGCTCTTCGACCTTCTCGTAACGGCGCAGGATCTCGAGCGCGACCATGCGCGTCGCCGGGTCGCCGCGCATATCCGTAGCCAGCGCACGGATCTTGGCGAGACGTTGCGGCGTCATCAGACAAGCCCGGCGCCCTTGCGAATGCAGATCCTTTGCAAGAGGTACAGGAGCGCGGTAGTCGGATCGGGAGCCATCGTCTTCTCGCCAAGCATGCCGTAAGCGACGCGCGCGGCGATCGATAAACGCAGGACATTGCGACCGCGCTCATCGTAATAAGGACCAAGCGCCTCGACGATCATCTTCTCGCTCTCAGCCCAAGTTTCCGGGATTTCGATCTCTTGCTTGTTGCGACCCAGTGTGACGAACTTCAAAACCGCGCCTCCTTGTGAATTGAAACATGGCACGGTTGACAAACGAATATAACTTCACGGGGCTTATCGTAATCTGGGTGATGTCGATGCAATGAACGTGTTTCACCGCAACGCTCACAGACGTTTGGACATGGAATATGTTGAGCTAAACTTTTAGCCCTGACCTTCTCTGGATTGCGCCTGTTCCAAGTTTTTTTTACTTCCTTCATCAAGCCTGGATGCGCTTCTGCGTAAGCTTTACGTTTGGCTTTTACGATGTCTGGGTGAGCGTCTCGCCATTCGCGCGCTTTTATCCTGACGCAGTTTTTGCAATATGAGAGATGCCCATCCCGCATTCTCGTGTTGACATAGAAATTTTCGACAGGCTGTTTTTGTTTACAGCCTCTACAAATCTTCAATCCTCTACTCACCATCCGCCTCTTCGAACTTGAGCCACCGGATCTCGCAACCGCATCGGCGCGCCATCAGACCGATGATCTCGACCATCATCTCTTCCTGCTTTTTTCGCGAAAGCTCTGGGAAAGCGTCGAGCAGGGCGAGCTTGATCACCCCATGGTTAACGATCGCCGTAACCTTGACGTAGTTCTCTGGACTCATTTGTGGCATTGGGGCACCCTTTGGCGTCAAAATGGAATCTCTTCGCCGTCCTCCATTTTGTCGGTGAAGTCGCGCGCCGTTCCTTCAGTGCGCCGCTCGGTATTGATGTCGTCGGCCTCGCCTTCGAAATCGGTGACAAATCCGGACTTCGAATATTGGTCGTAGAGCGAGCGGGTGAACTTGCCCTCCTCTTCGGTCTGCAGATTGCCAACATACTGATATTCATAGGTGAAATAGGGATCGCCGGTTGGCCCGGTCTTGCGCTGCACGACGATCCTGTACCGTTGGAAATACTGATCGACGCCGATCGCGCGCGTAGTCGAGATGAAGTTTTGAGTCGGCGTCACGCCGGTGCGCGCGTTGGTGAAGACGCAGAGTTGCTTCTGACCATTCGGCAGATCGATCAGCCACAGCACGTCGTAGGTCAGCGTGGCCGCTGGCTTGCTTCCTGGATCGTCGGGCTGCGATGAACCGAATTTATGCATCCTGTTTTCGAAGACGGTCTTCAAGATCTTCCATTGATATTCACCGCCGCCCATTGAAGGCGGGAATTTGACCTTGAAGGTTTGGTTCGGCTGATCCCAATGGATCCCGTCCGAGGCCGACGCGAGCGGTCCCTTCTGCTCTGAACCAGCAACTTTGGGGGCCCAGAGCTGATAGGTCTTGCGCAGCAGAATCGGCGTCCCGGTGACCGACTGGCCGAGGTTGAGGTTGAGGATCGAGATCCAGAAATTCCCTGGATTCGCGCCTGGCGTGCCGTTCATCACCGCCGGGCTTTGGCCGGCGAGGACCATGAGCCGCGGCGGTTTGAGATCGGAGGCGTCGATGTTGCCGAAGGAAGCCCCGGTCGAGGCCTTGCGCATCCAGTCCGGGACCGAGGAGGATTCAGGCTTGGTGATATCGGTGGTCATGATGCGATACATCCCTTCCTTGAGGCGATAGCGGGGCTTCTCGAAATTCATTTCACGCCTTCGTGATCGACACATAAGGCGTGGCGCTGACCTTAAAAATGTCATCCGGCAGCGATCGGCCGGCCTTGACTTCGTCCTTGGCGAACGCGCCCAGCGTCTGGGCGTTGACTGTCTCGATGATCAGGCCTTCGTTGCCGGATCCACGCAGCCAGCCGAGCCCGGCTTCCTTGTTGAGGATCGAAGCTGACCAGCGATCGTTGATCGACACTCGGCCGACATCCTTGATCTTGATTGTCTTGACGTTCTGGTTCTGAAACATCGTGGGCAGGAGCTCATACGAAAGCCCCTCCACATGCTTTTGCAGCGCCGCCATCTTTTCGGATAGCGCCTTGACGGTGTCGCGCAACTCGGCAAAATAGGCGACAGCAGTGGGAATATCGTTGTGCTCGACCACTTCGTTGGTGTCTTGCGTCGCCCGTTCCAACAGGCTGTCGAGCTTCTGGCCGGCGTAGTCGGCGGCAATTTGGGTTTTGAATCGTAGCATCGTTTAGTCCTCTGAGTGGAACCTGCTATGGAGGTTCGAGGACTGAATATGTGACAATAAAAGACGAAGTCAAGTGAGAAAGGGATTGTCCCGATGTCTATTTTGACCACTCTCGCTCTGATGACCAGCGCCGTCGTCGCGAAGCTGGTCAACCCCGACGTCGAAATGACCCGTCTCCAGGCGAAGATCGATGATCTCGAAGGCCAACTCACAGAGGCGAAGACGGTCGCGGTAGTTTTGGGGCGAGAACGCGATCAGTTGCGCGTGTTGGTCGAGCGATACCAGGGGCGAGAGGATCAGCAGCGGCCGGCGGGACCGGATTTTAGCGTTCATCAGATTACGGAGGAAACGCGCTTGCGCTTGCAGGCGCATCTGCAGGCGCAGCAATTGATGGCGATGGCGCAGGCGCAATGCAACCAGGCGCAGCTGGCGCAGCAAAACTTCTATGGCCAAGGAATCCAGCAGATGCTTGGCCTGCAGCACAATCAGCTTGGCTCGCAGTTGGCGGGCGCGCATGAGGGCTTCTGCAATTGCGTGCCGGCGCGCCACGATATGTTCCTTAGACGCGGCTAAGCCGCTCGGCGAGCGCGTCCCATCGCTTCGCTTCGTCGCGATCGCCCTGGCGCATCGCCCGCATCGTCATCTGCTCGGCGATGCGCTTGAGTGTCGCGATCACCGCTTCCGGCTCGTCGGCTTCGACCAATTCGACAATTTGAAATCTGAGCGCGTCTTTTTCGTGCGCGTTTAGCACTAACCCCGCCAGGTCGCAGCCTTCACCGCCCACATCTGCGCAACTTGCATGTCGGTGATGGCGAGCGAGTACATGCGCTTGACCTCGGGGTTGGTCGCCTCTTCGCGCGCATCATTGCAGAGGTTGATGAAGTTGGCCGCGACCTGCTTAAACTCGTCGACTTCGCTGCTGCCGCTCGGGTTGAAGGAAATCCCAACGGCGCTTTCACCAAAGCTCATGGCGCGGTCCTGTGTCGCTCAGCGCGCGTCATGGCGCCGCGCTTGATCCCTTTCGCTGTCGGCTTGTTCGTGCCCTTTTTCAAGCTGCCGCTCTTCTGCAGCGTCGAGGTGCCGATCGCATAGGCGGAACTCGTGCCCCAGCCTTTCTTTTTCAGCTGTTTAACAGCTTCATCGAGGATATGGGGCATCAGGTGATCGCAATCGCGTTAGAGGTCACCTCCACCGTGCCGCCGGCATTGGTGCCAGCCACCCGGCAAGAGATGTTGGTCGCCGCATCGCCCGCGACAGTGACATAGGTCGCCCCGGTCGCGCCCGCGATTGTCGCAGCCCCGCGCAACCATTGACGCGTAAGGGTCGGCGAACCCGTCCATGTTCCGGTCGAACAACCGAGCGTCGTCGCGCCCGCGACGCCTGTGCCGGCAGTGATCGACACAACCGGCGCCGCGGTGTTGGTCGGCGGCGGCGTTGGCCGCGCAGCAGTGAGAAGACTCGCCATCGTCGCGACGGTTAGATTGCCGGCCTTGCCGCGATTGATGAGCAGCGCGAGCTCGTTGGTGAATTTGCTGTTCGTTCGCTGACCTGGAATCAGCCCCGCCGGCGCGCGCTGCAGCGTCGTGTCGTAAGTGGTCGTATCGCCGCCGAGCGCAGTGACGGCGGCATTCAGGGCGGCGGTGACGGTCGATGGGCTGAAGGGATTTTGATCGACAAGCAAGTCGAGCTTATGGGCGAAAGTGACGCGATCCATGCTCATGGGACTGCCTCAGAACGGCATGTTTGGATATTGCCAGTTGGCCGGGTTGCCGAAGAACTTCTTGTTCGAAAAGCCTGCGGGCTGAACCATCGGCGCTCGCGCGCCGCGGATGCCGGCGTTCTGCAGCTGCATTCCGAGCATGGCGTTGTTCATGTTCGGAGTTCCGGCCGCTGCGCCCCCTGGCGCCGCGAGCGCGCCAGCTGGAGGAGGCGCGGCGCCCCGGCTGAAAAGACCGGAAAGGTCGAGCGCGCCCATGCGCGCCGGACCGCCAGGCTCATGCGGATCCGCGGAGAGATAGCCGGGCCGGGTCGGCCCGCCGACGATGTCCGCGTTCGGCCGATCGATGGTGGTGAACATCGGACTTGGCGCGGCCGGCGCTGCGCCTGCAGCTGGCGTTCCGGCGCCCCCATAACCGAGATTATAGCTTCGTGGCGCGCGAGGCGCGGCCCCTTGCGGCATGGCGGCTGGAATCGGACCACGGACGAACGGCGGCAGCGGTGGAGGGCCAAACCCGCCCGGCGGAACGCCGCCATAACCGCCACCACCACCGCCCGGTGGAACGGCCTTCGGTCCTTGTTGGGTAACCGGCGCAGGAGCGGTTTGCGGCTGAGCCTGTGGGGTGGGCTGCCCGGCGGGACCAAAAATGCTTGGAAAAAGGGTATGCACAAGCCAAGGATCATCCGCCAATGGCGGATTGTTGAGGGTCTTGTTCATCTGCTCTGGCGTCGGCGTCGGAAGGGCGTTTAGCGCGCCGACCCCGGTCATAAGGCCGCCGCCGACGCCCGGCAAAGTCATGGGGTTGACGGTCGGAACCTGATACCCAGGCGCTCCGGTTGTTGATTTTGGAGTCAGCAGGCCAGGGCGAGTTTGGGTCACTGGCGGCTGGTACTGCGAAGCACTCGGCGCTTGAACGGCTGGCGCACCAGTAGAGGAGTTTGGCGTACGGATCGCAATCGGCCCGCCGCGCGATATGGTTGTCCAATCCCCGCTTCCTGGCGTCGGCGCCGCCGTAGCGGTCGGCGGTACGCCGTTGATGCGCATCCCTGGCGGAAAGATTTCCTGCCCAAATTCGTCGAAGTAACTACCGTCGTCCGCCATCAGCGTTCCAGGGGCGTAACCCCGGCGACCTGTTGGGGTTGCTGATCGGGATCGCGCTCGTCATGCGCCGCGACCCAATTGGCGATGCCCATCTCCTGCATTTCGCGCGAGCGTTGCAGTTGCTCTTCGCCGACTGTCACGACGTCGCTGACCGGCATCTGCTCGGCTTCGGGCGGATTGTCAGGCCACTGGTTGTCGGGCGCATACTCCGGCAAAGTGCTCGGCTCGTCAGGCAACCGGCTGTCTTGTCCGTAGATTGGTTGCTCGGGCTGCGGCGCGGGTCGCTGCGGAGCTCGGTAAGTCGTGGTGGTCGTGCGCTTGATGGTTGCCATGAAGGCCTCCTATCGCTCGCGCGAAACATCCTCCAAAGCGCGCAATTTCGCAATCCCCACTATTCGCTCGTCGCCCGGTGGACATTCGACCCATTCGAGCGCCGGAAGCGCAATCTCGATTCGTTCTGGGGGTAAAGGAAGAACCCGGAGTCGAAACGACTCCACTGAGCATCGCTGTGGCCAGGGGTACGACCACTTCGAGAATCGATGACAGGCGTCGGCCTCACTTGGCGCGACGACGAACACGATAGTTAATAGAAGAGCAAGCTTCTTCATCCGAGAACCCCCGTTCAAGTCGGTCGTAAATTGTACCTTTCGATAGGCCGGTTATTTTCGCCACCTCAACAACGCTCATCCTCACGCCTCGAAAAATGACCCATAAAGTGTTTTCTCTATTGCGCGACTGCTCAAGGCGCGTGGCCCAGCAACAATTGTCTGGAGAGTAACCAAGATCATTTTTGATACGCTCAAGGGTATGCTTTGGCGAAGGACGCAGTCCTATATCAGCGAAAAAGTTTTGGAATGAATCACGCCAGCGTTCACACGGCGAAATACCTTTGGCGATGTATCTAGGATTGCGTTTGCAGCGCCTTTTCATTTGCTCCCAAGCCCGATACTCAGGCGTCTTAAATCTGGCGTGCTTGGCATATTTACTCATCTGGCATGGCGTCAGGATCGTAGGGCCCACGCCGCTGACCCTGCTTTCGCTGCTTGTTGCCCCGCCATTCCCCGCCGCCTTCTAACGACATCACGTCGTTGTCGCCCCAGTCGTCAGGAAAGTAGTCCCAATTGTTGGTGATTGGCAAGTTGTGAGCCTGTCCCATTTTCTCGAGCAGGGTGCCGTATTTGAACTTGAATTTGCGCAAATCGCCACGCACCGTCTCGACCACGCCGGCGCGCTCAAACTCCATAATCACTTGAGAAACTTCGACCTTGGTGCGCCGGCCATCGACGCGAAAGATCGCTTCGCGCAGCATCGCGGTGGAGAACCAGGCGGTGATGTCCTTGCCCTGCAGTACGCGCGCGTCGGCGACAATGTCGCGCGCTACCTGTCGCGCCTTGGACATCGTCGAGCGCACCACATTGACGTCGTTGCGCGAGGAATGTTGCAGATCCTCGAGCTCGGCGCGGGTGACCTCGAAATCCATGAAGTAACGCATCAAGTGCTGGCGAAAAACGACGCTCTCGAGCGCCACGACCAGATCGTTATAGAAAGGCTTGAGAGTGAGGGCCCAGGTCTGGAACTCGGTGTCCGTCATCCGCTTATTTTCGGCGGTCCAGCTCATGACAAAGAAAAACGCCCGGTCGGCGGCGTCGGCGGGCGTTAGGCCGATGTCAGGCGAGTTGGAGGCGATCATCAACCGTGATGGGATGTAATAGTCACGCTGGTCCTGGCGCTTGAATTGGCCCGAGACATATTCAGCGCGGACGATCTTCTTGATCGTGTTGATCGAGCCGGCCGACTCGAGTCGAACTTCGTCGATAAAAGTGATCAACTTGCCGACGAAGGGGGTGATGACGAATTTGTTGTCGGAGAGCAGATCAGCCGCGGCGCTGCCGGCCATCGAGCCGTACATGGCGCGCATGAAGCTATCGCCATATTGGCTTTTGCCAATGCCCTGGCCGCCAACGATGATCGGGCAAACCTGGGGTTTAACCTCCGGGTGCTGGGCGATCTGAGCCTTGAACTGTTTCAGCCATTTGATCTGCGCGTCGTTGTCCTGCGTCAGATAACTGAGCATGCGGTCGAGCATGCTGATCGCGCGCGCCATGATCGTAGGGTCGACGGTGGCGATCGGCTTAATGGTGAAGCCTGGGAAGACGTTGAGGAGCCGGTATTCGTCTGGATGCTGGTCCTCGCCATTGAGGAGCCCGTGGACCGGGCTGTAGCGCAGGATGGATCCAGGTCTATGGCCAGGGCGGAATTCGCGGTGCTGGACGTCCGAGCGCAGCGAGGATTGGGCGTAAAGGCGGAAAGGGTTGTGCGCCTTCTTGCCGACGACGATCGATTCGTTCTGGTGGCGCCCGACCAGGTCGTCAAATTTGTGAGCGTAAGTCAGCCCTTTGAGCAATTCATCGCGATCGAGATATTCGTGCGCGGTGCGGTCGAAAATATACTGATCCGACATCTGCTCGATCGCGTCGATGTCGAGCCCGGCGCGAAACGCCCGCCGAATCCCCACCTTAGCTTGCGGGCTGAACAGAGTTTCGAGCGCGCCCCAGCCTGGCACCGGCGCGGTCGGATTGCGCTCGAGCGCGGCCTCGGCGTGAAGAAAAGCGACGCCAAGGTCTTTCTTGGCGCCGAGTCTCTCTAGAAAGGTCAGTAATTCGCTGACGGTAGCGGAAGAATCAACCGGCGCCCAGCACAAACCCTCGAGGCTCTTGCCGCGCGCGTTGATATCCTGGCCTTCACGGACGATGCGAGCAATCCAGCCGCCGAGCGTGCGGGTGAGGCTTACATCCCAATCCTCGAGCCCGTCGAGGTAGGTCTGAACCCAATAGCCGAGCGTGGCGAAAGCGATCGCACGACAAATGGATTCCATATTTGTCGCAGGCACAGGTCTTGGCTCGAGATCCTCGAGGCCGAGCTCGAGATCGGTCGCCGGCGGTTTGCCGTGCGGTCGCCAGACAATCAGATCGCCGCCGAAGCGCGAGCCGGGCAGAGGCTTCGAATCGCGCCAGATCGCCTTGGCGGTCTTGGTTGGCGGCGACGAATAGGTGAATTTGGTTTCGACCCAAGCGCCGGCTTTGTCCTTAAAGCCGCGGGGCCAGCGATCGGTCCAACGCTCGATCGTAGTCGGATCCTCGACCTTGAGGATGATCGAGGAGATCGGCTTGTTTAGAGGCCCAAACGACGCTCGAGCGTCGAGTTGGCTCGCAAACAGCATAAACCAGACCTCGTCGGGCGCCTGGAGTTGCAATTCGATGAATCCATCGGCCAGTCGAACGGCCAAATTGCGCTCGTCGCTCTGCAAGCGCCATTCTTCTAAATTGGTGTCGAGTTGGGGGGTCGCGAGGGCATCATCCGGCTTCGGGGAAAGGGACTCTGGCTGAAGCCAAATGACCGGCGCTCTGAGCCGTCTTTTGGTTATGAAATCAATGGTCAAGGATCTTTGGAGCTGGGTTGTTTCCCAAGGCATTCGGCGCACCCAAAGAGGAACAGGTTTCGACCCCTTCGAACGCGCTGTCAAACCGCATTGTGGACAAAACTGGATATCGCTATTACATCAATTGCGAGGCTGTTTTGGCACCTTCAGCCTTGCGGACCATCGCGGGGCCCTCGCGTGGCATCGGGGGCCCCATTTGGCGAAAAAGGGGAGGCCGAAGCCTCCCCAAGTCTCGCGACGTCGCCTAGCGGTGGGGGATTCGAAATAGAATCCCGCCAAGCGACCTTATTTAAACATCACGGTCCTCGCGCGGCGTCAAGGACTGTAGTTGCGGCCTCCACATATTTCTCCCAGCGCGCGCTGGTCAGATTGATCTGCTTGTCCTCGCCGAAAGAGTCGAGGATCAGCATCCGGTCCTCGATGGCGATGATGCGCCAGGCGCGGCCGGCGATCTGCAGCCAGCAATGATCGTCGCCGAGATCCGGCTTGAGGCATTTGCCATCGCGCGGGATATCTTCGCGTAAGCTGCGCGGCGGGAAGATCCCGAGCTTGGCCAAAGCGATAATCGCCTCAGTCGCGCCCGCGGGCCGTTTTTTGAGCTTGCCGTCGACTTCGACCGGGGTGAAATGAAAGCGCCGCCAGTCGGACATCGTGGCCTCGAAGGCCGAGTCTCGCGCCAGGTAATCGGGCAATTTTGGCCAGCGAAGAACGTGCTCCTCGAAGCGGATTCGCCAATCTGGCTCTTCGAGCTCAATCGCGCCGGCTTCACGCGGGGTCATCAATAACCAGGATCTTCACGCCGCAAATAATCCGCGCGCGTCGGCGTGCAGGTGCACATGTGCTGCTCAAAGGCGCGAAACAACCTTACGCGTGCTATCCTCAGCATCTCGCGCGTGTGCGCCCGCTCGTCGCTGAGCTCGGCCATGAGCTTGAGGTTCGCCTTGCGAACGATGCGATTACAGGCCTTCAGTTCTTTGATTTCCGCCCTGAGCTGAGTGATTGTCACCTCGCGCGGCTGGCGGGTCTTGACCGGCTTGTTGAGCTCGAGAACTGTTTTCATGGCGCTCTCCTAAATCCAGGTTTCGACTATTTTGACGTCGTCATTGGGCGATCGGCAGACGCAGACCAGGCCGGCCTCGCGAAAGGTGTCGCGCAGCTGCTCGAGCTCGCCCACCAACATGTGCTCGGTCGGGCCGCCGGGCGATTCATGCCGGCGGGCGCAAATCCCGTGCGGATAATCCTTCGGATGGTCGTAGATCGTCCAGAGCGTCAGCGCGCCCCGCCGGGCGGCGTTGTCCTGCATTCGGAGGACATTGATCACTTGCTCGGAAACGGCCGTCTGGACCGCGCTGCGCGTGTCTGGCATAGGCTTTCGCTCCCATGAGCTTTCGCATCAGCGCGCGCCTGAGAGGATCGTCCCAAGCGCGCCTAATGGCTTCGTTGCGACTGCGGATCTGCTCTGAGGTCATCCAAAGCTTGAATCACAAATCAGTCCGCGTGTGAATCCTCTTTGAACAGGTTGGCGAGGCGGCCGGAAAAGCCCTCCATCGGCTCGTCCATGACCAGATCGGTGACCATGCCCTTGTCGTTGCGCTTCATTTCGTAGGTGCGCATGGCGCCGAATCCGAGCCGATCGTAGGCGTTGACCATCACCACCTCGCGCCGGTCCTCGCGATCGCGCGGCATGAGCCCGATTGGGTGGTTAGCGTCCTCAGTCGCAACCCAGGCCTCCGACATGAAACTGTAGCTCTCGGCCTTCTTGTCGCGGAGCAAACGCCGCATGGCGAGGATGACAAATTCTTTTTCATCGTCGCCGCCCCATGGCGTGCCGGCGATGATGTCGGGTTCGCTCTCCGGGGTCTGAATATGCCAAGTCGGGATCATCGAAGCCCCTTCCTCGCCAATCAGCACCCGGCGTGCGTGTTCGATCGCCTTGTCGAGTAGTTCGTTAATGGTCAGTGGCATTATTTTCTCACTCTTCGTTTCGCCTCGCGGGCCATCTCGTCTTCGACCGCGCGCTGCATCCTTTCAGTCACAAACTGTGCGCGCGCCTCTTCGATTCCCAGTCGCTCGATCAAGGCGTTGGTCTCCTTGGCCAGATTGGTGCGATTGGAATTCGGATAGCTGTCCGCATCGCCCGTAAGGGCTTTGTAATAGATGGTGTTTTTCGACACTTTGAAGACTTTGGCGAGGATCGGAATCCTCACGCCATCGCGCCAAAAAACGTTGATCGCGATTCGCTCTTCGGGGGTCAGACCGTCATCGCGAGAGCGGCGTCGGGTTCTGTAAATCAAAGTCTGGTAGTCCTGGTTCATAGTCATCGGCGTTATATTACCTTTACGGTCCTTTTTGCAAGTCAGTGGCTTCTTAAGATCGCCAGGGCGAACGCGCCGAGCACGAGGGCGACGAGGGCCCAGGTCGGCGAGCGGCGCATGAGTTGCCATTCCGCGGCGCGCACGATCTGCGCCAAGAGCTGATTCAGATTCATATGATCGGCCGGCCGAAAGCGCGTGCGATCCGCAGAGCTTCCTCGTTAATAAGCTCAGGAGCCTCTACGGAGGCCGCTGAGGGGGGTGTTTCGTTTTTGGCTGTCTGAGGCCCGGATTTTTCTTCGAGGCCTATAGCCGCCTCTGCCTCGGCCAGGATCTTGCGATCTATCTCGCGCCGGCGGGCGCCGAATTGTTTTTGCCAGTGGTTCATTGCTCCTCCGCGTGCTTGCGCACCAGGCAGGCCAGGAGATGGCCCAGGCGTTCGTGCAGCTGGTCGACGGATGCAACCAAGTCGTTGCGGACTCGGCCGCCCACGGGGCATTTCTCGTAAGTGAGCATGGCGCTGGCGATCTGAGCGCAAGTGGCGCGAATCGAGGCCGCGATGTCGGCGGATGTGACTTTCATGCCGCCCTCAAACGGCGCAATTCGGCATAATAGCCGGCAAGGAAAGCATCGCCCTCGCGCACGGGCAATTTGCGCGCATAGGCGTTGACGTGCTCCCGTGTGAGGGTTAGCGCGGCTCGCATACCGTCGCGAAAAGCTTCGGTGTAGGCCTGGTTTTTGTGTGGCATTTTGTTTTCTCTTTTTCGGTGATGATACCGTCGCTGCCGGCGCTGCGAGGGTGCGCCATCGCCGGCAGAGGCTGCATCACCTCCTTTCTAGTTGCGTAACCACGCCCAGCTTTTGCCTCTGATAAGGTTGCTAATTGCGCTGGGCGAGATTCTGTATTCTTGAGCTTTTGCGACAATCGAACCGCGCGGCCAGTTTTTGATTGCAAGAATTTCGCGCGCTTGTTCTTCCGTGAGAATGGTTTTATTGTTGCGCTCGCCTCGCATGTGCGTTCCGTGCTCTACGCGATCTTGCTGATTCACGGTTTCAGTGGCCCACGATAGGTTGGCGAGACGATTGTTTGTTTGATCCCGATCAGGATAGTGGCGCGTCACCATTCCTTCGGGGCATGGACCGACAAAAGCCTCTAGAACGAGACGATGAACCTTGCGCCGCGCTCTGAGTTTTCCAGAGGAAAGCGTGACGCATTGATAACCGCGCTGATCAACAAAGGTGACCACAGGGCGGTTAAATCGTTTGTTACGTACTTCGCCCTGATCTGAGACTTCATAAAGGCCTTCAAACCCCGCAATTGGTTTCCACATTTTTCTAGGTCCAAAATAATAGGTGTACGAATCGTGGAGGCTTGCGGCTTCAACGCCTTTGACGCGATGGTCTTTCATCGGCGCGCCTCCAGATGGGCTTGCGCTTTGGCCTTAGTGGCGAAGCGGCCGCCAAGCGGCGTTTGATGCGGGCCGCGGACAATGAACCATCCGCCAAGCAAGCGATTGTAAACGATTCGAATTTTCATCATTTCACCACACCCCTAAGTTTTCGAGAGCTTCGCGATTGCGCTCGGCAAGGATCAAATGATCCTTGGGCAACCGTTCAAAATGTGCGGTGATTTCTTCCCGCACCGCGCGTTGTTCATCGGTCATGAACAGCATTGCGCCGATGGAAACGCGATAAGGATTGCAGACCATCATCGCGCCTTGCCAGGCCGCCGCGGCCAGCGTGCGGCTATTGGGGCAACGGGCGAGCAACTGGCCTTTGTGCGGGCCGCGCGCGGCGTAGCATTGGGCCAGAGCGGTTTTAGCTGTTTCGGATAGCATATTGGCGCCTTTCGTTGTGGCGATTGACGATATAGGACTGTCCTTGACCGGAGTCAAGGACTGTGATGTTAATTTTTGTGAGTAGTTTTACCTAACCACGAAACCGGAGGTGTCGCGCTTGGCCTTCAGGCCTTTAGGCGATAGCCAGACGACAACGCCGGGCGGATCTAAGTGGCGCAAATCGGATGCGTCGCCATCAATGACTGGCGCGCCAAGATAGGTTTGCGGCCGGGCCAGCGATGAAACGACAGCGACGGTTCCGCCCGCGGCCAGCACACGCAAGCAATCGGCTTGGTTGATTTCGCTGTGGGAGAAAGTGAGGTGATAATTGCGCGGCATTTTGCCCGCGGCGTGCGCTAGCGCGCGCTTCGGGCTTTTGGTGTAGTCGACGAACTGAATGTCCGGATTGTCGGCGAAAGTGGAGGGCGAAAGGCCTTCCCACGCGATATCGGTAGCGCCGTTCAAACGCACGCAAAGCTTGAGTTTGGCCTTGCGCGCTTGGCGCCGGGCGCTGGCGATATGAATCGCCATTTCCGCCAGGAAGGCTTGGCGATCGCGCATGAAGTAGCGCGCCTTGGCGATGCGCGAATTCATCACTGCGGGATAGAGCGCGGCATTACCGCTATGTTCCCCTAGGCAAAGGGCGATGCAGCCAGGCGAAGCGTTGCCGCACAAGTCGCCAACACCAGCGCTACGATGCGGGGCCATATAGTTGATGGCGTTGAGCCATCCGAGCTTTTGCGCCTTGACGGCCTTTGGGTTGTCGACGCTGAAAAAGCGCCGAAATTGCAGTTTGGACATTGAAAAAGCACCTCTTTTTGCGCGCCGTGGCGACGCGATAGAGGTGTATATAGCATGAGCTTTGTAGTCCTACAAGGACTAGTTAGATAAATTATTTCGTCTCGTTTTCCGCGAGGGTCCATAGGGGCTTTCGAGGATGCGAGTGTCAATCAAGTCTTCGCGATAAGCGCGGATGTGGGCCAAGTTGTCTTCTGCTTCTTTGCGCGTTTCGTAGCGATAAGCGCCAAACCATCGATTCGGCAGGCCGGCGAATTTGGTTTGCGGAATGTAGGATGTCATCGGGCGGCCGGAGGTTCGTGGTTGCAATATTTGTAGGCCGCGCGCCAAGCGTCGACGGATTTGCGAAAGGGCCGAAAGTCGTCGTCGTAGGCGATGGTTTCGAAACCGTGCCAGTTCCAACCGCCGATCTCTGGTTTTTTGCCGTCCGCTTGGCAATTGGCGAAGTACCAGCCTTTGATTGGGGTTTGGTGAAGGAAGTCGACGCGCCAGAATTCGCCTTCCACGATTTCGAAGGCGCCGATCATTTTGAAGGCTTTCGAGTCGGCGTTTGGGTTAGGACCGCCGCGGATTCGTTTGAGGCGCGCCTGGTCGACGTCGTATTTTGCTTGTGCGATGCGGGTATGTAGGTTTTGGTCGTAATATTTGGCCAGGAAGGCGTCTTCCGAATTGCAGCGATCGAATTCCTCGCGGACGCGGTTATAGCGCCGGCTATCGGGGTGAAGGCAGTTATGCAGCTGCGACACGGCGATGCGGCTAATGCCGAAAGCGATCGCCACATAACGCGGCGCGATGTTGTTCTTTAAGGCTGCGAAGGCTTGGCATTGTTCGAAAAAGCTTAACTTTTGGCCTCCGGTTTCGGGCTGGCTAGTGGCTAATTCGAGGGCCGCGGCGCGCCAATCGAAGGGATTTGCAGCGTCTGACATGTTGTATGTCCATTGGTTCATAGGACGTCTATGTCCGTTAACCCATGTTTAGATACATAACAACTATTAATTCTGCATAAACGTCGAAACATTACGCACGGGACTCGATTTGATGTTGAAACACTGTTCACAACGGATTGGAGATGTAGAGTTGAAGAGCTATAGCGCCAGGAGGGGGTTTGTACCAGCTCGAAAATTATAATTTGAAAACTCGTTTTTGGTATAAACGTGGCTTAACAGCTGTAACAATCCTCGCTTCCGCTCGGAGGCAAACCTTGCATTGAGCGCCGCGCCGAGCTCGATCGAGGCAAAAATAAACCCCGCACGAAGGCGGGGCTATTTTGGTTTATCGCAAGGATGTTTTAGGCCTTGTGGAGGCAGTTTGTCGCTTGCGCATAGGCCTTCTCGCGTAGGCCGCGATAATAGCCAGCCAAGAGCGCATCGGCTTCGTCGACTGGCAACGTACGCGCCACGTCATTGACGTAGGCACGGCTTTCGCCGTTGCGGGCCAGCGTGCGGCCGGCTTTGTGGGCTTCGATCATTGCAGCTTGATTGTGGGACATGTGGGCATTCTCCGAGCGCGACCATCGCGCACGATCAACATAGGCGCAGCTCGAGCAATTGTCAACTTCGTAGTCCTAAACAAATTGCGCCTGTAGGGTCCGTTGTAGGTCCGCATATTCCGGACTTTGCGTATATGTGCAGCAATATCAATGACTTAGAATGATCGACCAGATTATTGCAAATAACCTAGTCGACCCAGAACGAGCTCGAGCCGGCGTCAATAGGAGGGTCGACGCCAGGCGCCTATTGACGCCGCGCTGGACCCTCCCCCATGGGGGCCCTCTTTAGGCATCGGGACCGGGACTCCGGCCAACCGATCTGTTAGATAAAGTATATTACAAAAATAAAATGAATACTTGAGATGTGCTAAACTATTCACAAATGTCTGATGATAAACCACATTTGACCCTGGTCGACCCTGATTTTGTTCGTGAGCATGATCAGGAATTTGCTCCGCTTCCCTATTTTCCCTGGGACGAGCGGCCACCCACGCTTTTGCTTGACCAGGACGAGTGTGCGACGGCCATTCATTTGGCTCAGGGGCATTTGCCGCGGGCGGCCGAGCTTTTGAAGGTTCCGTTGTTTCGGCTCAATCGGATGCTCGCGCATTCGCCGCGGCTGCAGCGGGTTTTTAAGGAGAGCGCCGATCTCGTCGTCGTCAAGGCGTTTTCGAAATACATTGAGGCGCTCGACGCCGAGGACGCCCGGCGGCAGGAGTGGGGGGCGACCAAGATCATGCAATCCAGGGCTGCGATGGGGCATATTTTTAGTCCCGCCCCGCCGGCTAATACGCAGTCCAGCGCCACGCTCACGCAGTCCGCGACCCAGCGGACGATCGTTTTCCGATGGCGCACGGACGCCGACGATGTTATAAATAACACCCATGAGGAAGAAACGTCGGACAACGCCGGTTGAGGAGCGATTTGAGCGTTATTTCGAGCGTGGGCCCGGCTGTTGGCTGTGGACCGGCTCGACCCAACCGAAGGGCTATGGGCAGATCAATCGCGGCGATGGCGTTCCGGAGCGGGCGCATCGGGTCGCCTGGACCAAGTTTCGCGGCCCGATCCCCGAAGGCCTGCAGGTTCTACACCGTTGCGATAATCCAGGCTGCGTGAACCCCGATCATCTGTTCCTCGGGACCGATGGCGACAATATGCACGACAAACAGGGTAAGGGCCGCCATCATAAACAGATCCTCTCGGCGGCCGATGTCGCTGAAATCCGCGCCGCGCCGCGATACGCCCGCTTCAACGCCGCCGCTTTCGCCGCGCGGCTCGGCGTCACAATCTCCTGCATCAAACAGGTGCGCGCCCGGTCGAGTTGGAAGAAATTTTGATGGACGATGCGGAAGAAATTGTCCTCCCCTACAAGCCTCGCAGGCACTTTGTTCCGTTGCACCAAAGTCATAAGCGTTGGAAATTTGCAGTCTGTCATCGAAGAGCAGGGAAAACTGTGGCGTTAGCTAACGCTCTAATCGCTGCTGCGCTTGAAAATAAAAGATTAACCCCACCACCACGCTACGCTTATATTGGACCAAGCTTTGACCAAACCAAAGACCTCGTCTGGCAATACCTTAAAACATACACCGCCAATATTCCCGGCGTCCGCCATCTCGAAGGCGAACTCACCGTCATTTTTCCTGGAGGAGCTACAATCCGACTTTACGGCGGGGCCCTGGCTTACGAGCGTATGCGCGGAATTTACCTCGATGGCGCAGTCCTCGATGAATATCCTCTGCTTGCTCAGCAAGCTTTCACCTCGGTCGTCCGACCATGCCTGGCTGACTATCGAGGTTTTGCCATTGTCAGCGGCACGAGTGCGGGCGACGATCACTTCCACAAGCTCAAGCTCAAGGCGGAAGACGATCCTGATTGGGACATTTTCGACATCAAGATCACCGACACCGGAACCGACGCCCTCTCGCTCGAAGAGGTCGAGGAGATGCGCAAGGACATGAGCGTCGATGAGTTCGCGCGCGAAATGCTGAATTCGTTCGACGCTCCGGTCGAGGGCGCCTATTACGCCGAAAGCCTCAACGATCTGCAGCTCGCCGGCCGCATCTGCAAAGTCAGCCCCGACCTCAACACCGACGTCATCACCGCCTGGGATTTAGGCATCCGGCATCTGCAATGCGTTTGGCTGTTCCAACTCGCCGGCCGCGAGGTCCACTGGATCGATTATATCGAAGGCGTGGGCAAGAAGCTCAGCCACTATACCGACTTGCTCCACCTCAAGGCCCGCGCCGGCGGCTATCGCTTCCGCGCACATCTTCTGCCCCATGACGTAGAGGTGCGCGAGCTCACGACGGGACATAGCCGCAAGCATGAATTGTTCGGCCTCCTCGCCGAGCCGGTCCTCACCGTTCCCAACCACAACACCGAGGACGGCATCACCGCCACCCGCGGCGTGCTCGGGGTCTCCTGGTTCGACGAGACGGCGACGCGCCGCGGTCTCGCTCGCCTCCGTTCCTACCGGCGCGGCAAATCCGGCGTCGCCGTCGCCGACGAAGCCGAAGACGCGGCGGACGCTTTCCGGACAGGCTGTGTGGGGATAGCCCTCGTCTCTTCGATGCGGCATTCTGGTCAGCGCCTCCGGAGGCGAATTCGTGGCCTTGTCTAATGTTGAACGCCAGCGTCGCTGGCGGGTAGGATGGCGCAAGCGGTTATTGGCGGTCGCGGATCATGGTCGGCTCGGAACATTTGACCGAGGAGAACGTCTCCTACATCATGACCAAACCGGGGCAAGCCCATTTTGCCCGCGTCGACACCAGCAACACATGTCGGGAGTGCGTCTATTGGCTGAACCCGAAGGGCGAACGGACGAACGCGGGCCTGCTGAAACCAGCCCTGTGCCGGAAGGCGCTGCTTATGAGCACAGGCAAACTGCCAGAAGTCCCGCACCAGGCTCAAGCGTGCAAGCACTTCGAGGCAAACCTCACCCCGCCAGCGATCTAGAATCGCTCGACATGCACGCCGGCATGGACGAGCCGTGGCTCTTGGTGCGTTTGTTGGCTACGATTGCCGAAGAACATTCGCGTGGCCGCGAGGAATGGGCGGTAGTCGCCCGTCACGCGCGGGCTTGTGACGAGGAATTGGAAAAACTCAATGAGCTTCCTCGCCAATCACGAAGATAAGTGGTTTCCGGAGCCCAACACGGGTTGCTACATCTGGATCGCGGCGGCGACCCGCAACGGTTATGCCCAAGTCAAGCATAAGGGCTCGATGAAAAGCGCCAGCCGCATCGTTTGCGAGGAGGCGAACGGGCCTCCTCCGACTTCCAAACATCAAGCCGCGCACAATACGCCGAATGGGTGCGTAGGCAGGATTTGCGTCAACGACGGTCACTTGCGTTGGGCGTCTCAGAGTGAGAATCAACTCGACACCCCGCCAAACAAGCGCCGTGAGCGTCAGTTGAAGGCCGCTGCGGCTCAGACTTTGGAGCAGCACAAGGCGCGTGGGCGCAAGGCTGCAGCTTCGCGAACCCTGGAGCAGCGGAGTGAAGATCGGCGCAAAGCTTGGGAGACACGTCGCGCGCGCCGTTGAGCCTGTCACAAATGTGGCGTAACCACGAAGTCGTCACTCACTCTGGAGGAACGCATGGCGCAAGGATTTCTAGCCTACATCACGCCGATCGATCAGGGGTCGCACCCTGACCAAGGACTGCCTGGCCGGCCGCCTCGCCCTGGTCAAGGCTTGCCTGGCCATCCGGGCGCCCCCGGCCATCCGGGGCACCTGCCTTCTCGTCCTGGCCGTCCGGTCGATCCCGGCTATGGCGTCGAGGGGCCCGATGGTGGCGACGAGGAGGCCGGTCAGCTGCCGGTTTGGCCGCTCGATCCTGAACATCCGGATGTCGGCTTGCCGCCGGTCGCGGGTCAGCCGCTGCCGCCGACCGACCCGCCTCCAGGCACTATCTGGCCGCCGTTGCCCCCGGATGCTGGTATTCCCGAAGGCAAGGCGCTGGTGCTAGCGGCGCTCATCTCTTCGACCGGCCATCACGTCATGCGCTATATCGTGGTCGACGTGCCTGAGGGTTCGGGCGGTTATCCCGATCAAGGCTTGCCGGGCGAGGGCGAGGAAAGCCCTGAGCATCCCGAAGTCCAACCGCCGCGGCCAGGTCAGCGTCCACCGCAGCCGGGACAGGGCTTGCCTCGGCCGCCGGTTCAAGGTCGTCCGCCGCAGCCTGGTCAGCCGTTGCCGCGTCCGCCGGGCCAGCCGCCAGCTGGAGGGGTTGGTGGTCGACCGCCGCCGCGTCCGACGCCGCAGCGGTAATCTTCACAAAAGAACCGCGCGCTGCTAGACCCAGCGCGCGGGGGTCGATCTGAGGGTGGATCGACTAAGTGATTTTCAACCTACTTGAACGGCACCGAGACAAGTGGGTCGAGGATGGCGAGTGCTATCGCTGGATCGCGGCGCTCGCTGGCAATCCCAAATCTTTGCAGGGAACTGTAGGCTGGAACGGCAAAGTCGTGCGGGTTCCGCGCGTCGTTTGCGAAGAGGCGCATGGGCCGCCTCTTACTCCGAAACATCACGCCGCCCATGACACGCCCAACGGCTGCATTGGCGGCCTCTGCGTGAACGGCGAGCATTTGCGCTGGGCAACGGCGCGCGAAAATGCGGCTGACATCCCCGCTGATGTGCGCTCGGACAGGATCCGGCGCGGTGCGGAAAATATTCCTCTCGAAGTGAAGCGTTCGCGCTCGCGAGCCGCCAATGCGGTTCGCTGGTCGAAGAAGTAGAAGGGAGGCGAACAGTGGAACGGCTGTTCTATCACTTTCAAAGACCAGACGGCGCCGTCGACCAGCGCCTACGATCCGAAGGATCCGGAGAGCTATAAGCAATACGTTCGCTCGATGATGAGCGACTCCAAGGATTATGAAAACTCTTTCCTCGCCATCGATCGCCAGAACGCTCAGCTGTATTACTACGGCTATGAGCCCTGGATCGGCCCTTATAATCCCGGCCAGCCCTATATCGGCGAGGATCCTAACGCCACACTGGGCGAAATTTTAAACAAGGACACCACCAACTCACCGAATCGCTCGACTTACGTCTCTACCGACGTGCGCGATGCGGTGATGATGATGGTGCCAAGCTTGATCAGACTTTTCGGCGCTTCGGAGAGCCCGGTCTTTCTTGTGCCGCGGACCCAGGAAGAGGTCGACACTGCCGAGCAAGGCACCGATTACGTCAATTACACATTCTGGAACGACAATCCTGGTTTTTTGATCCTATACGGCGCGATCAAAGACGCTCTCACAGTAAAAACCGGCTTTGTGAAATGGTGGACTGACGACCATCGTGAAATGAGACGCAAGACGTTTCTTAACGTCACCGCCGATCAGATCCAGTTGATGCTGTCCGAGGAGCCAAACGCCAAGTTGGTTTCTATCGGTAAGCCGATTAAACAGCCCCCGCCTCAGATTCCGACTGCTCCCCCGCCAGGGGCAGCGCCCCCTGCGCCGCCACCCGTTCCTCCCACCGGAGCGGCGCAGGGGCCCGCGCCCACAGCCGGGATGCCGTCTCCCGCGCCAACTGGGCCAGCGCCCCCTCGAGCAGGGGCTCCTCCTCCGGGGCCGGTTCCAGGGGCCGCTGGCCAAGCGACTGGGCCGCAGCCGCCGCCTGGCCCGATGGCGGGTGCGCCGCCGCCTCCGCTGCCCCCATCGTTAACCCAGCCTCCCCCGCCGGTGTTCGATCATTGCGTGATCGAGTTCGAAGTCTCGAAACCAATCATAAAAGTCGCCGGGGTGCCGCCAGAGGAAATGCGGCTCGATCGCTATGCGAGAACCTTCAGGGACTCTCGCATCGTTGGCCACGAACGCATCGTCCCGGTCGATCAGCTGATTTCGATGGGCTACGACCGCGATCTCTGCCTCGAGCATATTCAGACCTCGGAGAGCTCGTTCACCGTCGAGCCGCAACTGCGCAATCCGGCCCGCTTCATGGGCACCCGGATTGGCGACGGTGTGATGTATGGCGAATGGTACATCAAGATCGACAAGGACGGCGATGGGACGCCCGAGCTCCGCTACATCTGCACCATGGGCGCCGATCAGCAGATCGTCGCTGACGAGGAAGCTAACCGGATCAAGTTTGCGCTCTTCTCCTGCGATCCGGTGAGTCACACGATTGTTGGCGACTCTCTGGCTGATTATACGGAAGACATCCAGAGAATAAAAACCAATATGACCCGCGCCATTCTCGACAGCGCGGCGGAAGCGATCAATCCGAAGACGGTCATCAACGAGCTCATGGTGACCGTCGATGACGCGCTTAACGACGATCTAGGCGCGCTCATCCGGAGCCGCGGCAATCCGTCCGAGACGGTTCTGTTCACCAACACCCCATTCCTCGGTCAGCAGGCGCTGCCCGTTTTGCAGATGCTCAACGAGACTCTGCAGCGGCGCACGGGCTTGAGCGATGCCGCTAAGGGCTTGGACCCAAAGGCGTTGCAGTCGAGCACTATGATCGGGGTGGAGGCGGTCATCAACGGCGCGCAAGAACGGATTGAATTGGTGGCGCGCGTCCTCTGCGAAACCGGCTTCAAGGACTTGTTCAGCGGATTGTACAACGAGATCTGCGAGAACCCCAATCAGCAGCGTACGCTCAAGATCCGCGGCAAATACATCCCTTATGACACTGGCACCTTCGACGCTTCGATGGCGGTCGAGGTCAATGCGAACTTGGGCAAGGGCAGCGATTTGACGCGCATGCTCGCGCTCAATCAGATCAAGCAGGATCAGCAGCTGATCGTCCAAACTTATGGCCTTTCCAATCCGGTGTGCGGCATTCCGGAGCTCTTGAACACCATTACCGATATGCTGGCGCTGGCCAATGTCAAAAACGTCGGCCGCTACTTCAAGACCCCGACGCCGCAGCAGATAATGGCGATCACCAATGCGCCGAAGCCGCCGGACCCCAATCTCATCGCTGCGCAGGCGCAGATGGAGAAGGTCCGGATGGAGGCCGCCAAGGCCGCCGGCCAGCAGAACTTCGACACCAAGAAACTGCTCTCCGAGCAGACGCTCCGGCACCAGGAGCTCGTCGCCAAGACCGACTACGAAATGGGCAAACTGCAAGTCGACGCTCACAAGGCGCATGTCGACCACATCGCCAAGCTTGGGCAGCTCGGCGCCACGCTGATGAAGAGCCAATCCGACAGTGACCAGGCTGACACCGAGAATCAGCTCGCCATCGGGGATCAACAGCAGACCGCCGACGATAGCGCCCGGCAGCATCAGCAGGCTGTAAACCAGGCGCAGTTGCACGCGGCCCAGATCGCCACCCAGCACATGCAGAAGATGCACCAGATCGGTTCGCAGCACGTTCAGGCGATGACCGACATGGCGGCGCGCCATCACCAGGCGATGACCGGGCACGCGGTCAAGGGGGCGCAGATTGTCGCCGGCGCGCTGACTGCCGACGCTGATCACGAGCACGACAGTCAGGAGAACGCGCTCGATCGCGGCCATGAGGCGGCGATCACTGGTGCGACGCTGGCTAATCAGCAGCAGTTGGCCAAGATGAAACCGAGGCCGCGGCCATGAACGACATCAAGGCTCAGGACGCTCAGGTCATCAAGGAACTCGCCCGAGAGGCGCAGGGATTGAAGGACAATCGGGCATTCGCCGTCGCCTGCGCGACGCTGAAGGCGCAGTGGTACGGCGAACTTTTAGATCCCAAGACCGACGATGATGGGACGAAAAGATTGCGCGCCCAATTGATCGTGCTCGAGGCGCTTCCCCGCATGCTCGACAGTTTGATCGCCACCCAAACGATGGCGGCGAAGAGGAATGCACATGCCTCCTGAGGGATACGACGAAGCGGTAGCCGCGTTTTCGAACGAGGTTGCGCCGCAATCCACGCCGGTCGATCGGCGCGGCAAGCCTGTTAACGAGACTTCTAAGCCGGAACCGATGTTCACCCCTCGGCCCCTCGAGGGGGATCCGCTCACCGGAGACACGCGCGACGGTGGCGACAATCCGAGGCTGCGCGCGCTGGAAAGGGATATCGCAGATGGCCGAGTACGGGAGAGGGAAGACGGCGAAGGTTCATCACGATCCCGCCGCGCGTCCGCCGAAGATGGGCGGTCGAGTGGCGAACGACGTCGCGCCAATGAAGCGGAGCGCAATGATGCCGCCGCCGACGACAGACACCCAGGAGCCGAGGATGAGCCGGAAGACTTCTGGGCCATCGCCGCCGAAACCGACGACCTTCCGCGGTCAGACGAGCTCACCCAGGCCCAGGGCGACGAGCGAGTGCCCGAAGGGGAATCCGAGCGCGACGCCCAGGCCGAAAGATTCGAGGTAACCGCGGATGGCGAGACGTTCCACGTCACCGTCGAGGAGGCTTTGCGGGGTTACAGTCGCGAGGCGACTTTCCACAAGCGCCTGGCTCACCTCAACCAGGTCAGCCAGGAGTTGCAACAAAACCAGGGTTATCTGCAACAAAGCTGGGGTCAGTGGGACAAAGCGCGGCGCGATTATGAGGAGGACGTCGCCAACATGCTCCCGGCCGAGCCCAATTGGGATCAGTTGTTCGCAGTGGACCCGGCCGGCGCGCATGCTCAGCAAAAGATCTTTCAGACAATTTACAGCAAGCTTGCGGCCTCTCGCCAAGCACGGGCCGAGAGGGAGATCCAGGCGCAACAGGAGCGTGATCGACAGGTTCAGGATTACGCAGTAAAAGGCTTCTCGAAATTCGTCATGGACAACAAGATTCCTGACGAACCGACGCTGAAGAAGCACCTGCAATCGATGCGGCGCACCGCGGCGAATGCTGGTTTCAGCGAGTATGAAGTCGCCACAGTATACGATCCACGTATGTTGACCGTATTACTAAAGGCGAGCAGGTATGATCGGATGATGGCGGCCAGACCAAGGGCTGTCATTCCAGGCAAAGGTCGAACGTTAACTCCCGGCGCCGCTACACCCCTCAATGGGAATGGGCAACGGAGAGGGCTCGACGAAGCATTACGCCGACAGGCGAGCAGCGGATCGCTAGACGCGACCGCCGAAGTGTTTCGTAGGCTACTCTAACGGGAGTTTCCCATGGCAAAGGTTACGAATGCCTTCACCACCTATATGGCGGTGGGCAATAGAGAAGACTTGTCGAACGCGATCTACAATATTGATCCCTTCGATACGCCGGTGATGTCAGCTATTCGTAGGCGCAACGTCAAGAACAGGTTTTTCGACTGGCAGACCGAATTCTTACCTGTTGTTAACCCGACCAACGCCCAAGTCGAAGGTTTCGTTCTCGCCAATTCGCCGGCTCAGCCGACGATTCGGATGCAGAACGCGACTCAGATCTCCGAGCGCGATGCGACCGTGTCAGGGTCGCAAGAGGAATCCGACGCTGCGGGCAAGTCGTCGGAAATGGCGCACCAGATGGCCATGGCCAGCAAGGTGCTCAAAAGCGACATGGAGACGGCGTTGTGCTCGCGCCAGGCGCGCAATGATGGCGTCGACGGCACCACGGCGCGGGTCACCGAATCGCTGACGCACGCCATCGCCACTGCGGTCGGTAAGGGCGGCACGGGCCCTGGCGGCGCTGTGTCGCCCGACACTCCTGGCACGCTGCCGGCGACCCAATACGCCAACTTCCCTGCGCCCGGCACTCCGGTTGCATTGACCGAGGACATGTTGGGTAATGCGATGCAGCTTGCCTACACCAACGGCGCGTCGCCGTCGCTATGGGTGGTGCCGCCCGGGCCGAAGAGAACCGTCAGCACCTTTGTTGGTAGATCGACTACTCAAGTTCTAGTCGGGAAAACTGAAGTCGTTTCTACTGTAGACGTAATTGCTACTGACTTCGGGCGCGTCAAGTGTATCCCAAGTCGTTGGGTTCCTCCTGACGTTGGTTTGCTTTTAGATCCAGACTATGCAGCTCTTGGGTACTTCAGAGCGTTCAGACAATACTTAATGGCAAGAACAGGCGACGCAGAAACGAGGATGATTGTAGTCGAATGGGGCGTGGAAACACGCAATGGACTCGCCCACATTTTGTTCAATGGCATTGCGCAAGCGCCTCCCGCTCCGTAGTTTCTTCTTTCTAATCCCCACTACTTTTTATTGTGGGGCGTCTATTTAAGCTTTGCTCGGATCTTGTCGCCCAGCGACAATTTCCGGGCTCATAATTACCTTCGTTATTGATACGGTCGAGTGTTCGTCTGGGTGGTCTTTCACCCATATCGGCAAGGAAGTTGGTGAAGCTATGCCAGCGGTCGCAAACCGTAATTCCTCGACCGTGGTAACGCTCAGCTGCGTGGGCTTTTGGGTTAAGACAGCGTTGTCGCATGGCTTGCCAGCTATAGTAGGTCGGCGTCGCTTTTTTCAGGCGATGTCCGTGTTTTCGTTTTCGTGGCCGGTTAGGGTCGCGGCGAGAGCATTTACCGCAACTGGTTTGTTGCCCCGCAGTCAGTTCTCCTCCCTTGATAGAACGTTCGTCTCCGCAGTCACAGCGGACGAGCCAATACGATCTACCTTCGTGCATGTGGGAAAGGCGAAGAACAATCAGATGACCATATCGGCGGCCTGTTTTGTCGACGAAACGCATAATTGCTTCTCCTCGCTCACTCTAACATGGGTGAGGTAAAATTGGGAGAGCAACGCAGAAAATACGAAGCCCGCGACGGGGTCACGAGAACGCTGATCTACGACACAGATCAGCCCGATGTGTTTCACGTGAAAACAGCTACGGACATCGAGCCGATCCTGGACGGCATCGCGCGCGACCGAGAAACGATGCGTCACGGCGTCAACAAGCTCGTGGCGCGCCTGCCGAAATTCGTTGTCGAGGATCTCATCCATCGCGGCGTCTATCACGACGAAGACGCCTTCAAGATCTGGCTCAACGGCCCAGAGGCGACGCCCTGGCGGATCTGGCAGGGGAGGGTCTGATGCCGTACGACCGGAAATTTTACTTTGATACGGTGAGGAAAGATCTCTTTCGAGGCAACCTCACGCAATCCCAGGTCGATGGCCAAAATTATCTGCTCGAAACGTGGGAGCAGCATTTCGAGCAGAACAATCCGAATGATGGGACGATGTGGCTCGCCTACGCGCTGGCGACCTTTTTCCACGAAACGGCCGAGACGATGCAGCCGATCGAGGAATACGGCAAGGGCGCGGGCAAGTCTTACGGCAAGCCCGCCGGCCCACATGGCCAGTGCTACTACGGTCGCGGGCATGTTCAGCTGACTTGGGAGGAGAACTACAAAAACGGTCAGAAATTCCTCAAAGAACGTTACGGCGTCGACGCCAATATCCATCCCGAGGCGCACAAAATGCTGCACCCCCAGACCTCGGCGCTGGTCAGCTACGACGGCATGATTCACGGCTGGTTCACCGGCGTCGGCCTGCCGAAATATTTCTCCAAGGCGAAGGGGATCGAGGATCCCGTCAACGCGCGCCGAATCGTCAACGGCACCGATAAGGCCGATTTAATAGCGGGATATTATTGGAAATTTAAGAAAGCCCTCAAACAGATTCCGGCCGCCGCTCCGATGGTGGAGGCCGAGCTTCCCGGCCTGCCTGCTGGGGCTCCTATGCCGGAGCCGAGCTGATGAATGGCTGCGTCCGATCTGGTCATTCCGCCGCCAACGCCGCGGATCATGGATTATCCGGCGTCTATAGGGCTAGTGATTGCTGTTGTTTTGACGGTGGTTTTGGTCATCGCCGCCAGCAAGTTCGACAAGACCGGCGGCACGCTGACCGTTTCGCTGTTGGTGATCCTAGCCTTCTTGGGGCTCGTCACCTTCTGCGCCTTGTTCACCATTCCGACCGACGAGATCACTTCGGGCGCGATCGGCGGCCTGGTCGCCGCCTTTGGCGCCGTGGTCGCCTATTGGCTCAGTCGAGGGAGGCCGCCTGAATGAGCCCGCTCGCTCTTGTCCTCGTCATTGTTCTGATCATCGTGCTGCTCGGTGGGGTCGGCCCGATGTTCTATCAGGGCGCGCCGTGGCGGCCTGGCTATGGGCTTGGCCACAGCGTCAATGGGCTGATTGTCCTCATCCTCATCGTCGTTCTGATCCTCTGGGCGATGGGGAGGATGTGATGGCAGGCTGGCAGGATTGGATCTTCGGCAATCTACCGCCGCAGCCAGTGCAGCATCCAGCTTCGCATGGGTCGGCGTTTGGGATGAATTACCAGCCGCTGCCGACATCGCGGAATATCGAGGATCGGCGAACGGGCGCTGTCGGCCAGAGTTTCGCTGATGCGCAGGCGCAGGCGCAGCGAGACCCCTTTCAATATCCTCAGATACAGCTCGATCCCATGCTGAACATTGGCGATATTGTTGATCCAGTTGGCGCCGACACCGGGGCTTATTCTGCATCGTTTAATCGTTACTTCGCCCCACCGCCCCAGCAGGGGTGGCGGCAGACGCCGGCCAGGCCTGGTTCGCCGCCTTCACTCACTCTGCCGTACATCGATCCCCACCAGCCGATCGCCCCTGGCCCAGCCGGCTGGAGTCCGCACAATGACAGCCCGTCTATCGGAACGCCGTTCACGCCGGCGCAAATGTACGCCGCCACTCAAAATCGGCAGCAAGGAGGGATTACGCCTGATCAAATGCAGGGCGCTCTTCAATATTGGCAGGGAGGGGCGCAATGAGCGATTACGATACTTTTTGCACGCAGATCGCCGATTGGGCCAATCGCCAGGATTGGTCGCAGGCGTTGGTCGCCAGCTTCGTTTCGATGGCTGAAGAGAAGCTCAATTCACGTTTGCGCATCGGGCAAATGATCGCAACCACGCAAAACACGGTCACCTGCGGCTGCGCGCCGTTGCCGAGCGATTGGCTCGAGACGGATCTCATCTTGATGGCGAACGACGCCACGCCGACCGGCTGGATTCCGATCACTTACAAGCCGCGGGACGAGTTCTTTCGCATCCCGGCGACGCCTTATTCCGGTACTTATGTGCAGAATTTCAATTCGACCTGGCTAACCTACACGATCGAGGGGTTGACGATCTATTTCGGCGGCGCGCCCGACCCGATCGAGGGCACGCTGTTCCAGATGAATTATTTCCAGCAGGTGCCGGTGTTCGCGACCACGGGCTCGAGCTGGGTCTACACCAACTATCCGTCATTGTACCTCTTCGCTGCGTTGATGCACGCCGATCTGCATGCGGTTGGCGAAGAGCAGCAGGCGCTCTTGATGGGGGCGCAGGTCGACAAGCGGATTGACGACCTCAACGCCGCCTGGCTGCGCTCGAAGGCGAGCGGTTCACGACTGAAGCGAACTCGAGTGAGGAGCTTTGGTTGAACGATCAATGGATCCCCGGACCTCCTGCTAAGCCGCCGACGTGGGCGCCCAACCCGCTGCCGCCGTCGAACGACTGGGATCAGACTGAAGGTTGCTCTACGACCGGCGGGCCCTCGATCGTCGACGGCATTGTCATCACCGGCGTGCCGGCGACGGTGAGCTCGCTCTACTGGCAAGTCTCGCTCAACGATGGGAGCTCGCCGCCGAATTTCGTCATCAACCATCTCGATGGCGCGGGCGCCGTGCTCGACGCTGCGCTGCAGATTTCGGGCGTCGATCTCTCAGCCACCTTCGCGGGTCCGGTCTACCTGGCGCGCGATCCGGTCGAGCCGATGGAGGCGGTGACCCTCGAGTACCTCGAGGCGCATGGGGCGGGGGTCGAGGAGCCGCCCGACAATCAGACCTATGGGCGCACGTTAGGAGCCTGGAACCTCGTGGTTCCGGCCGGCGGCGGCGGTTACACCGGCGCGGTCACGCTGGGCGCGGGCGGTGCGGTGACTTCAGGCGCGCTGACATTTTATGGCTCGGCGGCGGCTTATCTGCCTACGCTGGCGCAGCTGCAGATTGGCGATGGTCCCGCGGGTCAGGTGCCGACAGCGGATGGCAGCGGCAATCTGACTTGGACGACTCCGGTCACCGGCGGGCCTTACTTGCCGATTGCGGGCGGCACCGTCACCGGAAGCCTGACGGTCAACCAGGTTCTGACCGTTCAGGGCTCGAATTCGCTGGTGCTCAACTCGCCGGCGACGGGCAACAATCAGCGCGCTATTTTGAGCACAGCCGCCAATGTTGTTCGTTGGCAGCTGAATTTGAGCGATGGGACGGAAGGGCTAAACAACACTGGGTCGAATTTCAGCCTGACCGCTTACAGTACGACCGGCGCATCTCTTGGCGCTTGGCTTTCCATTGCGCGGGCGGACGGCTCGACGATCTTTAACGGCTCCGGCGTCACGATTCAGGGCGGCCTGGCGGTCAACGGGCTTCTTGCTCTCGCTAGCCCGAATAATCTCGCGATCTATGGCGGGACGCCTGGTCAATTTCTGTCGACCAATGGCGCAGGGATCCTCTCCTGGGCCAGCGCGGCTACTGGCGGGGCTTCCATCACGGTCAGCGACACACCCCCTTCAGCGCCCTCCGTAGGGGCTCTGTGGTGGGACAGCGTCGGCGGGCAATTGTACGTCTGGTACGCGGATCCCAACACCTCGCAATGGGTTCCGGCGAGCAATTCCGCGAGCCTTCCGCCGCCTGCTTCGACGACGGTCTTGGGCTCGGTCAAGGTCGATGGGACGTCGATCAAGGCGGCGGCGGACGGCACCATTTCGACCGTGCTCGTGCCGATGGGCGATAATAGGCTCATCAACGGCGACATGCGGATAGATCAAAGAAACAACGGCGCGAGTGGGACTGGAACGAGCGTTTATACCGTCGACCGATGGATGTATACAGGAACTCAAACGTTTAAAGGTACGTGGGGTAGGCAAAGTCCAGGGCCGATTGGGTTTCCATATTTTCTTTCGTTCACATCAACGTCTGCTTATGCAGTATTAGCTGGGGATACTTTCCTCTTTAATCAAAATATTGAAGCTGACATGATTAGCGATTTCGCTTGGGGAACGGCTAACGCTCAGCCGGTTACATTATCGTTTTGGGCAGCGTCAGCTTATGCTGGCACATATAGTGGAGCAATTGCGAATTATGGCAGCGGTGGTACTTCGACAAGGTCATATCCTTTTACATTTTCTATCCCTACAAGCGGTGTTTGGACGAAGATTGTTGTCCTTATCCCAGGCGATACAGTCGGTACTGGGTGGCTGATGAGCGGCAATGGAGTTGGAGCGTTTCTTCGATTTGATCTTGGGTCTGGCGCGACTTGGCGTGCTCCAGCTGGGACTTGGGCGACGGGCAACTATGTCGGCGTGACTGGTGCTGTTAACATCGTGGCGACTAATGGCGCGGTGCTTCAAATTACAGGCGTCAAGTTGGAGATTGGCTCGGTAGCAACGCCGTTCAACCGGCAGTCGTTGGCCAAGAGCTTGGCGGATTGCCAGAGGTATTATCAGATTGGAACTGCACGTATGAGCCTTGGCTGTAGTGCATGGCAGACAGCATGGGGCAATTTACTTGGTTATACGTTTCCTGTTGCGATGCGAGCTACGCCAACAATGACGACCGCTGTGAGTTCACCATCAAATACAACTGGGACAACCTGCACTCCTGTGAACCTCTCTGGTTATAATTTATCGTTCTCAGTAACGGCTACAGGATCAGGCGCGGACACTGGTAGCGCTAACTGGACCGCGAGCGCGGAGCTATGATCGACTTCCCCGCCAATCCTACGGTCGGCCAGCAGTTCACCGCTGCGGGCGTTACGTGGACGTTCGACGGGGTGAAGTGGGCCGCGAGCGGCCTCTCCATTGCTTACGTGCCGTTGGCGGGTTTCGTCCCGGCGATGAACGACAACAGGCTCATCAACGGCGACATGCGCGTCAATCAGCGTGGCGTTTCTTCTGGGACGGCGTTTGGTTATACTCTTGATCGTTGGTTTTATAATGGGACACAGGCCGCCAAAGGAACATGGACGTGTGCAACGTCGAACGTTCCTCCCATTTCCTATTACCTTTTTTTCACATCATCTTCAGCTTATACGCCGCTCGCAGGAGACACGTTTTCTTTTCTACAGGCTATCGAAGCTGACATGATCAGCGACTTCGCTTGGGGAACGGCTAACGCGCAGCCGGTTACCTTATCATTTTTGGTTGCTTCAAGCCTGACTGGAACATTTAGTGGTGCAATAGGCAATTACGCCAATACCCGATCTTATCCTTTTACTTATTCGGTTTCCACTGCAAACACCTGGACGAAGATTGCTGTCACTATTCCGGGGGATACTACTGGAACATGGGTAATGAGGGGAAATGGCGGGGCGGCCATGGTCTTTTTTGAACTGGGCGGCGGCGCGACTTATCGCGCTCCAGCGGGCGCGTGGGCGAATGGTAATTTTTCTGGCGCAAATGGCGCAGTCAGCGTCGTTGCTACGAATGGCGCAACTTTCCAAGTGACCGGCGTGAAGCTCGAAATCGGCTCCGTAGCAACGCCGTTCAACCGGCAGTCGCTGGCTAAGACCATGGCCGATTGCCAGAGGTACTATTGCGCCAATATTCCTGTGCACGCAGTTGCGACCGCCGCTGGAGCAAGCAATTATCTTGGCGCAGGTGGATGCTTCCCTGTTCAGATGCGCGCCACTCCTACGGTTGCATTCCAGTCGCAAATACAAGCGCCGTCAAACGTCGGGGCTGCGACAATAGACGCCATAACCACCGCAGGATTTCGCACTTACGCTCAGTCTGCGGCGGCTGGCACCATGGCGTTCGATAACAATTACACTGCGAGCGCGGAGCTTTGACCATGACCTACACGCAAGTCTGGGATCACATGAACAACCAACCTCACGACAGCATGATCCAGCGCGACGAGGATGGCGCGTTCATCCCGTTCGATCCCGACAACGTCGACTATCAGGACTATCTGGCGTGGCTCGACGAGGGCAACGCGCCGAAGGAGCCGCCTGCCAATCCGACGCCGCCGATCGAAGAGCCGCCGGCGCCCGACATCAACGAAGTTCATGCTCAGGTGCAGGACATCGAGGCGCGGTTGACGGACCTCGAAACAAGCCTGGGGAGATAGGCGCGTGGCCGATACCTTAACTGCAAACTACCAATGGGTTAAGCCTGAAGTCGGCGCTTCGGCGACCACTTGGGGCACGAAGTGGAACGCCAACCTCGACGCCATTGACGCTCAGGTTCACGACGCCAATCAGGTCGTCACTTCTTCGCAGAAGATTGTCCTCAACACTCCTACTGCGCCGGCGGCCAATTCGATTTCAGGCCAAGCGGCCGGCTCGATGCGCTGGATTATGTTTCTGGGTGACGGCTCGGCCGAGAGCGGCAGCAATGCTGGTTCGAACTTCATTCTACAGAGCTTCAACGACGCTGGGGCTTACCTCGACGCGCCGCTCTCGATCAACCGGGCGTCGAGCACCGCGACTTTCAGCCAGACGCTCAATGTGGCCGGCAACATCAGCACCGGCGCGACAATCACCGGCGGCGCGGTCAACTCCAACGGCAATATGTATGCGGCCGGCTCTATCGACGGGAACGGCGGCGTCACTGGTGGGGCAAATGGCTTTTATACGACCGGGCCGCTCAACTGCGCCAGCGCACAGGTCAACGGAGGAATCAACGCCGCTGCTGGCATCACTTCGGGCGCGTCGATCGGCGCGCATGGCGCGTTTGGCCTGACCAGCACCGGCAGCGACGCTCAGTACAGCATTTACGATAGTGGCGGGACGCTGCGCTGTTTCTACGGTTGGCAAGCTTCGACCGGCTACGCCATCGTCAGCAATTCCATCGGCAGTGGTTGGTTCGCCATGGATCAGGGCGACAATTTCCTGACCAGCGCGTCGCACACTTACAAGACCGGCACTATTCAGTGGGAGGCCTTCTCCGACGCGCGCATCAAGACAGTCGATCGCGAGTATGAGCCGGGCCTGGCCGAGGTGCTCGCCCTGCGGCCGGTTCGCTACCACTACAAGGGCAACGATAGTCTGACCAAGGACGGAGTTTCATTGCACGCGCGGGTGAGTGGTCAGCAATTCATCGGGCTGGTGGCGCAGGAAACCGAAATGGTCATCCCCGACATGGTGAACAAGATCGATGGCTTCATCGACGGCAAGTCGGTGAAGGATTTACGAACGCTCGACATCAACCCCTTGATCTTCGCTCTGGTCAACGCGGTCAAAGATTTGAAACAGGAGATTGAGGAGCTCAAGGCGCGATAATGTCGACCCAGTTTCGCCCATTGGAAATTCCACCTGGCGTGGTCGCTTTTCCGACCAAGCAACAACGCTCGTCCAATTGGTCGGAAGTGAACTTGATGCGCTGGGTCGAGGGCCGCCTCACCCCGGTTGGCCCACAAGCTCAGCTCACCTATTCGTTCGCCAGCCGCTGCAAGCTGATCCATTCCTGGTATGACCTCGAGGAAGTTCATTACATCGCGTATTTGTGCGAAGAGAACCTCTATGTCGATGTCGGCGGGGCGCTGTTCGACATCACGCCCTTCGAGGGCATGATCGCGCCGCAGCCGCCGAGCGTAGGCGGTTATGGCGATGGGCTCTATTCGGCCGGGCTTTATGGCGAGCCGACGATTTCCAGCATTCAGCCAATGGAGGTCGTGCCCGACGCCTGGAGCATGGACAATTTCGGTCAGATTCTCCTGGTGATGACCTCGCCCGATGGGCGCTTGCTGCAATGGGATCCGACCGGCGGCGGCCCTGGCGTGGTGTTCCAAGACCCGTCCTACCAGCCTTGGTCTACGGCTATGGACGCCATCATGATGACCGACGCTAACGATGGCAGCGTCGCGCCGGGAATGAGCGTCTTTAACGCGACCAGCAAGTTGCCGGTCGGCACGGTGCTGACCTATCCGGTCGGCACCGGCACGCTGACTTTGACCGCCAATGCGCTCAACGCTGGCGCCGCGGGCGACATCCTAATCTTTGGCAATCCAGCGCAAGCGGTCGTCGCCGAGCGCGGCATCGTCCCGACTGGGCATTGTTTCGTGGTCACGAACGAAAGGTTCGTGATGGTTTTCGGAGCTCAAGATTCGACCAATGGCGGTTCGTTTCGGCGCTTCGCCTGGTGCGATCAGGAGAACTTCTACGCCTGGGATTATGCCAACATCACCAGCCAGGCAGGCTTCCTCGACATTGAGCCGGCGTCGCCGATCATCTGCGCCAAAGCGGGTCCGCTCGGGATCCTGTTTTGGACGGCGACCCGGACTTATGTCTCGGCTTTTCTTGGCCTGCCGTACATCTACAATTACACCGAGATCTACAAGAATGCGACGCCTTGGAGTTCGTGCAGCGTCGTCGCGACGACGATGATGACGCTGTGGTTCAGCGATCAGGGCATGTTTTCGTACAACGGCGCTTGGGTCGTGCCCATGCCGTGCAAGATTCGCCCCTGGATCGACGACGATATCGACATCCTTAACGTGCGCTGGCAGGCCTGCGCGGTTCACGTCGAAGCGTTCAATGAGTTCTGGTGGTTCTTCCCGCAGGGCCCAGTCAATAACCCCTCGGGCTACAACACCCGCGTCGCGATCCTAAACTACAAGGAAGGGTGGTGGTCGCAAGGCCAGATGTCGCGCTCGGCCGGCATCGCTTCGTCCTTCACCGTGCCGACGATCATGGCCGATGGTCTGATTCCTTATCAGCATGAAAGCGGCACCACCTATCCCGCCGACGTGCCTTTGCCGTGGGCCGACACTTTCGACCTCAACCTCAATTCCGGCGCGAGACTGACCACGGTCAAGCAGATGATCCCCGACATCGAGGGCGACGTCACCAACCTGCTCTACTCACTGTTTTACAAGAATAGCCGGTCTGTCATGCCGAGTTCCACAGGCGCGTCGATCGCGGTCGCGGAGAAGCAGACGATTCCGAAAGCGGTCAATTCGAATGGCTTTCTCGATCTGCGCACAACCGGCCGCGACATCCGGCTCCGGATCCAGATCGCCGGCCCGCAAGTCAATCCCGTGACGGTCGGCCAGCACCTGGTCGACAGCGTTGCTCGAGGAGATCGTTGATGGTCACGTCGCCTGGTTCGCCTACGCCTCAGCCGAGTCATCCGCCGCCGCCGCTGCCCAACGATCCGACGATCAGCAGCGTGCTCAGCAATTACCTGCAGCAATTCTCGCTGTGGTGCCGCAACGGATTCGCCGACAAGATGAAGACCAACGTCGCGCATAGCGGCATCATGCTGCAGGCGATCGATGCGCCGCCGGGAACCGCGCCTGCGGTGTGGTTGCTGCAAGTGCAAACCAACGGGACGTTCGTCGCCACCCCGGTGCCGCTCGGAGGCGGCCAGCCGTGATGCATCCCTATCATGCGAAGCTCGCACGGGCGCTCGATCGGATGGGCGGGGTTTACACCGTCTCCGACATTCTCGACGCGCTCGCCGCCGGCAAGATGCAGAGTTTCGCCGATGGGGATTCGTGGGTGATCACGCAGATCGTCGATTACCCTCGAGCTCGGATGATGGACGTCCTGGTGGCGCTCGGGGATCTTGAGGCCTGTCGGCGATTGCACAATCGAATTCTACAATACGCCCGCGATCATGACATCGCGATCGTTCAAGCTTACGGTCGTCGCGGTTGGATGGGGGAAGCGAGAAGCCACGGCTGGAAGGTGCGGACGACCTCTTACTTGTATCAGAGGGAATTATGAGCGGCTCAAGCACCACCGTTCAACAGGGCAGCTCCCAGAGCACTAACGAGATCCCGCAATGGGTCCAGAACGCTGGGCAGCAGAATTACGGCCTGGCGCAACAGGTCGCCTCGCAGCCCTTGCAGCAATATCAGGGGCAGATGGTCGCCGACACCAGCCCGCAGACCCAACAGGCGTGGAACCTGGCGGCCAATTCCGGCAATGTCGGCCAGGACGCGCAAAACGCGGCGCAGTCGGGCTATCTCAACACCATGGGGCAGACGCCGGCCCAGATCAACGCGCCGAGCTCAGGACAGCTCTCCGGCTATATGAATCCGTACACGAGCTCAGTGATCAACCAGACCCTTCCTTTGATGCAGCAGGCCAACGCGCTGCAGCAGAACCAGGTGCAGGATCAGGCGGCCTCGGCCAACGCCTATGGCGGGTCCAGGCAGGGCATCCAGCAAGGCGTCGCGCAGGCTCAGGGGGCCTTGAACGAAGGTCAGATGGCGGCGCAGCTGAACCAGGCCAATTTCGGCCAGGCCTCGACCGCGGCGCAACAGGCGAACCTCGCCAATCAGGCGGCTGGCCTTTCTCAGGAGCAATTGACCAACCAAGCGGCCTCGGGGTTAGGCACGCTCGGCACTCAGCAGATGCAAAACAACATCGCCAATTATGGGATGCTGACGTCCGCCGGCGGCTTCGAGCAGCAACAGGGCCAGAACGACATCAACGCCCAGATGGCGAAGTTCCAGCAGGCTTTCCAATACCCGCAGCAGCAGCTCGGAATGATGGAGAGCGCGCTCGGGATGACGCCCTACGACACCGGGACGTCGGGCACTTCGGCCTCGACCACCACCCAGACGCAGTCGAATCCGATGGCCGCGGCGCTCGGCGGCCTGCAGACGCTCGGCGGGTTGTTCTCGGCGCCCGCCGGCGGCACCAGCGCGATGAGTGGCCTGATGAACATGTTCGGCGGCTCCGATCGCCGGTTGAAGACCGACATCGTTAAGATCGGCAAGCACCCGACCGGCATCGATATGTACGCCTATCGGTACAAGGGCGACCCCAAGCATTACCCGAAGGTGGTCGGTCCGATGGCCGAGGACGTGAAGAAGATCGCTCCCCACGCGGTGCGAAAGATGACCACCGCCGGGCACATGGCGGTGCATATGGACATGCTGAACGCGCTGTCCTCATCGCCAGGGGTGGCGAAGGCGATCGGGATACTCAAACAGAGCCCCCAGCCCGGAGGAGCCCTGTCGCCTAACGCCACCCCGCCCTCGCGCGGGATCTTGGCTTCAAACGCGAAACTGCGTGCGCCGGGAGCTCCAATCATAGGGGCCCTCGGTGGTTGACAACCCCTACGCGCCGTCGCCGCTAACCGCGCCCGCGGATGCAACTACCTATGCGCCGTCGCGGATGCCGACCCCCATGGGGCCGACGATCCCGCCTGGCGTCACCATCACGCCGGCGCAGATCTCTAAAGGAATCATCTCCAACGAGAGCGGCGGCCGTAATGTGGTCAGCCCACAGGGGGCGCGTGGGCCTGGCCAGATTATGCCGGCGACTTTCCGGCAATATGCGCGGCCAGGCGAAAGCATTGACAATCCGGCTGACAATCTCGCGGTCCATAATCGGATCATCGCCGACTATAATGCGCGTTGGCCGAATGATCCGGCGCGGGTCGCGGTCGCCTATTTCTCCGGTCCGGGCAATGTCGCCCCGCCGGGCTCGCCGACGCCATGGATCCGCAATGTTAGCGACGTCAACGAGAGCGTCGCCAAATATGTCGCTAACGCCACGGCGAAGATGGGCGGGCCGGCGGTCGCGGCTGGAGCTCCTGCTGCAGCGCCATCTGCTCAGCCCGCGAACGTCGGCATGGCGCTCGCGGCGCTCAGCGCGCCGACCGGCGGGCCTGGAACCAAATCCACGATGGATAATCTACAGTCGACTTTCGCTGGAGGGGGCGGCGATTCCGCGCCGCCGCCGATGAACCTCGAGGGTCAACAGGCCGCGGCCTCGATGGGCAACGCGCGCCAGGCGCAGATCGCCGCGCTCGCCCCGCAACTGATGATGGCGACGCGGCAGATGGGCGGGCTGCAGGGCGCTCGAGGCGCGCCGAGCTTGGGCTCGACCATGAGCTATCAGGGCGGCCAGGCGATGCCGATGGCGACAGCAGCGCCAACGCCGGGCACCACGTTGAATTCCACAGGAGCGTTATATGGCTAGTGGCGATGATCCGCTTGCCGACTATCAGAACATGCTCGGCTTGCAGGG
>Ga0210387_10000158_pt1 | contig 48644 bp, 32 predicted proteins | sample IncBWC7OmetaG_FD_160108 | JGI IMG/M metagenome (GOLD analysis project Ga0210387, IMG submission 160108) | Forest soil microbial communities from Barre Woods Harvard Forest LTER site, Petersham, Massachusetts, United States - Inc-BW-C-7-O ... | reverse complement strand
TAACCACCGGGACCACTACCTAACACAATTACATCGTATGCCATAAATATTTAAGATTTGTTAGTTTTATTTAAGATGGGCAAAGTTACTTGAAACACGCTAAATAGCAAAACACTACTTCCCCTCATTTTAACGTTTTTCTAAACCCGGCTTATGGTAAAAAATGTATCTTGTTTAAAATTCAATGTATGCATTTAATGAAGGCGATTATTATAGGCGCTTTTGTCTTTTGTACCCTTCAGGTTAAGGCACAAAATGTGCAAAAATGGAAGATCGAAGACGTTGTAAATTACTTCAGTAAAAAAACAGACACCATATATGTGGTGAATTTTTGGGGCACTTTTTGCAGGCCTTGTGTTCAGGAAATGCCTTATCTGCAAAGCATTACTGACAAATACAAAAATCAAAAAGTAAAACTATTGTTAGTTAGCCTGGATCTGCCGGGATATTATCCTGATAAGATCGCTGCATTTGCAGCAAAGAATAATATTACCGCAGATATTGTATGGTTAGACGAAACAGATGCAGATCATTTTTGTCCGCAAATTGATAAAAAATGGCAGGGAGATATGCCTGCAACTATCCTGGTAAATGCTAAAACAGGCTATAAAGCTTTTTTTGCGGAAGAATTCACACCGGAAAAATTTGAAGCCGAATTACAAAAAGCGATCACCGGTTCCGTGACAAATTAATTAAACTATGGCAAGAGTAAAATTAGAATTACCCACCCAATTTATTGCGACGATCACTATTCCTGTTCGAATTACCGATTTGAATTATGGCAAACATTTAGGCAACGATTCTTTTGTATCGATCATACATGAAGCACGCGTACAATGGCTGCATCAGTATCATTTATCGGAATTAGGAATTAATGGAGCCGGATTGATCATGAGTGACCTGGCAATAGAATTTAAAAACGAATCTTATTATGGAGATACCATCGAGATAAAAATAGGTGTTGCTGAAATAAGTCGTGTAAGCTTCGAGTTGTATTATAGCTTATCTACGAAGAGAAATGATCAAACTATTTTATTAGCGAATGCTAAGACAGGAATGGTTTGTTATGATTATGCGGCGAAGAAAGTAGCGGCTATTCCGGACGAATTGAAAGCAATTCTAGTATGAAGCACTATTTAATTGATCTTTTTATTGACAAGATTTTTGATTGTTTATTATTTTCAAATCCTGTAATCGTGTTAAGAAATTAGCTGTTCCATATCTTCCAGCTGGCTTCAGCCTGTAGCAATAACATATCATAGCCATTTTCGACAATGGCATTTTTCTCTTTTCCCTTTTTAAGGAATAAAGTTTCTTCTGGCTTATATACTAGATCGTATAAGTAATGATCTTTAGTTAAAAACTGATAAGGGATATCGGGACAAACATCCACATTCGGATACATACCAACCGGAGAACTATTAATGATGATTGTATACTCACCCATCATCTTTTCATCGATATCACTGTAATTAATTTCGCCGGTTTTTAATTGTGTATTTCTTGTCACAACTAAAAAATAAATCTTCAATTTGCGCAACACATATTGAACAGCTTTTGAAGCACCGCCTGTGCCAAGTATCAAAGCCTTTGTATGAGTGGGTTTCAAACTTTTTAAAAATGATTTTTCAAAACCGATAATATCAGTGTTGTAAGCGATCAATTGATTGCCGGCTATTTTTATGCTATTGGTAGCACCGATAAATTTTACTTCTTCGGATAATTCAGTCACATATTGTAACACCTGTTCTTTATAAGGAATGGTTACACTTAATCCTTTTAGATCGGGATTAGCTTTTAATAAAGCAGGAAATTCATCAATTGCAGGAATGGGGAAAGCTTCGAATGCACAATCTTTTATTCCTTCTTTTACAAATTTCTCCGTGAAATATTGTTTGGAAAAAGAATGGCCTAATGGATATCCTATCAATCCGTAAAGCTTCATTAAACGGTTTCTTTGTTGAGATATAAATGAAAAGTATCGCCTCGTAAACCTATACGCATTGCTTCTAAAGGCAACATTTCTGATGGCGCAATGTTTCCCAGATTTACATTACAGCCTATTAATTCCAAAAAGTATAATTGTTGTTCTTTTTGTGGTGCTTCCCAAATGATCTTTTCTTCTGGTATCTGCGTTAGAATTTCCTGCACTAAACCTTCCCTTACCTCACCGGTTCCACGATAAATACCGACAGTACCTGCTTCTCTTGCTTCTGCAATTACGTACGTAGATCCTGCCTCTAATTCAGCTTTCATCAACTCTATCCATTTGTAAGGAGGAATAATATGCGCCGCATCTTTGCTACCTACTTCACTTAATACAGTTACGTGTTTGGTCAATTTTTCAATGTACCCGCATTTTTCAGCATGGGGTATCGTTATTGAACCATCACTCACTTCAATATGATTAATGCCGAAATCTTTACATATCTGCAGATAATCATCAAACTGATTACGTATCAAAAATGCTTCAAACAAAGTGCCGCCAAAATAAACAGGAATATCGTATGAGCGATAAACTTCTAATTTTTCTTTCAGCGTAGGTGTTACGAAAGACGTCCCAAATCCGAGCTTTACAATATCCACATGGGGATAAGAAACACTCATAAAATCTTTTGCACCTTGTACACTTAACCCTTTATCCATTACCATGGTAATACCGAACTTGCGGGGCCTAATGGTGCGTTCAGGTATTTGCGATAGATTGAAATTCATTCACTTATTTTATATAGCGGCAAATATAACTACAAGAAGGCAATCTTGTATCAAAGTGCAAACAACAACTACATCGAATTAATTGTTAAAAATTAAATGGATTTATTTTTCTTGAACCTGGCGATGATCTCTACCACTTGCTGGTTCTGTAAAATAGCAGGATTTAACTCTATCATCTTTTTTATCAGCTTAGGATTTTTCTCCATTCCTGCTTCAAGCTGAATGAGTGCTTCTTTAGATTTACCCAGCGCAAATAAAAACAGGCTCTTATAAAAAAAGAAAATAGCTTTTCCATTGGTGAGTTTTAACGCATGGTCAATGTATTCCATTGCTTCATCAAAACATTCTGCTTTATATAAACAACGCAGCAACTCTAACCAGCCGTTTACATTCTTTGGCCTTGCTTTTACAACATTACCAAAATACTGTACGGCCTTTTCAATTTTACCAAGTTCCATATAACATTGTCCCATGGCCAGGTTATATTCAGGTTGCATGCGATGGATGCGCATAGCGGCTTCCAGATTTTTAATGGCGCTATCCCATATGCTTTCATTCATGTAGGTGCAAGCTATTTTATAATGAAGCTGACTATCATCTGCATTAAGGTGAGCTGCTTTGCGGTAATTGAAACGCGCCTGTGCATAATTACTCAACTTATCATAACAGTGTCCTATCGCTTCATATATAACATCTTCGGGCCTTGTTAATTCAAGCACTTTTTGTAATACCTCAATTGCTTCCTTGTATTTTCTTAAACGCAAATAAGCATCTGCCATATTACGCCATGCATAATCGAATTTATCATCAATGGCCACAGCATACAAATAAGCGTCAATGGCTTTCTCATATAATTTCAATCCCTGATAAGCGGCAGCAAGGTTGAACCAGGCCAACTCATTAAATGGAAAATCGTCAATTATTTTTTGGTGTAATCTTATCCCCTCTTCGTTACGCCCCGTAAAATCTGTCCAGAAACAGATCTTATACAATGCCTCCTCATTATTCGGCTCTTCCTTCAGGATCATTTTCAGGCAGTCAAAGACCTTTTCAAAATTTTCATAATCATCATATACATCTGCCAATTCGAAAAGCAATTCTATTTTTTCTTCTCCTTCAAAATAATGGAGGGCCGATTCTAAGACCGTTGCTGCTTTTTCCTGCTGGTCCAAAGCCAAATAAGCATCGGTTTTTAGTATATATAAATTAATATCACTGCTATCCAAAAGCTCAGCCTGATCTAAAAAGTAAAGGGATTGTTTGTATTGTTTGGCAGCGATCAGCAGATCGGCCTTTTTAAGCAATAAGGCGCCCGAATAAGGGTACTGCTCTATAGCATGATCCGCTGCTTCCATAGCATTGGCCATCTCATCCTTTTCATCAAAATAATCGATAATTTTTTCGAAAGATTCTTCCTCAATAAAAGAGTGGCTTTTACCGTTCCTGAGGTTATCAAACTGCTGTAATAACTCTCTTAATTCTTCCCGGTCTTGGCGATAAGGATTTTTACTCATGGGTTATTAGGTTTCCCCAAGTTACCTTTTTTTGATAAAGAAACAATTTTTTAATTTTCAGGTTAAACCCATAAGTTAAATAAAAGTCAAAATATTGGATGAACGGTTGGGTAGTATTGATAAAATGTTAGTATATTTGAACTGTTAAAAGAACCTAAATGAAAAGCTTTGCTAAAAGATTGCTGGTTTTTGCTATAATTGTTGCTACTGTTAACGTTGCTTTTGCCGATAAAGGTGTTAAAAGAAAAGCGAAAAACAGAACCAAGATAAATATCACTGCGCCAGTATCTTTAAAGAATTTAATGACATTGAATCTTAACCTTAAATCGGGGTTAACTTACAAAGGCAGTCTATTGTCTTCTACGCAAACCATTGGCCCATCAATGATAAACACATCTATTTTAACATACCAAAAAGGAAATACAACTTACATTATCCCTTACAAACACCGGATAATAATGCCTGATATGCAGCAGCAAGGTTACACAGGTATCAAACTTATCATTCGCTCTAAAAAATAATAATTGCTTACCATACATATAAAAAAATAACCTCCAAATTGGAGGTTATTTTTTTATAAACTGAAGGTAGTTTTTTGCCTATGTCCTGAATAATTATTTCCCTTTTTGATTATCATCATAACTTATTACTCGGTAACCTGATCTTGGGAAATCAAATTTAGCAATGGGTACCGGGGTAAAATCTAACCTTGTTACAACATATTTAAATTTAAGCGACCCCGATTGAAACTCATACTGCATGGCCAATCCCGGCAGGTTCTTAAATGTTTGGTCGTACTCTTTATTGAACACCGCCAGATCAGGTGTGAAATAGACAATGATAGTTGAACCATCTTGTAATTTGGCTGTAGCTTTTTTACAAGTATACCCTGCAATTACTTTACTATCAGGACTTATTGTGAAAGTTACGCCTTCATAATTTCTATTTTTTTCGATCCAGTTATCCTTTGTTAGTGTTATCATTAACTTTTGACTGCTATACTCTTTCAAAATAACCGCCTCGCCAGTCTGAGAATTATAAATAGTACTTTCGTTCCCTAATGAGCTTACCATATCGGTTCTGCTTAAGCCACCTTTTAGATAAACAGTCGTTGTGGCGCCATCCAGTGCATCGGCCATTTGAGGCTTACTATCGCCCGTTTGTATAGAAATAGTATAAACAATAGTGCCTTCTGAAATTGTTTTTTGGCCGAAAGAAAAAAGGCCGGATAAAAGCAGTACGATTAATAGGAGTAAATTTCTATGCTTCATATTAACTGTGTTAGACATATTAAAGATAGTAAAATACTTTCCAAACAACAGTAGGTTCAAAAAATAAAGCCTGCGATCAATACAGGCTTTATTTTTTTCAATTATGACTCAATAATTACTTTTTATTAGGATTTTTCTTGGCATCTTGTAGCTTTTTACTGCTTTCCTGTGCTTCCTGCAGTCTTTCTTGCCATTTACTTTGTTTTACGGGCTTTTTCTTGTTGGCTTCTATTTGTGCTAATATTTTATCGTGATCAATAATATACTTCTGAATAACGATCTGCAAAATAAGCGTGATACTATTTGATATCGTATAATACCAGGTAAGTGCCGCCGGAAGTTTATTAAATATGCCTAATAGAAATATAGGGAATATAAACGGCATATATTTCATAGCAGGGTTTGAATTATCCTGCATGGTCATATTCATACTATATATCGATATCAATAAACTGGTGGCTACCGCTGTTAACGTAAACAAACTAACATGGTCTCCATAGAAAGGAACGTTAAACGGTAGTTTGGCAATAGAATCATACGCAGCCAGATCCTTTACCCAAAGGAAACTTTGTCCGCGCAAAGCGATATTGGATTGGAAGAAATAATACAAGGACATGAATATCGGTATCTGTAGCACGGCAGGCAGACAACCACCTAACGGACTCACGCCTGCAGATTTCCAGAGCTTCATCTGATCCATGCTAAAAGCCTGTTTATCCTCACCATGTTTTTCTTTTAATCTATCGATCTCCGGTTTTAAAGCCTTCATCTTTGCTCCGCTTACATAGCTTTTGTATAGTATCGGAGAAGTTATCAGTCGGATCAACAGCGTTAATAATAAGATCACAACTCCCATGCTAACTACTCTATCCTTGATATAATCAAATACAGGTAACAATAAATAACGGTTGATATATTTCACAAAAGCAAACGGGCCACTACCATAAGGCACGATCTCTGACATACCGTTGCCATATTTATTTAACACGTGAAAATCACTTGGGCCATAGTACAATTGCAATGGCAATGTTACTGAAGAACCAACGGGTAAGGATACACGAAAGTCAGCAGTGGATTGCATCAACACCTTGCCGCTATCTGCTGGTACGGACCATTTTACTTCGCCATTTTGAAATTTATCTTTATCCGCGATAGCAGTTATAAAAAACTGTTGCTTAACACTTAAAAAATCGACAGGTTTTTCAAAAATTTTATCGCCATCGCCTTTTATTGTTTTTTCAAAATCATATTTGCCATCTTCTATCTGTCCGATTTGTAACTGGCCCTTTTCGTATACTACATCTTTTTCAGCCTGTGTCGTTTCTACCTGCCACAACAATTTTAAAGTATTATCGGTAACCAGCCTATCTGCACCATTCATGATGATAGAAAAATCGACAAGGTAATTATCGGGATGAAGTGTGTACTGGTGCGTGATTTCTTTGCCACTACTATCTTTAATTGTAAAACTTATTGTCTGACTGCTATCAGCATTTACAACAACAGGATTCGTAACAAAGGAAAGATCCGAAGTTTGTGCGACCTGGTTATTCCCCGAATTGATGCCATAAGATATTTTATTAAAATCTCCCGCTTGTAAAATAACGGGCTTGCCATCCAGTGAATATTTTTTTAATTCAACAGTTTTAGGTTGTGCGCCTTTGTTAGTAAAAGTGATTTTTACTACGCTGTTTTCTATAGTGGTCAATTGTTCAGCACCTGCTTGTTGAAACAGTGCACCAGCCTCTTGCTTTTTTGCCGTAGCAAATTGTATAGAATCTAATCTTGCTTTAACTGTATCAATCTTTGGTAAGGTCAAAGCAATAGAGTCTGCTATTCTTTTTTGTTGTGCTGCAGTTGCGGCACTGTCTTTGTCACTAATGTATACCATCAACCCCATTAAAACCGCAATTAAGACAAAGCCTATCACCGTATTTCTATCAAATCCCATAATGTATTTTTAAGTGTGCAAATGTAACTAAACTTTACTGTTTATACTACAGCTTTCGTATTATTAAAAATGCCCCGAAAAACGGGGCATTCATTATCAAAATAATATTGATTTATTTTTTCGCAGCAGGGGCTTTTGCAGCAGCAGCAGCCGGAGCAGCAGCTTTTGCAGCAGGGGCAGCAGCGCCTGGCTTAGCAACAGCAGCTTCTTCCTGTTTCAATTGACGCGTCATTGTTACAGATGCAATAGGGATACGTGGAGAGTTCATGATTTCCAGGTTAGCCGCTTTTACATCTTGTACCCTGATGTTTTCGTTCAATTCCAAATTGGTAATATCCAACTCGATATTTTCACGTAGATCTTTAGGGAAAGCTTTAACTTTTAAGCTTTTGATCTTAGTAACTAATTTACCTCCGGCCTTAACACCAGCAGGTGTACCAGTAAATTTAATTGGTAAAGTAACCACTACTTTTTTGTCTGCAACAAGTTCCAGGAAATCAATGTGGATCAATTGATCTGATACTTTGTCAAATTGCAGGTCTTTTAATACACATTTGTAAGATTTACCAGCAACTTTAACTTCAATAACCATAAAGTCTGGTGTATACACAACATGCTTAAAAGCAACAGCAGGAGCAGCAAAATTAATCTCCTGAGCACCTCCGTAAATTACAGCTGGCACTTTTTCCTCAGAGCGAAGTTGGCGGGTGGCTGCTTTGCCAAATTCGGTCCTGATTTGTCCTTCGATTGTAATCGTTTTCATTCTTATGAAATTTTTAATGAGGCGCGAAGGTAGGAATAAGTTTTGAGTTTTATGCAGGATTTTATGAATATTTCAGCGCAAATATTGGATAATTTACGCTGAAATAGCGCTTTATAGCTCACTAAGGATATGTCGCTGAAGTTGAGCCCCGAAAACTTTCGGGAACCATGCTCCATAATAGTACTCAGCCGGTTACAAAAAATTAACCTTTATTACCTCTTAAAAACAAGCTATCGATGCTCTTATTTTCAAAAGCATTTCTGATAGCTATCGCGAATAATTCGGCCGTTGAAACTACCCTTATTTTGCTGCTTTGTTGTTTTAAAGGAATAGTATCACACACTACCAATTCTTCCAGTGCGCTGTTATTGATATTGTCGTATGCCTTACCACTTAGTACGGGGTGCGTGCAAAATGCACGAACGCTACGGGCGCCCTTTTCTTTCAATAATCCGGCACTTTTAGCGAGCGTACCGCCGGTATCGCAGATATCATCTAATAATACAACATCTCTATCTGTAACGTCTCCGATCACCACCATACTGGCGATTTCGTTGGCGCGTTTACGATGCTTGTCGCAAATAACCATGTCCACTTCAAAATAAGAAGCAACTTCCCTGATACGGTTGGCGCTACCTACATCGGGGGCAGCAAAGATCAGGTTATCTAATTTCAGGCTTTGGATACATGGAATAAATATAGCAGATGAATCCAGGTGATCCACGGGAATATCAAAATAACCTTGTATCTGCGGTGCATGAAGATCCATTGTTACCACTCTGTCTGCTCCTGCTGCTGTTAGCATATTCGCCACCAATTTTGATCCGATAGCTACTCTGGGCTTGTCTTTTCTGTCCTGGCGCGCATACCCATAGTATGGAATAACAGCAATCACTTTATATGCTGATGCACGTTTAGCTGCATCGATCATTAATAATAATTCCATCATATTATCCGTAGGCGCAAAAGTACTTTGGACAAGAAATACAAATTGTCCGCGGATACTTTCTTCAAATGCTACCCCAATTTCTCCATCGCTGAACTTTTGGATATTTACTTTGCCCAGTGGCTCACCAAATTTTTTGGCGATCTCTTCGGCAAGATATCTTGAGCCCGTTCCTGAAAAAATTTTTACGTTAGACATGTGCTGATGGTATTATTATTATAAAAAGAGAGAATTTCTGTGATGCAAAATTATCATTTAAAAAGATACCATTAAATTTATGTTATGAAAACTATCAACAAGTCTTCCACGTCCATCAAAAATTGGGCTTTGGATGACAGGCCCAGAGAAAAATTATTTTCAAAAGGCGCCGCAACCCTTAGTAACTCGGAATTATTAGCCATTTTGATAAATAATGGCAATAAAGAAAAATCGGCCCTTGATCTTGCCAAAGAGATTTTGCAATTAAGTAATAATAATCTGAACGAATTAGGCAAACTTACTTTGAAAGAGTTTCAACAAATCAAAGGCATTGGCGAAGCGAAGGCCATAACGGTTGCGGCTGCGTTGGAACTGGGTAGACGAAGGCAGGCTGCCGCTGCGGTTGAAAAGCCTTCCATAAAATCAAGCAGCGATATCGCTATCTATTTACAGGCCGTTATTAAAGATTATAGTTACGAAGTATTTGCTGTACTCTTTTTAAACCAGGCAAACAAGATCAATCATTTCGAGATCATCAGCAAGGGCGGCATAACAGGCACAGTGGCCGATCCCAGGATCATATTAAAACGTGCTTTAGAGGAAGATGCCACTTCTATCATTCTCTGTCATAACCATCCTTCAGGAAATTTAAAGCCGAGTAAATCGGATGAACTGGTAACAAAGAATATAAAAGAAGCTGCAAAGTATTTTGATATTAAAGTACTCGACCACATAATAGTTAGTGAAGAAGGCTACTTTAGTTTTGCGGATGAAGGAATTATTTAGTTCTAAGTAATAAATATAAAACGAACTTATTACTTAGAACTTACCACTTAATGCATTTATGCTTGTGCCGTTGGCCCACCAAAAGTGAAAGGAATTTCTACAGACTCCATATCCTGAATGATACCATTTGCAGTCTCGAACTTTTTCACGTTTTCGCTTAAAGCCTTCATAAAACGCTTTGCATGAAACGGTGTTAATATAATGCGGCTCTTTACTTTACTTTTTGGTGCGCCCGGCATCACATTCACAAAATCCACTACAAACTCTGCATGGCTATGCGTAATGATAGCCAGATTAGCATACTGCCCTTCAGAAACTTCTTCTGTGATCTCGATATTTAATTGCCCCGGTTGTTCTATTTGATTCGCCATGATATATGATTAGGGTACAAAGATACAAAAAACATTAGGTCATTTGAATTCGTAGATAGCCTGCAATTTAACTTCAGTACGTGTATTGCCATTAATTTCATCATAACCCGAACCAATTGTATTTTGATCTTTATAGATCGTTTGTGCAAACCTGCACCAGACCGATAATTGCTTAAATAACTCATAATGCGCATTGATATAATACCTGACTCCCTTGCCATAAAAAACAGGAATAGAAAACCCGTATAAAACATCATCTTCATACGCATATATCCTGCTATTATAACTATCCGTTTCAAAATATTGCAATCTTACATTACCCGAAAAACTTCGCATCGGCGGCTTATATAAAATATCTACAAAAGATGAAAAACCTGTTTCCGCCACGGATGAGTTTTTATCAAACCATAACAATTCTACTCTATTTCTTAATGTGAATGCCGGACTAAGTTTGTAATTTATTTGTTCACGCAGGTCATCAATGGGCCGCAATACAACTGGCGATAATATGGCAGAATCGGGGTTGTAATTTTTGCCTTTTGCACCACTTCTGTAACTCACATATAGCTCCATCTGTTTATTTGGTTTGTAGGTAGCTTGCAAAAAATAATCTGCTCCATACGAAGGTGCATCAACTAAATATTTTAACCAGGGGAATTTATATACATCTGCATAAGCATCCAGCTGCCAATTAGTAACAGGGCGAATACTTATACCCGTGTACAACCCTTTTTCATTTGTTGGAGAAGTATTTTCTGTGAACGCGTTACCATATAACGATTGATATTTTTCAGAAATATTTCTGTACAGCAAACTAATATCAACATTATTATTAACGCTCATTAATAAACCGTTTACAAATGCTGCATTAAAATCATTGGTGAGGGCCGCCTCCCCAAAGAAGTGCATATTTTTAAATGTATAACTATAATCAAGACTATAGTTGCCAAAATCAGTCCCGAAATTTTTATATAAATTATATGCATCCTTGTTTCCATCAGCAGTAACTTTTGTTAAGGGCACATTGAAATTATATTGTACGCCATTAACGCCAATGTGTAAACGATTTTTGTTAAACGAAAGATTTCCACCAAAAGTAATTTGTTGCTCTGTTCCTTTATTTGCCACTTCAGTTACGGTTCGATGATAGCCTGATGTTTCTAAAGAAGAAATATAATCATCGTAATTTGAACTATCGGTTGCTCCATAGATACTTGCATCTAATTTTCTGTATGAGCCAAAGAGGGTTAGTTCTATATTTCTTTTTGCCAGCGTTATTCCTACGCCTCTGTTAAAATAAAATTGTCCGCTTGCGTTGTATGGGCCCAGGATCGCAGATTGCCTTTTTATATTTAAGACATCTGCACTTTTCGTAAACGCCAGGCCCTGCCACTGTGTTAAACCTTGTCCCAGGCTGACGGTAAAATCTCCTATTGCCAATGCTTTGATGATACCTACATCCTTAAAAAACAAATGTGCCGAATATGAATCAAAACCTTGTGGCTGACTTCCTTTAAATAATTCTTCCCCTGCATCTTTTTTTGCATCAAATCCAAACTGCAATGAATTTTTATATTGGTATTTATATCGGATGAATAATTGTTGTGGGGAGCCCGGGTATATTTTTTTGTTGGTAGCCGAATCTAACAAAAGATAGCCTTTTGATCTTTCAAGAATTTGTTCTCCTCTTACCAAAAAAGTATTTGTACCGCCATTAAAACGTTTACGCAATGAATGAAAGATAGCAGCGCCTGCACTAACAGTTACGTACGGGAGTATTTTTTGTATTGTACCAATGTTCCATGTAGGTATGGCTTGCAGCTCGTAGATATTTATAAAATCACCAAACTCGCTTCTGTAAATAATAAGGTTTTCAATTTGCAAAGGCGTAAGCATTCGTAACTCCTGCAATGTTGTTTCATCAGCAGTATTAAGGTTAACCGGATCTTTTAAAAAAGCCTGCCATTGCTGTAAAAAGGAATCATCTTCAGTCACATTATCGTTATTGCTTTCTGTTAAAGATTCTAATTGTTGCTGTGTTGAAGAAGGCAATTCCGGTGATTGTGCCAATACTTTTATATTGCAACCGATAAGGATAAATATGATGCAATATTTACTCATTGTTTTCTTTTCCAAAATTTACAATGAATAATAAACCCGGTGAAATGCCGAGTTGTGGATGAAAGCTGCAACTGATATCAATACGAAAATCATCCCATGCCACACCTACTCCTGCATACGGCGTTGATGTAGCAGATACAATTCCTACCCTTGCGAATAGTTGTTTCTCAAATCTATATTGTAAGCCTGCATTGATGCTGGAAGGAAAATTTTCTTCCTTCACTATTTCTGCACTTGCATAAAACACATCTGAAACATCATACCCAAAACCAAATTTATAGACGGCCGTTAATTTTTCATTTGATTTAAAAAATTGGCCGCCTACCGGATTATAAACATGAAAGCCGGCATTTAATTTATTGGTAAGATGTGCAATTGCTCCTATTTCAAAATCAACCGTATTCGCATTTGCATAACCGGGAATTCTATAACCATAATAATTGAACTGGGCGCCAAGATCTAATTTAGAGCCAAGACTCACCGCATAGGCAAGACCAATCTGGCTTTCATTGAAATCATCAAAGCCGGCATAAACGAGATTGATCCCAAAATTTCCACTTTTGGAAGGGAGCACAATTGCCGCATCATACACTGTTGTTTCCTTTAATAAAAACCTTCTTTCAGAATACACGCCTGCTTCAGCAACTTTTGCTTTTGTTAATGAAGCCTGGTTATTCGTAAAAGAAAATACATCTGTATGCACATTGCTATAACTCGCTAAGCCAAGATACACGGCAGATACATGCGCTCTCAATGATTGTGAAAAAACCGGATGCATTGCCATACACAGCAATACAGTTAGGACTGTAAGGGATGTTTTCAATTTTGGGTGGATTGGATTAGCCGGCAATATAAGGCAAAATATTATTAATTTTGCGACATGGAAATTTTAGATGGTAAAGTTGTATCGCAGGTTGTAAAAAATAACCTCAAAGAAAAAACACTTGAGCTAATAAAAAAAGGCTCGAAAGTGCCGCATCTGGCCGCTGTTCTAGTCGGCACTAACGGTGCCAGTGAGACGTACGTAGCCAGTAAAGTAAAAAATTGTGAAGAGATAGGATTTAAAAGTTCCCTGATCCGCCTTGATGAAAATACCAGCGAAGCAATATTGATCGCTGCAATAGAAAAATTAAATGCGGACGATGATGTGGATGGCATCCTGGTGCAATTACCACTTCCCAAACAAATAAACGAAGAGAAGATCATCAGCCTGGTTCATCCTGATAAAGATGTAGATGGGTTTCATCCGATAAGTGTAGGAAAAATGGTGCAAGGCTTGCCCACATATATTCCCGCTACACCTTACGGTATCATGCTGATGCTGGAACATTATAAAATTGATACGAAAGGCAAACATGCAGTGGTTATCGGCAGAAGCAATATAGTTGGCAGGCCGATCAGTATCTTACTAAGCAGAAATACCAATCCCGGAAATTGCACCGTAACCGTTTGCCATAGTCACACGCCTAATCTTAAGGAAATTTGTTTGCAGGCCGATATCATCATTGCCGCTTTAGGCAAACCCGAATTTTTAAAAGCTGATATGGTAAAGGAAAATGCCGTGGTGGTTGACGTAGGCATAACACGCGTAGCCGATGCTACCAAAAAATCCGGTTTTACAATTAAAGGTGATGTTGATTTTGCTAATGTAGCACCAAAATGCAGCTACATAACACCGGTTCCCGGCGGCGTTGGGTTAATGACAATCGGCGCATTAATGATGAATACATATAACGCCTGTTTACATAAACAGTCAAAATAAACAAGGGGAAAACACCTAAAGATTAGTTGTTTTTCTTTTGTTTATCAGATAGATATGGACGTCCTTTATTTAACCAAAGAACGATCCGCACTCTATCTTTAATATAAAAAACGCCTCGAAGTTGACTTTGAGGCGTTTTTATGTACGTATTCTTCATTCCTTACGTACTATAAAAGTGCTGCCCACGTACCGGTTGTTAAACTTTACTATTCTTTAACAGTTCAACTGCAAACATTTACAAAATCATTTGGTCTATAATAGTGGTATTATAAGTTTTGAAGATAACTTTGCTAAACGATTGGCATATTGTTTTCTATACTTAAATAAGCCCCATTATTTTTTTAACCATAACTACATTCACTCATGAAACATTTACTTAGCCTTTTTATTATTACAGGTAGTCTGTTTTTTGTCTGCCCTGCTGCACATGCACAAGATGATGCATGGCCAAAAACGATCACCGCACCTGATGGCTCTATCATAAAATTATATGAGCCCCAACCCGAATCATTTTCAGGCAATATTTTAAAGACGAGATCGGCTGTCTCTTTACAGCAGAATGACAAAGATCCAATTTTTGGCACCGTATGGGCCGTTGAAACTGTTGAAACAGACAGGGACAATCGCGTGTTAAATGTGGTATCTGCAAAAATACCTAACCTGAAATTTGCTACGCCACAGGATGCGAACACTACCAGTTATTTAAAAACAACATTGGAGTCGCAGATCCCGCAATTGGCCATTTCACTTCCGTTAGACGCCGTGGAATCTTCATTGAATATGAATGTAGAAGAAAGAAAATTATCTACAGGCTTAAAGAATGACGCGCCACAAATAATATATACCACACAGCCAGCTATATTGGTATTGATCGATGGCACACCTAAACTTCAAAAAAATGATAGCTGGGGAGTAGACGCTGTTGTGAACACACCATTTACGATCGTTAAAAATACCGATGGGGCTTTTTATCTATATGGCGGTAAAAACTGGTATAGAGGACAATCAGCTACAGGGCCTTTCGACTATACCCAGCAAATTCCAAACAATTTAAATAAGATCCAACAGGATGTTGATAATGCAAATAATGCTGATCCGGGATTTAGCAGCGATTCTGCAAACGTTCAACCTGGCCCTCCATCAAATATTATCGTAAGGACTGATCCTGCGGAGCTTATTCAGACAGATGGAGATCCTTCTTTCGTTTCGATCGATGGCACTAATTTATCATATGCATCCAATACACAAAATGACCTGTTCTTAAATAAAGGTGATAATCAGTATTATGTATTGCTTTCAGGAAGATGGTATAAATCCCCGCATCTGCAAGGTGGATGGCAGTATATTGAAGCAAGCGCTTTACCGAATGATTTTGCAAAAATACCCGAAGGTTCACCAAAAGATAATGTACTGGCAAGCGTTACCGGAACAGATGCAGCAAGAGAAGCCGTGATGGATGCACAGATACCGCAGACAGCAAAAGTAGACAGGCAAAATGCGACTGCAGATGTTTCTTACGATGGTAATCCACAGTTTCAGGATATTCAAGGAACTGATATGCAATATGCAGTGAACACGCAAAGTTCTGTAATTGAATACAGGGGTACTTATTATTGTGTAGATAACGGCGTATGGTTTGAATCGGGAAGTGCAGGTGGCCCTTGGAGTGTTTGCACAGAAAGGCCGGATGAAGTTGACATCATACCTCCTAGTTGCCCTGTTTACAACATAAAATATGTGTACATATATGATGTAGATCCTGATTGGGTGTACATGGGTTATACTCCAGGCTATCTAAATACTTACATATATGATGGAACTGTTGTGTATGGTACAGGCTATTACTACAACTCATGGTATGGAGATTACTACTTTCCACGTCCTTGTACATGGGGTTATGGTGTACAATACAATCCATGGTTTGGCTGGAGCTTAGGGTATAATTACAGATCAAACTGGTTCCATGGAGCCGGCTTTGGCGGTGGTGGAAGATGGGGAGGCTGGAGAGGTGGCTGGTGGGGCCCTTCAGTGTATCGCCCTCCTTTCCGCAATTTTGCTACCCGTAGCTATGGCTATTATGGTAACAATCATGCTGCTTATGCAAATGGCGGACAGATGAGAAATCGTGGCGGCGCTGCGAATGTCAGAGCAAATAATACAACCAATAATATTTATAATTTCCGCAGAAACGTGGTAACCAATAACAGATCGAACACGCCTAATGCGGCTCAGGCAAGGCCTTCCGGTAATAATGGCAATACCCGTCCGGCAAATAATTCTGCGGGCAATCAATCGGGCCGCCCGGCTCAGGCAACGCAACAACGTAATGCGGCTGTTCCAAACAATGTTACTACAGACAGGCAAGGAAATGTTTACCAAAGAGTTCCTGCTACAACGAATAATAACAACGCACAATGGCAACAACGCCAACAGGGACAATGGAAACCTGTAGATAATAATAATCAGGCAGCGCAAAACCTCAATCGTCAGCAACAGATGCACGACAGAGGAGAAGCACGTACACAAAATTTCCAATCAAGCAGAGCCTCCGCTCCGGCGCAAGCTGCTCCTGTAAACAGAGGTGGCGGTGGAAATAGTGGCGGACAAATGAGAAGTAGCGGCGCAGGTGGTGCCGGCCAAAGCAGAGGCGGCGGTGGCAGAAGATAAGTAGAAACTTGATATAAAATAAAAAAGCATCTCTATTAAAGAGATGCTTTTTTTATAATAAGATGAATAATTAAAATCAAATCTTATCAAACAGGCCAATGTGCTGGTGAAATTTAAGGCGAAATTTCACATCTCCGATGTAGAAGATAATATCAAATACTATCCATAAAAGCAAGAAACTTGTAAAGCTATAATTGATCAAATGCCATATGGGCCTGCCAAAACCCCACTTAACAAAAGGGTTAAATATCAATGCGCTACAAATAGATAGTACAGCACCTACATAATTAACCGAAAAGTAAGAAAGATAAAATTCTATCACACATAAACTAAAGAATATACCATTGATGAACATATGGTAGCTATGTGAATGTGGCATGTAGAACATTTTGCTTAACAGTAGCCCGATAAGGATGAGCTTAAAAAAAATACTTAATAATATATTGAATCTGGATTGCATAATCTGATGGTTTAGAGATTTCTCTACCAAAGGTAGTTCTTGTCTATAACGTGATTTACGTATAATAATTGTTGCCAGATTTTGATTTGAAAATAATTCTTTAAAAATTTTGCAGGGATTTATTAACCCTTATCTTTGCAGTCCTAAAAAAGGGAGTTTAGCTCAGTTGGTTTAGAGCATCTGCCTTACAAGCAGAGGGTCGGCGGTTCGACCCCGTCAACTCCCACTCAATACAGTAAAGGGTTTCATTAATTTGAGACCCTTTTTATTTTTCTTCTTCACGACACAACCACGACAAAAAAGGCTTCCATATCAATTTCAAAATTCGCTTACGACTTTTATTGTAATGCAGTATCTACGGTATTGTCCAGCGTGTACGGACTTTACACACAATATCATTGCAAAAGCTTAGTTTTTGTATTGCAATTACAATGGTTATATAAATTATAAATCTTAACTTTCTTTATCAATAACATAAAATGCCTTTATTGGTAATCGTTCGTCATGGGCAATCAATGTGGAACCTAGAAAACAAGTTTACTGGGGAGCTGATGTGCCGTTAACAGATGCAGGACGAAATTGAAGCGCATGCTGCAGGCAAATCGTTACGGAATATTACATTCAATTATTGTTTTACATCTATTTTAAAAAGAGCAGAAGAGACACTAGAGATTATATTGGAAGAAATACACCAACAAAATCTGCCTGTAAAAAAAGACAAGGCCTTAAATGAGCAAAATTACGGCCACTTGCAAGGACTTAATAAAACGGAAGTAACTAAAAAATGCGGCGAAGAACAAGTAGCAGCATGGAGAAGAAGCTATATTATACGGCCCCCTGGTAGAACATACTTACTTTAATAGTTTCTCACGTTAGCTCCCCAATGATTATCAATACACTGTGGATGCATGATTAAAAAGCATCATAAAATTTCGTAACAATACAGAAAGTAAAATAGACCGACTTCATTAACTTATATCAAAATAAGTAAATGATTAACAACAGTGCCACCATCAGAGAATCCACAGTTATTAGAATTGGTAATTAATTATTTATTTATTTTTCAATTATATTGCACCCGGTTTTATTCCCTCTTTAAATTCAACAGTAAATTTGGTCTATACGTCATTTTACTTTCTCTCTTATATATATAATAATTTTTATACCTAACCAAGCATTTATGCAATACAAATCTTCACACAAACTTGCATCTATTGTAATATTATTTTTCGCCTTGCTTTTTACTACTAAAGTACAGGCGCAAAGAATATATGTTGATAGTGCCTCTACTACAGGTACAAACAAAGGTACCAGCTGGGCCAATGCTTATACAAACTTTGCCATAGCAGTAACCGCTGCAGTAGCAGGTGATACTATCTGGGTAGCAAAAGGCACTTATAAACCTATCCTTAATGGTACATTCGTAATGAAAACCGGGGTGGCCATATATGGTGGTTTTGCTGGTACAGAAACCACGCTTGCCGCACGCAATTGGACTACTAATAACACTATTTTAAAAGGGAATGGCAATAATGTTATATTTAATAGTACAGTAACAAGTGCCATATTAGATGGGTTTACAGTAACAGGAGGTAATGGTCCCGATGGTGGTGGTATGTCTAATAACTCCTCTTCTCCTACAATTACAAATGTAATTTTTTCAGGAAATACTACTTCTACACAGGGTGGTGGCATCAATAATATAACATCATCTCCTATAATTACCAATGTAACTTTTTCAAATAATACTGCTAGTATTAGTGGTGGTGGGATGTATAATCATAGTTCATCTCCTATAATTACAAATGTAACTTTTGCAGGAAATAAAGCTACTAGCGATGGTGGTGGCATCGATAATTTTGAATCGTCTCCTACAATTACAAATGTAACTTTTGCAGGAAATAAAGCCAGTAATGGTGGGGGTATGTACAATAGTGCTTCATCTCCTGAAATTATCAATGTTACTTTTTCAAATGACACTGCTAGAACCAGTGGTGGCGGCATTTATAACACAGATGCATCAACACTTCCTACCATTACCAACTGCGTATTTTGGGGTAATATTGCCACTACTTCCGGAAATGATATACTGAATGCCGCTAGTGCTGTCCCAGTTGTTACTTATTGTTACATGCAGACAGCAACTACAGGCACAGGCAATACAACAGGTACAATAGATCCTTTTGCAAATGACGCAAGCCCTGCAGGTGCAGATGGCATTTTTATGACTGCTGACGATGGATTGGAATTAGTAGGAACTTCTGCGGCAGTTAATACAGGGAGAAATACAGCTATCCCTTCCGGTATCACAACTGATATAACAGGTGCAAAACGTATAATAGGCAGCACTGTTGATATGGGTGCTTATGAATACCTTAATCGTTTGTATGTAGACAGTGCTTCTACTGGAGGTTTAAATAATGGCAGTAGCTGGGCCAATGCTTATACAAGATTTGATACTGCCGTAAATAAAGCAGTTGCAGGCGATACCATCTGGGTAGCAAAAGGTACTTATCAACCTGCCCTCAACGCTTCATTCACAATGAAAACTGGCGTGGCCATATATGGAGGTTTTGCAGGTACTGAGATTACACTTGCTGCACGCAATTGGATCACAAATAGTACTATTCTAAAAGGAAATAACAATACTGTGATTATAAACAGTTCCATAACCAGCAGTGCCATATTAGATGGATTTACGGTAACAGGTGGCAAGGGTGCGACTGGTGGTGGCATGTCTAATACCTCTTCATCTCCTACAATTACAAGTGTAACTTTTTCAGGAAATACAGCTATCAATGCGGGTGGTGGGATGTATAATAATAGTTCATCTCCTATAATTACTAATGTGACTTTTTCAGGAAATACAGTTATCAATGGGGGTGGTGGGATGTATAATAATAGTTCATCTCCTACAATTACAAATGTAATTTTTTCAGAAAATACAGCTACGGGTAGTGGTGGTGGAATGTATAATTTTACCAATTCATCTCCCGCAATTACAAATGTAACTTTTTCAAGAAATACAGCTTTTACTGGTGGCGGGATGAATAATGGCAATTCATCTCCCACAATTACCAATTCAATTTTTTCAGGAAATACAGCTACTAGTGGTGGTGGCATATCTAATAATTCTTCATCTCCCATAATTACCAATTCAATTTTTTCAGGAAATACAGCTCAGGGTGGTGGTGGGATGTCTAATAGCGCTTCATTTCCTACAATTACAAATGTAACTTTTTCAGGAAATACATCTACTCGTGATGGCGGCGGCGGCATCTCTAACTCAAATGTAACATCGCTTCCAGCAACACTTGATAGCATTACTAACTGCGTATTCTGGGGTAATACTACCACTACTGTCGGAAATGATATTTTTAATGACATTGGCGCGACAGCAATTGTTACTTATTGTTACACACAAACAGCAACTGCAGGCACAGGTAACATAACAGGTACAATAGATCCTTTTGTAAATGATACAAATCCTGCAGGTGCAGATAGTATTTTTGGTACTGCTGACGATGGCCTACAGCTTATAGGTTGCAGCTCCACTGTTAATACAGGTATTAATACTGCAAATACAACATTAACAGATATTACAGGCCAACCAAGAGTATTTAATACAACTATCGATATGGGTGCTTTTGAATATCAGTCTAATCCTGATGGCACAAGCTTGGCTATAGCCGGCGATACAACAGCGCAAACAATATACCCAGGTACAGAAGCTTTAATAGCAGATAGCAGCTGTCGTATCATCGCCAAATTATTACCCAATGGCGGCTCCCCCCTTGCAGATACCGTAAAAGCAAAAGTGTATATAGATGCTTCCGTACAAAATTATCTTGGGCAACCTTATGTACAAAGGCATTATGATATAACACCATCTACAAATGCGAGTACGTCTACAGCAACGGTAACATTGTTCTTTAAACAAGCAGAATTCGATTCTTTAAATAATCACAGTTCAGTAAAACTTCCTACGGGGCCAAGTGATAATGCAGGCATTGCCAACATTAATATAATCCAGTTCCATGGAACATCTGCAACTGGTACGCCGGGTACATATTCTGGTGCTACTGTAACTATTGTTCCAAATATTGCTAATATTATCTGGAATAACACTTTTAGCAGATGGGAAATAAGTTTTCCCGTGAATGGTTTTAGCGGATTTATTGTCGCGCCATTTGGTGGAACAGTTTTATCGCTTGATCTATTATCCTTCACAGGACAATTAGTAAATGGTAAATCACAATTGCAATGGCAAACAGCCAATGAAGTAAACACTGATTATTTTGAAGTTGATAAAAGTACTGATGGAAAACATTTTGATTCTCTTACAACCGTAAAAGCGATTGGTTCAGGAGATAATAGCTATGCTACCGTTGATGCATATCCGCAAACAGGTACAAATTATTATCGATTGAAACTAGTTAATAAAGATGGTAGTTTTACTTATAGTAATATTGTGTCAATACAAGTTGGTAGTAATGGCAATACTCCATTTGTTGTTTGTCCAAATCCTACTAGTCGACAATTAATTGTTAATTATGTTGCTGCCAATAATGCCATCATAAGCATTTACAATTTAACAGGCCAAAAGGTGTTAAGCATACCAACTAACGGGCAACCTAAAACAACCATTGATGTGAGTAATTTAGCAAATGGCACTTACCTGTTACAATATAACAGTGATACGGAAACTTTGGTAAGCAAGTTTATTAAAGTAGATTAGTTTATTTCTACAACATACAAAACAGAGCAGCAACTAAAAATGCTGCTCTGTTTTTTTTATCCTCCTTCTATACTAAATGATACTTCCGTAGGACTACATTTAAAAACAAATGCAATGAAAAGACAGACACTTAAAATCGTTTTAAACGAATATATCTAATCCTTCTTCTTCACATAATAATCACGTTTCAGTAAGTTCTGTTTGTGAACTTACTTATTTTAATAATTTCGCACATTAGCTCCCAAATAATCTCGCCGTTGATTGTCAATGTACTGTGGATGCATATTTAAAATGTATCATAACTAGAGCAATGCTGGCAGATAAATTAAACGAAAAGTTTGATACCGTTACACAGTTAGACGAAACGCTTGTAGGTGGTCTTAATAAAAATCGCCATGCAGATAAAAAGCATAAGAATACACAAGGCGGTAAAGGTAAAAGTATTGTTATCGGTGCTTTGGGATTGAATGGCAAGATTAAAACAAGAGTTATACCTAATACTGAAATAGTGACCATCCTACCAGTAGTAAAAGATTGGGTTGAAAAAGGTAGCATTATGGTAACTGATGAAGCTAGGCAATATCACAAATCATTAGATGCTGATTTCTTGCATGTTTCAATAAACCATAGCGAAGGTGAATATGTAAGAGGCGGTTTTACAAACAACGGTATCGAAAACTTTTGGAGTACATTTAAACGTGGTATAATAGGCATCTATCACTACGTTTCACCAACACATCTACATCGATACGCAACTGAATTTGAATATCGGTATAATAACCGAAAAGAAACAGGTGTAGAAAAGTTTGAAACTGCCTTAACTGGTGCAGATACTAAAAGACTAACATATCAAAGATTGATTGGGAAATAAATTACAATACATATAAAACATTAAGGCTGCAATTATGAAGCCTTAATGTTTTATATTTAGTATGCGATGAAATATATTATTACTTTACTTGTCTCCTTGTTAAGTCTATGCTTGCTTAGTTATAAAACTAATTCAACTCACAAAGGACTTTTATTATCAATCAAAAGTAAAAATGATAGCGACATAACTAGTCAGGTTGGGGTGTCATTGGCAAATGGTTACACTGGAGAATCTTCAATATTTATTTCAGCAGATTCTATTCATTATGAGGCGCATTCATTTAGAATTAAATATGACACTTGTACCCCCAAAGATTTATGGGTAAAAATAAGTAACGCCAGCAATTTTACTAATCTCAGTAAAATAATCAGTGGAAAAACAGAACAAGATAGAGATGGAACTGATACAATTTATTATGTAAGGGCTAAATCGCAAAAACATTATTCATTTGCAAATGCTTATGGAAATGAATTTGACAAGCAAAAAGAATTTGAATCATTACTAATAACACAATTAACTATATATGGTACAAGAGCCTTAAAAAATAAAAACAATAGGCATATCGCTAACTTCTAATCTTGTATCATAGGTTAGCGGACATATTTTATTGTTTTTTTAATCAACTTGTCCCAACTGGTATATAGTTGCCCAAAAAAATAATAACCGGTGTTTTATAATTGATCCCGTCAACTCCCACTCAAATACAGCAAAGGGTTCAGATCATCCCAATGTTTTACGATGAATATTTTCAAAGAAATAGCTACGGTATGTATCGCCCAATAAGATTTCGGCTTTAATATTTTTCTTTAATAATATTTTATTCCCTTCAATACCGGTTATCCGATCGATGGATACAACGTAAGATTTATGCACCCGAATGAACATAGAGGAAGGCAGCTTGCTTTCTATTTCTTTCATACTTGAATTGGCCAATGTCCTTGTGCCTTCATGATAGATATAAATATAATTACCATTACTTTCTATATAATCGATATCTATCAGGTTTATCTTCAGCAATTTGCCCTTTACGCCCATCTTCACATAAATATGGTCCGTTGTATTCTGACTCGCAGGAACCCTCGGCGCAAGCATATTTTCTACCTTTTGAACAGCTGTTAAAAACCGAGGAAAGGAAACGGGTTTTAATAAATAATCTACTATATCATTTTCAAATCCTTGCAATGCAAACTCACTATAAGCCGTTACAAATATCAATTTGCATTTACCCTTCACTGCTTTCGCGATATCCAAACCGGATACGTCTGCCATCTGGATATCAGAGAAGATCAGCTGGACATTGTTCCCTTCGTTGATAAACAGCAATGCTTCTACCGGATCTGTAGTAGCTTTAATTACATTTAACTCCGGTATCTGTTTTGCAAAATGTAATAACAATTCTACCGAGTGTAACTCATCATCAACTATAAGACAATTGATCATTATTAGTATATAGTTTATTTAAAAAATAATTGCTTTGATAGTAATATTACAGAATTATTGTTAAATATTGCTATCTATGGTCAGTTCTACCCTGTAAAATTCACCCTCATCCTTTGTTAATAAGCTGAATTTATTGCCATACGTGTACTCCAGGCGCTTTTTGACATTAGCCAGTCCTATGCCAGTGCTTGGCTCTTTCATACCCGCTTTTTTTCTATTAAATGTTTCATACCGGATGATCCCATCGGATACGGTTAATTTTATGGTGGCGGGCCATTCGGCAATATGTACAGCTCCGTGTTTAAATATATTTTCTGCGAATGTGATCAGTACTAATGGAAGCATATGCACAGATTCAAGCGAACCCTGCACTTCGAAATTCAGGTACATACTGTTAGGAAACCGGAGGCGATTTATCTTAATCACATTTGCCAAATGCTCTACTTCATCGCTTAATAAGGTTTTTTCACCTGAGGTATGTTGAATATGGGATGTTAGCGCATAGCGCATTATATCGGAAAGTGTTAATATTCCTCCGGCCAGATCAATGTTATAAGGAACCATTTTCGCATAGAATAAATTAAGGGTATTGTATAAAAAGTGAGGATTGATCTGATTTTGTAAAAAAGTAAGTTCACTTTGTATACTCTCCGTTTTCAATGCTGAAAATTGCCTTTCCTGTTCCAATGCCAGCTCACTTTGTTCAATTATATTTTTGTTCAACGCCCTGGTATTTATCCAAAGAGAGTAACAAATATATAAGGACACATTGGAAAAATAATAATAGACAGACCTTGGCAAAATTCCTATGTAAGAAACAGGCGTTCCATTATAGGTATGTAATAATATGTCATCGGGATAGATGGAGTCGTATAACTTTAATTGATATACCCTTACAAAATTGTAAACAAAAAAGAGAAGAAGAACTACTATGAAAAATTCCCAATATCTATTTTTAGCTAAAAGCTTGGGGCTAAGAAAGTCAACTACAAAATAAAAAAGGCAGACTAACAGTCCATAGGAAGTTAAGCCTGCCAAGGTTGATTTAATAGTGTGGTCAATAATTAGAATTTCTAAATTAGAAACCACGTAATAAATCATCCAACAAAGAATGTGTAATAGTATTTTTTTGGTAACCTTCATTTTCAATTACATGGTAATGTTACGCTAAAGTAACTTACTTGTGTTTGAATAATAATGATAGTGCAAAAAAATATTGGTTTTCCTGGGTTAAGGATTGGGCAAAATTTAACTTATTGTACCTTCCCTGAATATTAGGGGCGATACTATTCAAAAATTAACTAGTTGTACCTACCTTAGATATTGGTGTAGTACTATTATTAGGTTTTCTAACACCACCTTGAATTTGTAACATATTTGCAGTACTTAATTTTTGGATAGTTTTTTTCTGCAAAATTAATTTTTGGCTCTTGGTGTTGTTGATTACTTGTTTCATGATGTTTCTTTTAGAGATTAATATGTTTGTGGTTTGTTATTATTATTGTGTTGCAAACATAGCAGGGATAGAGTTTTGGGCATAAAAAAGAACACCAAGTGGCGTATTATTTGTATAAACAGGGTTATTCCCCATGTGACCGGTATCCTTATTTAGACAAAAGCCAGGCAAAAAGCCGTTTATTGCTAATGATAGTGTAACCGGTTCCTTTGGTAAGTGTTTTGATCGGCAATATTTTGCCGAAACTCGTAGTGGTATTGTTGTTTAGCTTGACAGCTATCTGAGCGTTACCCAGACTATCCATTGTTGGTTTGGTTACAACAGTAGCCTTGAGAACACCAAAATCTTCTTTTGGATAATTATTTATAGCTATTTCCAGCGATTGCCCCGGATAAATTTTAGTTATTGCAGTACCTGCAAAAACACCTTTTACCCTATACTCCTGATCAGAGGGATCAATATTTATTACTATGCTATCCTGATCGATCAATGTATTTTTAGACAATAGCTGTTCAACAGATAATCGTCCCGTTTCAGGAGCTACTATTGTATAGACTTTATTTGCTTGTCTATATTTTAAAAGAGGTGCCCCCTGTATAACAAGCGCTCCATCTTTTAACAACATGGTATCAATAGTAGCATGCAATGGAACTGAAATTTGCACTTCTTTTTTAACAGGTATTATAACAATACTACCTGTTATCTCTTCCGGGTGCCTGATAAATATAGATCCGGTTACCATAATAAGCATGATCAAAAGCAACAGCAAATTGCCCCAACGCAAGATCCATTTAGGCGGTGTTCCTAAAATATCTTTTACCTCATTATTGGTAAGCCGTATCGCTGTATCTGTCTGCTTTTCCATATCAGCTTCCTAATTCTAATTGATTTTTTACTAAATTGAAATAAGCGTTGCGCAGCAAAACCAATTCGTCATGCGATCCTTCCTCAATGATCTCTCCGTTTTCTATTACAATTATTTTATCTGCATCTTTAACCGTGCTAAGCCTGTGTGCAATTACAATAACTGTCTTTCCTTTAAAAAAATTATTTAAATTCTCGATAATGATCCGCTCATTTTTTGCATCTAAGGCACTCGTTGCTTCATCAAATAATAATATATCGGGATTTTTGTAAACGGCACGGGCAATTAAAATTCGTTGTTTTTGCCCCGCGCTCAACCCCATTCCATTCTGTCCTATTTTGGTATTATAACCCAGTGGCAACTCAGTTATGAATTCATGTATGTTCGCTATTTTACTGGCGTATAACAAAGCTTCCGTATCAACTATCTCCTCACCTATCCCTATATTATAAGCAATGGTATCATTGAAAATATAACCATCCTGCATTACTGCGCCGCATTTTTTTCGCCACATCGTGTGAGCAATGTTTGATATTGAGTCATTCGCTATCGAAATATCGCCGGTTGATGGCTCGTAAAATTTCAACAACAATTTCATCAAAGTGGTTTTGCCACTTCCGCTGGACCCGACAATGGCCGTAACCTTCTTATAGGGTATCACCAGATTAACATTATCAATAGTTGGCCTTATACTCAGGTTTCCGGTATAACTGAAAGAAACATTTTTTAATGCAATATCTCCATCCGTTATTTCCGGTATTTTTTCGTCGTGTATGCTTTCCTCATCAGGCTTGTTATGTATCTCATTGATACGGGCAATACTTAAACGCGCATTTTGCCATAGCTCTGTAAACTCTACCAGTTGCAGTATCGGAGCATTTAATTGTCCGATGATATAGGAAACAGACAACATCACACCCAATGATATCTGCCCCTCTATTACCAGTTTAGCCGCTAAAAAAGAAACAATGATATTTTTTAATTCATTGATCAATGAGGCTCCACTGGTTTGTATCTGTCTTATCCGTAAGCTTTTTAAATTTATTTTAAACAATTTAGCCTGCAGGTCTTCCCACTGCCATCTCTTTTTTGTACTGGCATTGTTTAGTTTTATTTCCTGCATACCATAGATCAACTCAAGGTTCTTTTCCTGATTTTGTGATAACTGATCAAAACGTTTGTAATCCAGTAAAGCATTTTGTTTCATAAATAACAGCACCCATATAAAATACAAAAAACTACCAGCGGCAAAGACAACAAATATTAATGGGTTATAAATAAATAACACCACACTAAATACTAAAATATTAATAAAGGAAAACGCAACATTCACGGTTCCGGATGTTAAAAAAGTTTCTACGCGCTGATGATCTTGTATACGTTGCAGAATATCGCCTGTCATCTTCACATCAAAAAAACCAAGGGGTAGCTTCATCAGTTTGATAAAAAAATCTGAGAGCAGGTTAATATTAATGCGGGTGCTTAAATGCATCAGTATATATCCTCTAAGTACTTCCACGCTTGTTTTACCAAGAAATAATAATAGCTGCGCCAGCAACATCAGGTAAATAAAGTTTAAGTTATTGTACCTGATGCCCGTATCAACAATAGCCTGTGTGATAAACGGAAATATAAGCTGGATAAGACTTGCAGCCACCAATCCCAATACAAGCTGAATAAGCAATTGTTTGTATTGTAAAAGATATTTGTAGATAAAAGATAGGCCACCGGCATTCTTTTTCTGGTCTGCTTCTGTTTCATAAAACTCCGGCGTAGTTTCAAGAGATAGGATCACGCCCTCTTCGTTATCTACTGCCCAACCTTTTAAAAATTCGCTTTTTGTATATTTAATTAATCCGTGTGCGGGATCCGACACGTACACTTTGTTTTTTGTGATCTTGTAGATAACAATAAAATGCCGCTGGTACCAATAGCCGATACAAGGCAATGGTACATCGGCCAGCAAATCATTGTATGATAATTTTGCACCAATCGTTCTTAATCCAATTTTTTCGGCAGCTTCGCTGATACCTAACAGGCTGCTACCAAGTCTTGTTGTATGTGTAAGCTGACGCAGGTATTCCAACGAAAATTTCTTTTCATAATAATCACAGATAATACGCAAACACGCCGGACCGCAATCCATCTCATCGTACTGCCTGTAATGTGGAAACCTTTTTAATGACATGTATAATTATCTTTTAAAAACTTTTAAGCTTTTTCGTTAGTGCTCATCTTGTTAATTTTAATAATGGCAGATTGATAATACCTGCAGGCAAAATTATAGATCACCATTTCATGTAATCTTGGGCTCGACTTAATTATTCTATTCAGCATCATGTGAACAAGGCTATTAATAAATTCATTTAGAGGTACTGCTAATTCATTGTTTTTATCCAGCTGAATTATTTTTTCTGCCAATGGCAAAGATTGTTCTTTCTTCTTATACAATATTTCAATCAATGGAAAGATCTCGCTAACCGCTTCCGCTTCCGTATTCATTATTTGTTCGATCGTTTGTTTATGCTCACGGTACCTGTCATTTAGCTGAATGGTCAAAGGCTTATCAACGTTATATTCGTCAGCAAAAGAATCTCTTAACACAGACAACAATTCGAATTTCTTGTTTAACGAAAGATTAAAACAATTCAGCAATTCGTCTATTGCTCTCATTGCCCATAACCATCGTATATCTTCTCTGGCATCTCCTTCGGTTACTGCTAACATTTCCAGCAATGCCACGCTATCATAATAAAAAAAACGTTCCGCTATATCGATCGCATTGCTGCCATATCTTTCCAATTCCCGGGTGTATATATCGACCTGTTCTTTCCAGATAAAATTATTTTCTATAAATGGTTCCAAATGAATATTAACCAGACGTATCACTTCCCCAATGGTATCAATATCTACTAAATGTAATCGCAAACGGATATGAAATTCAGGATCGGTGAAACGAACAAAAAAATATTGGTCAATTAATTCCAGGCGCAACAATTCATTGATAAGTGGTGTGATCGCATCCGTTAAAATTTTGTCTGCGGTTTTCACACCGCAATACAGTTTATAGTAGGTCCATTCAGATCCCAAAGAAAAAGACCGCTTTATTGCAGGGTCAAATTCAACAGCTTTATAAGCGCGTGCCGGCTTCTCCATATCTACCGCCTTAAACAACGTAGCAATCAATTGATTCGAATAAACATCTTGTTGTTGATCAGTCACACCGTTTACAGGATATAAAAATTCTTTTAAAATAAAATCGCCTTTTTTTCTGATCGTGTTTAACCAAACAGTAACCGATAAAATATTTTCCAGGTCGACCAGCAACTCATTGTCTCCATCTGTTAATACAACATGCTGAGGTAATTGATGTGCCTGTTTAAAATGTCGCACATCTTCCATAGCGGCCACTTCATTCTTTACCAGTTCTTTTATGTCAGATTCTGTAAAGTTCCACTGTGCTAAAGAAAGTATCGTGTTCTTATACATCACACGTGGCAATGCTGTGTATAGCTGACCCAGGCTTCCCCAACCAAATGAAATAGTTTTTCGAATATCCTGTGCCTGTAAGTCACATAGGAACTGGTATACCGGTAAAGCATCGTAGCTATAATTATGCGCCGTACTTAAGCGGGGAATGACCTGTTTATTCAATCTCTTTGAACGCAAAAAAACAATATTGTTTTTTACTGAAACGTATAAATCGCTTACAGCTATTTGTTTTTCAATCGTTACGGACGATTGTGCCAAATAAGGAATCTCATATGATCTGAATGCCGGTCGTAACAACACATTTCCAATTCTGTTTTCCGGTAAATGGATGACCTCCGCGTATATTGCTTCCGGTTTATTTTCCTGTTCCTTCACAGCTATATCGGATAAAATTTTACTGATCTGTTGATCAGCATGAGCAAAGCGTCCTAACAAGCTCGCTGCGGTTGAGCCTCCCACTGCTTCTATCTGAATACAATTCGTACTGTTATCAATAATTTTAAACATTAAGGATATAGATTCCGGAAGGTCCTTCCAATTGACATCCAGTTCTTTTACATCCGCATCATTTATTTCTATACAATTGTTATCAGGTTTTGATAAAAGCTTTTTATGTAGCAACTGTTCAACTTTTCCCCAGTTTAATTGAAGCGCTTCTTCTTTTGAGGGAAGGATAAGCTCATCTATTAACGGCGTCACGTGTCCTTCTGTAGTATTTAAATATCCTATCCCGGTTTCTGTATCCAACACTTGTAGCAATGGCATCTCTTCGTCACCGTATTTATTATAAAAATTATTTGCAAAAGATTGCAGGTTTTTACTTTGCGCTGATGCAGATAGCTTATTTAAAACAGACAACGCATCCTGAAGCTGGCCTTGAATAGTACTGTTAACGCCACCAGTTGCTATTTTTTTGACACTGTCGATTTGAAACATTTTACTTTCATCCACTACAGGCTCTATCTCATTCAATGATTGTATGATCTCTCTATAAGCCGTAACATGATCGGATTGTAAGTCGGCGATGTTTTTCAATTGATATCGTACATTATTCAATATGGATAATATATCCGTAGATTGTTGCTCTGCCACTATTCTTTCCAATGTTGTGATGATCTGATCTAAAAGGCCGGCTCCTGTTATTTTGGGCTCTAACTCACTCGTAAGCACTTGTGCATTGATCAGGTCGTCGATAAATGAACGGGCATCCTCTTCATTAATATCTTCATCAATGATCAGCGATATCAGTTCATTTATCTTTTTTCCGTTTGTTGCAGCGCTAATGATCTTATCTAAATAACTACTTTGCTGTACCGCAGTGATCTGGTATTTTTTTGATCCTTTAACGAATAAGTATTCAACATATCTTACTTCATCTCCTATTTTGTAAGCGCTGTTATTGGTATAGTAAGTTAGCAATTCTTTAATACCGGTAGTATCCGCGATCTTTTGTGCGAGCAGGCATAAATAATGCATATCCAACCGTATGTGCCGCTCTATCGGGCCATCGGCCAATGTTATTGGATCAGGATTATTTTGCCAGGCTACAACACTACATGCCGAGAACAAACCAAATGGTGTACAACGACTGCTGCTACGCAGATAGTATTTAGTAAGGGTTGATAATAGTTTTTCATTCCTTTTTGCATTATTAGTATCTCCCTGCTTCAATTTGATACACTCGTCGTACACTACCGGAGAAGCGATGTATAGCGATTCTAAAAATAACGGGTCAGATAAAAAACCCGGTATTGTTTGCGCCGTCAATGCACCAGGCAAAGGTAACCGGGGCGTTCTTAAAACTACATCAGGATGAAAAGTATAAGGAGTTTTATTGTTCATAATATGCTGTTAATAGCCTCATTCTCTTGTCGTAAAATACTAATTAATTTTTCATTCGCCTGTTTATATCTGCTACAGAGCTTTCTCTCTCCGCTGCTTGCTTAACATTTTTATTCCCAAACTTATAGACAAACTGCAATTTTAAAAACCTTGATTCTGCTTTATAATCAACCGTTTCATTAATTCCCATAAAGTTGGTGCTGAAATTCATTACTTCAGTATTAAAGATATCCGTTAGCGAAAGTACCAGCTTTCCTTTGTCGTGAAGGATCATTTTTTGAACCCCCATATCACTTCTAAAAGAAGGCTTGATCAAATATACACCGGCAGGGATAGTAGAATGATAGGTAGCGCTTAATTCTGCCGCCCATCCTTTATTGAACTTAAATGTATTTTGCAACTGTCCCTGATAGACCCATCCACTATTGCCATTATTTAATACATGAGCCTGCGCATAGTTTTGATTATACGCTACATAATCAGCTTCACTTGATAAATTGATGTTCCAACATTTACTAATTGGATACGCCCAATTGGCTGAAAAACCAACAGCATTTTCTGTGCTGATATTTCCTGAAGTAACGCCCACTGAATTATCAGCGCCTGTGATAACAATATCTGTAATAGCGTTCGTAGAATACAGATAAGTGATCGCAGCAGTCAATGATCTTTTGTAAGTATAAGTAAAGTTAACGGTATGTGATATCTGGGGTTTTAAATAAGGATTACCGGCAAAAAAACTGTATTCACTTATATAGACAATGAAAGGGTTGATCATATTAAAATCAGGGCGCTGAATACTCTTGCGATAATTTACGCTAAAAATATTATTCTCATTTTTTGTGTATTGCAGGTGTACATTAGGAAAAAGTCCAAAATAACCTGAGTCACGCGCCTGGCCATTTGTTATAAGGTTGCTATGGGTCAGGGTTTCTTCGCCTCTTAGGCCTACTGTAAATTCATATTTACCCAATTTTTTATTGCAGGAAATATAGGCAGCATTTATGTTTTCATCATAAATAAAATGATTGGTCTGGGTAGTATCAACCAACCAGTTTGTTCCGTTTCTATATTGCCACAACACGTTATTATCAGTTGTTGTATACGTTGTTTTTATACCGGCGTCTATCTGTCCGTTTTTGATCGGGTTACTATAGTCTGCCGCAAACGAATACACGTTATTATTTGCAGGAGATGAATCCCGAAGCCAATACTCAGGCTGGTACTCAATTTTAGCTATTGTATAATAATTAGTAGCATAATCATCGCTCCATTTTTTATTATAATTGAAATAATCTGCGTTTACAGTCAACGTTTTCCCTAACGTATCAAAGATGGTTTTAAAATAAACATTTAAAGTAGGATTGGAAAATACAGCATGGCCATTCATAGTTACTGTAGAAAAGCTGTCTATCGCAGGAGCTGCATGAACAAGCGTGATATTATCTGTAGAGTTACGGCCCCTGATATTAGTGAACCCCGTAAATAAAATACCTGCAGTATTGTTTTTATTGATCATATAATCTGCTCCTAATTTATACGTATTGTTATACCGTATGCGCTGTTCCTGGTTATTTTCCAGAATATGATCTGTAAGCGTTAATGAACGATTCGCATTATAATTATAATACTGCTGATTGTGTTCATAATTATAGCTGCTATAAATATTGAGGTTATTCTTTCTGTAATTCAGACTAAGTCCTCCGTTATAACGAAGTTGATCACCTGTGCCTAGGGCTCCGGTAAATACACCATTAAGGCCATAATTAGTATTCTTCGCTAATTTAATATCGATCACACTTTGTGCGTTCGCATCATATTTTGCCGATGGATTGGGAATGATCTGCACTTTATCAATATCACCTGCAGGCATATCGGAGAGCAGCTGCTTCAGATCATTCCCTGTTAAATAGGTGGGCCTGCCATTGATCAATATCAAGGTTGCCTTACCCCTAAAAGAAAGTCCGTTGAGTGTTTCCATTACACCAGGCGAACGCTTGATAAGATCATAAGCGTTACCGTTAGTTGCAACAGGACTTTGCGCTACATTCAATACAATCTGGTTAGGATCAAATTCTATAAAGGGTTTTTTACCCTTTACAATTACCTGGTTAAGACTTGTATCTTTCTTGCTTAATTGTATCGAATCCAACAATGTATTTAAGGCGTGATCCGCGATCATTACACCAATAGTATAATCAGCATAGCCAATGTAGCTAACCGTTAACATATATTGTCCGTCGCGTATGGTTGTAAAGCTAAAAACCCCATTGTCTTGTGTAACGGTTTTATTTATACTGCTATCCTTTATATTTTGTAAACTGATGCTTGCTTTAGAAAGAGGACTGTTGGTTGCTTTATCAACGATAATGGCAGTTATCTGTGCATTGGCGTTCGCAGCAAATAACATACTTATAAAAAAACAACCTATAACAAGTCTATTCATTTTCGCCTGGATTGTTGCTCAAAATAATCGAACACAGATATGTCTTGAAAAAAATTACATATATGAGGATATTATAAGGATAAAATGGAATATTAACGATAGATTAATATTGGAAAAGCTATCAGGCAGGAAATTAATAGAATATAGGAGGCCTAAACAATAAAATATTTTATAATTTTCGATACGCGGCAGACCGTATAAAATTATGATAATGCGGAGTTTCAATTATTTTATCATACAATGGATCAAAGAATTTATCCATACTAACGATCTGCTGTGTTTCAATATTACAGGTAACGCGAAAAAACAAATACATCAATTTTAAAAGAAATTTCTGCCACCACTTTCCCACTTTTTCATCGTACATAAAATCAGCATATAACCATACACCCTCTTTTTTAAGAAGCTTATCTAATTTCGTAAATATCATTCCGACTTTAGCTTCTGAAAAATTATCAAAAAGGAAGGCAGTTATTATTACATCATACGCACTATCAGTTATAAAATTTTCAATAGGTTGATTAATAAGGTTGATAGTATTTAATCCTGGATTTCTTTTTTCTGATAAAGCAATCATCTTCGATGATGATTCCACATAATCGATCGTTAAGCCTTTTGAATGAATAGCGGCAATAGCTTCTATTATCCATCCTGTTCCTCCGCCAACAATTAACAGGCGGCTATTTGCAGGTATATATCTTAATAGGCAAACCTGCGCTTTTACAATAGCATTGCCATAAACTATCCTGCTTATGAAATCATATTGTGCAGCTATCTTATCGTAGTTGGTCATGCTTGATTAATTATTATGTACAAACTGCATCGCGACAATACCACAAACCGCTTTAATAAAAATAAGTCCGTCGATCACTATTAAATAATACAATATCTTTTTTTGTCGCTGCATTGAATACGTAACGATCAACAAAAGCAAAAATGGTATCAGGTTAATGAGTACGGGTAGAAAAGAAAAATGCCTGTACTGTGCAAACACCAACATAGAAAACATTCCTATTAAAGACAGTGGTATCAAAATAAAAAAAATGGTTTTCCGCAAACCAAATCTTACTACGAATGTTTTTAGTTGATGGTTAGAATCATCTGCATAATCTTTCATATCAAATATGATCGCATTCAATGTGCAGAACATCCAGTTTTTAATAAATAGCCAGGCAACAAGAGCGATGTCTGTATGATAATATCCACGCTCCACCTGTATTACAATGATTGGTAAAAGGCTAACGCAGCTGGCCCAAACAAAACCAATTACAAAAGCTTTTATCCATCCGGTATTACGCAGGTTCAATTTAAAAAAAGATCTTGGAAGCAATCCATAATATAATATGGCAGAAAGCAACATTATCACCACTACGATCCAATACTCAAAAGGCAAGTGCAGCAGGTTTTGATGATCATTGATCAATAGTATTGCTGCAAGTGTTATACATGCAATTAATAAAACCCATTGACTATATTTTACAAATGTATGTTGCTGAAGATACCATACCGACCTTGGATTAGCCTCAGAAAAAGATTGTAGCGGTTCCGAATAAGCGTAGGTGTAATACATAACTGTTCCGCAGAAAAGCAATAGGTAATAAGTAATTGAATTAAATGGCAACCGGAGTTGAAAAGCTGTTTCAAGCGAAAGTACTATTGCAAGAATTCCTACAAAATAGTTTCCAAAAAAAATAAATTTTACGATCTTTTCCACATCCGTTTTTATAGTATGCTACAAAATTATGCAATAAAAATGGATGGATGAATCAGTTGCCCGCTTTCAATGTTCTTTTAAAAATACCATCCCAGGCAGATAATGCAGGCTTAGGTTGCAGGTTAGTATCTACCAATCCTAAATTAGCGAAATAGTTTATATCCGCTGGCGTACCCGGTGGAATAGCTGATAGATCAAGGTCAGTAAATGTAAGTGAAAACAATCCGATCGCATCGGCATTATCCAGCAACTGGCTTTGACGGGTAATGTACGCCTGCTGTTTTTGTGGTGTGCTATTAACGACCGTTCCCAATGCATTTAAATTAGCAGAGGTCCACCCTCCTTCTGAAACAAAAACAGGAACACCTTTGCCTGTTACTAATTTAGAATAATAATTATCAGGAAGATCCGATGGATCACTAAAACTAAAATATGGATAAGATGATAACCCCAATTCCTGAATAAAAGGAAAATCAATAAAATCCTGATCAACCCCAACATAACTGCCCGCGCCTCCCAGCAAACCCCAGGCATATTCTACCTGAACGCTTACGCCAAATTTTACAGTCGCATCCACAGCACGAACATCCTGTGCAGCTTCGTTCGCTACTAATTTAACTCCCTGATAAATAGAATCCGGAGCTGCTCCTTTGATAAGATTTGTTTCTAATGCAAATCCTAAATGTTCAGGATGAAGCATTGTATCCAACGCTATTACGTAATTTCTGTACAACTGTTGGATAGCTGTTTGCGCTATGCTTTTATTATTAGCTACCAATATGGGCGCATCAGAAGATCTATCCAATCCATTTTCGGGATCAACATATATCCATAATTGTAAATTTTTAGACCGGCAAAAGCTGACGAAACCCGATAAATTATTAGTAATATAAGCTTGCGGTGTAACGCCTGCCAATAAAGAATCCCATGGTAATTGCTCACTTAATATTGTAGCATCAGCACGTGTTGTCCATAAATTCAGTGATTGTATATATAAGCTATAATCCGCACGTGGAGCAGAATTTTCAAAACCCATACGATAGGTTCTTTGCGCAGAAGCCCCTTGTTTATTACAAGAAAAAAAGGCTGCCGGAACAATAATAAAGATTACTATATTTCGAATCAATTTGATCATGTGATCCAAGTTATGATTTTTCTATAATAAAGATATTTCTATCATATAACGCAGCTATTACTTATCTAGTATAGCATTGTACTCGCCACGACGTGCAGCTTTATTACATAAGGCCCGATAAAACAATGCCTGCTGCGCCGCAGGTACATTTACATCTTTGCCAAGCCAGATCTCTAAAGCAGGCTGTTGAATGGCGCGTGAAAATGAAAAAGTTACAGCCCATGGCAAATGTGATTTGAATTGTACATGCATCGCATTTAAACGCGCTGAAGCTAATTGAGGTGACTGCCCTCCTGATAAAAAAACAATACCAGGCAATGCAGCAGGCACTGATCGCAGAAAACAATTGATCGTTGCGTCTGCTATTTTTTCTGTTGTTGATTGATCAGGACAAAGCAGTCCGGGAACTACCATATTAGGTTTCAATAACATCCCTTCTAACAATACTTTTTGTTGATACAATTGATCAAAAACTGTTCGCAAAACTTTCTCCGTTACTTCATAACAACGTTCCAAAGTATGGCTGCCATCCATTAATACTTCAGGCTCAACGATTGGCACCAGCCCGGCTTCCTGGCACAATGCTGCATAACATGCTAACACCTGTGCATTGGCTTCAATACAAGCAGTCGTTGGAATACCATTATCAATAGTGATCACAGCGCGCCATTTAGCAAATCGCAAACCCAATTGAGCATATTCTTTTAGGCGGTCACGCAGTCCATCAAGCCCTTCTGTTATTTTTTCTCCCGGATGATTTACCATATCGATCGCACCAGCATCAACTTTAATACCGGGAATAATTCCTGCATCAACAATTGCTTTTATAAAAGGGGTTCCATCTTTTTTTTGTTGATGAATAGTTTCATCATACAATATAGCACCACTAATACATTCGCTAAGATTTGATGTTGTTACGATCATCTCTCTGTAAGCGCGGCGAAATTCTTCAGTTTGTGGAATACCCAATTTGGCAAATCGTTTGTTACAGGTGGGATTGCTTTCATCCATTGCAAGCAACCCTTTGTCATCGGCAAGCAATGCATTTACTGTATTGATAAGCTGTTGCGAATTTATTTCAGGTGCTTTCATGTAATAATATCAGTCAAGTTATATGCCAATTATGTGTTGATTCTTTGAACACAATTACCTGCTTAAACAAAAAATGTTTCAGGTATAAACTGAAACATTTTTTAATATTTTATTCTTCGCTGTGACAAAAATTTTGCATTGTTAAAATCTAGGACAAGGGATGGGATCTGAATCTGCCGATTTTTGGATATAGATCAATGAGAACTCCATTCCTCCAGCACCTAAAGTTGCATTCTTCAAACCGGATGTATTTATATCATAGCTGGCGCCAATACGCAAACCGCTAAACTCTAATGCTGCATAAGGAATAACAGCATCGCCAATACGAACCCAGGCACCCAGATATACATTTACATCGCTGGATTTATCATTGTCATCATCGCCACCACTTCCTCCATTCACATTTGCAGAAATTGCGCCGCCGAGTACTGTTTCAGTAGAACTGTTTTGTACCTGAAAAATACCAGAGCCACTTAACGTAAGTGTTGAAGATATTGGCGTAGAACCTCCTGCATCTACTGTTGTTCTGGTGGGTAGAGCCCAGCCAGTTGGTGTAAATCCAGGACTTGCAGCGCTGTCTTTTACATAAAATCCCGTATTGGGTAAATTAATATGGTACATTGATATACCTGCGTAATAGTTATTGACGCCGTCGGTAGAGCCTGAAAATAATAAACCGGCCGCCATATCAAAATAATTTTTGTTTGTCCCATTTGTAAAGACTTCTCCGGTAGGTGTCGTAAATCCCGTAGAACTTAATTGATCTTCAAAAGTTAGTTTAGATTGATCCACAGAAATGCTGCTGTAAGTTCCCTGAAAACCTGCACCGATGGTGTTCCATCCTGATTCATCTAATGATTGGTGGTAACTTAAAGAAACCGATCCGTAATTTAATTTCAATGCGCCGTTACCACTTTGGTCACTAAGTCCTGAGAAACCAAGACCTAAAACATTGTTGCCTAACTTACTTTTGAAAACGCTAAAATCTACTGAACCGCTTTCTGTTATATAAGCATTAGGAATAGATGGCCATTGATTGCGATAGTTTGCAGCTAAACGAAATTGCCCGTCAAATTTTCCCGTAAACGCGGGATTCAGTGTTAATGGCGAAGCGAAAAATTGAGAAAAATGCGGATCCTGCGCTTTGGCCAAAACGCTTATAAAAATAACAAAAAACAATATTTTTAATTTTTTCATCATCCTAAACTATTATATTTTTTATTATTATCAATAACCATTTTTATAAACGGTTATTGATAATATTTATTTTTTAATTACTCATCTTAATTTCTTCTGACAATTGCTCCGCGATAATATAATTATCTTATCAAGACAACTGTTCCTTTATGGAATACTTTACCATTCAGGTCATTACCTGTGATCACGTATACATACGTAGCGATATCTGCAGGTGAACCATTAAATGTTCCATCCCAACCTCTCGTAATATCACTGGTTTCAAAAACCTTGTTACCCCATCTGTCATAGATTGTAAAGCTATTAAGTTGGAATGATACTAATGGATATGGAATTCTGAAAATATCATCTTTTCCATCACCGTTAGGAGTAAACGCGTTAGGCATATAGAAGTGCGTATCTACCACTATAGTTATTGTATCGCTTGCTCCCGGACATACGCCATTGGATACTGTTTGTAATTTATAGGTAGTTGTAAGGTCTGGTTTCACAACCGGAGTTAATGTACTTGAACTAAAGAAACCACTCGGATCAGATGTCCATTCATAGCTTAAACCTGCAGGTTCAATCGTTGCTATAATTTGCGCTACGCTTGAACTATCCTGATCTATAACCGGTGTTAACGTTGTTAAAGTAATTGTCGGTTGTTGATCTGCATGTACTGTAATTGTATTGGATGTTGCTGTAGGACTAGAGTAACAGCCTGTTCCCTGAACAATAATAGTACAAGAGACCGTATTATTTCCTACTGGTAAACTATCTGTAATATAGGTACCAGAGGTCGCTCCACTGATGATATTTCCATTTACTGTCCATTGGTAAATAGGTGCTGCTACGCCTGCTCCTAGTACACTTGCAGTGAACGTAACCGGTGTTGATCCCTGACATATTGTAGTATTATCAGCAGTAATATTAACTGATGGCGTACTAAATGGCAATATAGTTAAGAACAATGTTGCAGTGGAATCACATCCTACAGCATTAGATGTATGATAAGTATACGTTCCGCTGGCTGTATAAGTGTTGCCATTCCAAATGTAACCAGTACAAGCTTCTTCATTGATCGGAGTAGAACTGCTGCTAGCATTTACAGTTACTACAAGTGGAGCCCTAGGACTTTCACATGTTCCCGGTGTTTGAGTTACATAGAATGTAGTACTGCTTCCTATTGTTGTAGTCGGCGTTGGGCCAGTTGATGATCCCACACCGCCTGTTGCCTGCGTATACCATAATAAGTTTGATCCGGTAGCATTTAATGGAGCGGCTACCGATCCCTGACAATATGATATAGGTGAAGTAATAGGAGCCGCAGGTGTAGGATTTACAGTTATTGTGCCCGTTAAACTATGTTGTACGCAAGTTCCCGTAGTCGTTACTGTATAAGTATAAGGACTGCCTACGGTTACCGATGGACTGCCCGTGATTGTAAATACCCCTCCGTTATAAGTACCCGTAACGCCGGTTGGTAAACCCGCAACTATTGCTCCATTACCACCGCCACCAATTGAATAAGTGATCGGCGTAATGGTTGAATTATCACATACGATCTGTGCATCGGTTCCAGGAACTGAACTTAGAGCTATAATAGCGTCTGGTTTTACTGTTATGCTTCCTGTAATGCTAGGTTGTATACAAGTTCCGGTTGTTGTTATTGTATAATTATATGGACTTCCTACAGTCACAGAAGGACTACCTGAGATCGTAAACACACCACCAGCGTATGTGCCTGTAACTCCCGCTGGTAGGCCAAGTACTGATGCTCCGGTAGCGCCGCCACCAACAGCATAAGTGATTGGTGTAATAGCTATGTTAACACATAATGATTGTGCAGCTGTTGCCGGCGAAGAGCTTAATGCTATTGTCGAATTCGGAATAACTGTTATCGTTCCGGTCAAGCTATGCAATACACAAGTACCTGCGGTTGTTACGGTATATGTATATGGACTGCCCACCGAAACCGAAGGTGTGCCAGTGATCGTAAACACGCCACCCGCAAATGAACCAATAACACCTGTTGGTAAGCCTACCACCGTTGCGCTAACACCTCCACCACCAAGTGTGTATGTAATTGGTGTAATCGGTGTATTTACACATAAAGATTGTGCATCTGTTCCTGCTGCAGAACTTAACACGATTGTTACGTCAGGATTTACTGTTATCGTTCCTGTTACAAAATGTTGTATACAAGTACCCGTTGTCGTTACAGTGTAAGTAAATGTTCCGGTTACAGAAGGATTGCCAGTTATCGTAAATACGCCGCCGCTATACGTACCTGTAACTCCTGCTGGTAAACCTGCTACGATCGCACCTGTACCGCCACCACCAATACCATAGGTAATTGGAGAAAGTGCCGTATTAACACAAATAGATTGTGCATCTGTCCCTACTCCTGAACTCAACGTAATGATCGCGTCAGGATTTACAGTTATTGTTCCGATGATATTATGTTGTATACAAGTTCCGGTTGTTGTTACGGTGTATGTATAAAGTCCTGATACCAATGAACTACCAGTGATCGTAAATACACCACCACTATAGGCGCCCGTAATTCCGGTTGGTAACCCTGCTACTATTGCACCAGTTCCTCCACCGCCAATCGCGTAAGTGATTGGAGTAATTGCTGTGTGAATACACAATGACTGTGCATCCGTTCCTGCTGCTGAGCTTAAAGCTACAGTTGCATCAGGATTTACTGTCATTATTCCTGTTAGATTATGTTGTATACAAGTTCCGGTTGTTGTTACGGTATAAGTATATGGCCCCGCTGCTGTTGGCGTACCTGTAATTATAAATATTCCTCCGCTAAATACACCATTAACTCCCGGAGGCAAGCCTGCTGCAAATGCTCCGGTACCGCCACCGCCAATTGTGTAGGTGACAGTTGTAATAGCTGTGTTGACACATAAAGCTTGTACATCACTTCCAGCCGCAGAACTTAATGCTATTGTCGCATCTACATTCACAGTTATTGTACCTGTTATAGTTTGTTGTATACAAGTACCTGTAGTTGTTATAGTATACGTATATGGACTACCTCCTGCTGCTGTAGGACTACCTGTGATTGTAAATACACCTGCGCTAAATGAACCGGTAACGCCTGCCGGTAACCCTAGTATTGTCGCACCCGTACCACCACCGCCAATTGTATAGGTGATTGGGGCTATAGCCGTATTGATACACACAGCTTGTGCATCAGATCCCACTGCTGAACTTAATGTTATTGTTGCATCAGGGTTCACTGTTATTGTTCCTGTTAGATTATGTTGTACACAAGTTCCTGTTGTTGTTACCGTGTAAGTATAAGGTCCAGTTACCGTTGGCGTTCCGATGATTGTAAATACACCGCCTCCAAACGAACCGGTAACGCCTGCTGGCAGACCAGCTACTATCGCACCTGTACCACCACCGCCAATTGTGTAGGTAATAGTTGTGATTGCCGTGTTAACACATAAAGACTGTGCGGCTGTTCCAATGGCAGAACTTAAAGCTATTGTTGCATCAGGATTTACTGTTATAGTACCGGTTATAGTTTGTTGAATACAAGTTCCAGTTGTTACTACGGTATAAGTATAAGGACTACCCGCTGTTACCGTTGGAATACCTGTGATCGTAAATACACCGCCGCCAAATGAACCGGTAACGCCTGCTGGCAGGCCTGTTACTGTTGCACCTGTACCGCCACCACCAATTGCATAAGTAATCGGCGTAATAGCAGTATTGACACATAAGGCCTGGGCGTCCGTTCCGGCTGCAGAGCTTAGGGCTAATGTTGCATCTGGATTTACTGTTAGTGTTCCTGTTAAATTATGTTGTACACATGTACCTGTAGTAGTAACGGTGTAAGTATAAGGACTGCCTGCAGTTACTGTTGGAATACCTGTGATCGTAAATACACCACCGCCATATGAACCGGTAACTCCTGCCGGTAATCCTGCCACTATCGCACCTGTACCTCCACCCCCGATCGCATAAGTGATCGGAGTAATAGTTGTATTGATACATACAGATTGTATCGCTGTTGCAGCAATTGAACTTAGTGCTATTGTCGCGTCAGGGTTAACAGTTAATGTACCTGTTATAGTTTGTTGTACGCAAGTACCAGTTGTTGTTACAGTATATGTGTAAGGACTACCTGCGGTTACTGTTGGAGTCCCATTTATAGTAAACACACCACCAGCATATGTACCGGTAACGCCTGCTGGCAAACCTGCTACAGTTGCTCCAGTTGCCCCACCACCGATGGCATAAGTAATCGGAGTAATAATTGTATTTACACATAAGGCTTGCGCATCCGTTCCGGCTGCTGAGCTTAGAGCTATTGTTGCATCCGGATTTACTGTTATAGTACCTGTTAAATTATGTTGAATACAAGTTCCTGTTGTTGTTACAGTGTAAGTATAAGGTCCTGTCACTGTTGGCGTTCCTACGATCGTAAATACACCGCCTGCAAATGAACCGGTAACGCCTGTCGGCAATCCTGCTACTATGGCACCCGTACCACCACCGCCAATCGCATACGTAATCGGAGCAATAGGAATATTAATACATACAGATTGTGTAGCTGTTGCCAGAGCCGAACTTAATGCTATTGTTGCATCCGGACTAACCGTTATAGTGCCTGTTAAATTATGTTGTACGCAAGTCCCTGTAGTAGTAACCGTATAAGTATAAGGTCCTGTTACCGTTGGGGTTCCTACAACCGTAAATACACCACCGGCAAATGAACCAGTAACGCCTCCTGGTAAGCCTGCTACTATTGCGCCAGTTCCGCCGCCGCCAATCACATAAGTTATCGGCGTAATGGCTACGTTGATACATAAAGCCTGTGCGTCAGTGCCAGCTGCTGAGCTTAGAGCTATCGTTGCATCCGGATTAACTGTTATTGTTCCTGTTAAATTTTGCTGAATACAAGTTCCTATGGTAGTAACTGTATAGCTGTATGGGCTACCCGCTGTTATGGTTGGCGTTCCAGTGATCGTAAATACACCGCCTGCAAATGATCCTGTAATTCCTGTTGGTAAAGCTGTCACTGTTGCGCCTGTTCCTCCACCGCCAATTGTATAGGCAATATTTGTGATAGCTGTATTGATACAGACAGACTGCGCATCTGTTCCAGCAGCTGAACTCAATACTATTGTTGAATTTGGATTGACTGTAATTGTTCCTGTTAGGCTGTGTTGTGCACAGGTTCCTATAGTAGTCATTGTATAGGTGTAAGGACTTCCACCAGTTACTGTGGGAGTACCTGCGATCGTAAATATACCGCCTGCAAATGAACCCGTAACTCCTGTCGGTAATCCTAGTACAGTTGCACTCGTTCCTCCGCCGCCAATCGCATAAGTGATCGGTGTGATGGCTGTGTTAACACATAAAGTCTGTGCATCAGTGCCAGCTGCCGAATTTAGTGCAATTGTTGCATCCGGAGTTACTGTTATAGTGCCCGTTAAATTATGTTGGATACAAGTTCCAGTGGTAGTAACTGTGTAATTAAACGGACTGCCTACTGTTACTGTTGGAGTGCCTGCAATTGTAAATACACCTCCACTAAATGTTCCTGTAATACCTGTTGGTAGAGGCGTTACTGTCGCTCCAGTTCCACCACCACCGATCGCATAGGTAATTGGTGTAATTGCTGTATTGATACATACAGACTGAACGTTGGTTGTAACTCCGGATGTTAACGCGATCGTCGCATCTGGATTAACTGTTATTGTACCCGTTAAATTATGTTGTACGCAAGTTCCTATAGTAGTAACAGTATATGTATAAGTCCCCGTTACTGTTGAATTCCCTGTGATCGTAAATACGCCGCCAGCAAATGAACCGGTTATGCCTGTTGGCAGGCCAGCTACTATTCCACTAATTCCGCCACCACCAATTAAATAAGTTATTGGTGTGATGGCCGTATTGATACACAAAGATTGTGCATCCGTTCCAACTGCTGAACTTAGTGCTATTGTTGCATCAGGATTTACTGTTATTGTTCCCGTTAAATTATGTTGAATACAGGTTCCGGTCGTAGTAACAGTATAACTATAAGGGCTACCCGCTGTTACTGTTGGAGTTCCCGTGATCGTAAATACACCTCCAGCAAATGAGCCGGTAACGCCTGCCGGTAAAGCCGTTACGGTTGCTCCAGTTCCACCACCACCAATTGTATATGTGATCGGTGTGATGGCCGTATTGATACATAAGCTCTGACCATCTGTTCCTACCGCTGAGCTTAATGCTATTGTTGCATCTGGATTAACTGTTATTGTTCCTGTTAGATTATGTTGTTGACATGTTCCGGTAGTAGTTACAGTATACGTGTAAGGGCTGCCTGCTGTTACTGTCGGAGTTCCCGTGATCGTAAATACACCTCCAGCAAATGAGCCGGTAACACCTGCCGGTAAACCTGCTACTATTCCTGCTGTTCCGCCGCCACCAATTGCATAAGTGATTGGCGTGATAGCCGTATTGATACATAAGGATTGAACATCAGTTCCAACTGCTGAGCTTAATGCTATTGTTGCATCAGGATTAACTGTTATTACTCCCGTTAAGTTATGTTGAATACAAGTTCCGGTAGTAGTAACTGTATAATTATAAGGACTACCTACCGTTACGGTTGGAATTCCTGTGATCGTAAATACGCCACCGCTATATGTTCCCGTAATGCCTGCTGGTAATGGTGTTACTGTTGCACCGGTACCACCGCCGCCAATCGCATAAGTAATGTTCGTAATGGCTGTATTAATACATACAGACTGCACATTGGTTCCAGGAGCAGAGCTTAAAGCTATTGTTGCGTCCGGTTCTACGGTTATTGTTCCTGTTAAATTATGTTGTTGACATGTTCCTGTCGTAGTTACTGTGTAACTATAAGGACTGCCTACTGTTACAGTTGGAATTCCGGTGATCGTAAATATACCGCCTGCAAATGATCCTGTTACGCCCGCAGGTAAGCCTGTTACAGTGGCATTAGTACCGCCGCCGCCAATCGCATAAGTAATAGGTGTAATAGCAATATTAACACACAAAGTTTGCGCATCAGTACCTACTGCAGAACTTAATGCTATTGTTGCATCTGGATTTACGGTTATTGTTCCTGTCAAACTATCCTGTATGCAACTTCCTGTCGTAGTTACCGTGTAACTATAAGGACTGCCTACTGTTACCGTTGGAGTTCCCGTGATCGTAAATACACCACCGCTGAATGAACCGGTAACGCCTGCTGGTAACGCAGTTACTGTCGCTCCTGTGCCACTGCCACCAATTGCATAGGTTATGTTTGTGATGGCTGTATTAATACATACCGATTGTAAATTGCTTCCTGGTACTGAACTTAATGTTATAGTTGCATTTGGATTAACCGTTATTGTTCCAGTTAAATTATGTTGTATACAAACCCCTGTAGTCGTTACAGTATATGCAAACGGACTACCCACGGCTGTGGTCGGAGTTCCTGTGATCGTAAATACACCACCAGCAAAGGATCCTGTAACGCCTGCAGGTAAACCGGCCACGATTGCGCCGGTGCCACCTCCACCGATCGCATAAGTGATAGGTGTAATAGCAGTATTAACACATAAAGTTTGTGCATCCGTTCCTATCGCTGAGCTTAAAGCTATTGTTGCGTCTGGATTTACAGTAATTGTTCCTGTAAGATTTTGCTGTACGCAGGTTCCTGTTGTTGTTACAGTAAATGTATAAGGGCTACCAACCGTAACTGTTGGAGTGCCTGTTATAGTAAATACCCCACCGCTAAATGAACCTGTAACTCCTGTAGGTAAACCCGCTATGGTAGCTCCTGTACCGCCACCACCTACAGTATAAGTAATGTTTGTGATAGCTGTGTTAACACACAAAGTTTGTGCATCAGTCCCTATTGCCGAGCTTAACGCTAGTGTTGCATCTGGATTTACAGTAATTATTCCTGTAAGATTTACAGTACCACAACTACCGCCAACCGTTGTTACAGTATAGGTAAATGGCCCTGATACTGTTGGGTTACCGCTTATAGTAAATAAGCCCGCAGCATATGTACCATTTACTCCTGCAGGAGCACCGGTCAAAATTGCATTTGTAGCTCCTCCGCCTACTGTGTAGACTATATTTCCAATAGCCGTATTTACACATAATGTTTGCGTTGCACTTCCCGACAATAAAGCTATGGTCGGTGAAGCATTTACTGTTATAGTACCTGTCGAAATTACTTCTACGCAACTACCACCGGTAGTCGTTACTGTATATGTAAATGGACTACCTACTGCTATAGTTGGTGTTCCACTTATAGTGAATGTTCCTGCAGCATAAACACCGTTTATTCCTGCTGGAGCACCTGTTAATACTGCTCCTGTTGCAGCCCCACCTATAGTATATACTATATTACCGATCGCAGTTCCTGTACATACTGTTTGAGTTGTACTACCTGAGAATAAAGACATTGTTGGCAGTGGATTAACTGTAATGGTTCCGGTAAGGAATATTACTCCGCAACTACCGCCTGTTGTCGTTACGGTATAGGTGAACGGACTGCCTACTGCTGTTGTTGGTGCACCACTGATTGTAAACGTTGTTCCAACTAAGGATCCTGTTACACCTGCTGGTGCGCCCGTTAATGCAGCACCTGTTGCTCCTCCGCCTATTGTGTAGCTTATTGGCGCAATGGCTATTCCAGCACATACTGTCTGCACATCATTAGCTGAAGTCAATACTATCGTTGGTACTGGATTTACTGTTATGCTACCGGTAAGTGTTACTGTTCCACAACTACCTCCACTGGTTGTTACTGTATATGTAAACGGACTACCTACTGCTGTTGTTGGTGTTCCGCTTATGGTAAAGGT
>Ga0210387_10000157_pt1 | contig 48776 bp, 41 predicted proteins | sample IncBWC7OmetaG_FD_160108 | JGI IMG/M metagenome (GOLD analysis project Ga0210387, IMG submission 160108) | Forest soil microbial communities from Barre Woods Harvard Forest LTER site, Petersham, Massachusetts, United States - Inc-BW-C-7-O ... | reverse complement strand
CTATCGGGGCTGCTCCCAAGCAAGAAGAAAAAGACCGTGAAGAAAAAACGCATCGCTCGGAAAGGCGGCAAACGGACTTCCCGCAAGGCTCGCAAACCATGAGCGATGCGGACCCGGTCGGCAAGTACTGCGACTATCTCGACAAGGAAATGACCATCATGGGATTGCTTACCGCCTTTTCGGTGGCGGTGCCCGCGCTCGTTCTGGATCGGGTCGCGGGCGCGAAGGAGCCGGAGTCGACATTCCTGTCTTGGATATGGCGGGACGAGCAACTGATGTTATGCGCCGGAAGCCTGGCATTGTTTTTCGCGGCGCTCGCCTTTTATTTGCAGCGTTCGCATTTGGCCTTCTACTACGGCCAATTGCGATTGAGCTGTACGGAAGCCCGCTATCCGGGCCTCACATCGAAATCGCTGCTCTTGGAAGTGGACTCCTGGGCCGCTTGGGTCCGCTATAACCTGGCGTTCGTGCTGTTGTTGCTGGGATTTGCGGCTTACGGAGTCGTGCTGTTTGCTCCCGCGCTGGCCAAGGGCCACTCGGTGCTTATTCTATGCAGCGTGGGTATTCCGGCTCTGATCTATACCTCGCTGAACTGGTATGTAAAGCGCAAATATTTGTTCGAAGATCATCCATGGCGGAAATTTTTTGCGGTTCGGCGACCGTAGTCATGAATCAGCTTCGCAATTTCGGTGCGGCCGGCGCGGCTATTGTATCCTTCGCCGGTGCGCGTTGCTAAGGAGGGTACTTCGCCATGACTTATGATCCGCCACGTCGGAGCACATCGGCCGCAACCGGCGATCCGTTGGAAATCGATCTGGTGCTCAATGTCAGATGTTGCGGCACCTGCAAGTTCTTCTGGCCGTCCGATTCGAGCCGCCAGCCGTACGGTCCCTATCCCACATACGATTTTTCTTCGAACACCCCGACGCTCGCCGAACCCGTCAACGATCCCGTGTCATTTCCGTGGGTAACAGGTAAGACACGGCCCCCCGGCTTTCCGGATGCGGAGGTGATGGATGGGTGCCGTAAGGCACCGATCATGACCATCGGCATCAATCCGAATCTAACCGCATTCCTGCCGGGGCAGACTGGTGCCTCCTGGTGCTATCCGAGCTTTTCCAGCGAGGACTCGACCGATCCGTGGGCCAAGTACGCCTACTACTATCGCTATCGATCGGTCTATCAGGAACGGTTTGATCTGGAATTCGCCAAGCAGTTCATGGCCCCGCATGGCCGCATCGTCGCGCCGAAATCGGGACGCATGGTGAGCGCCCAGATTCCCTCGGACGCGCCGTCCTACAAGATTGCGGTCCGCTACGACGGCGATGCCGCGGACACGTCCATTGACTTGCCTGGCAAACTGGGCGAGCCGCGTTACGTTTTGTTGTTCAACACCTCGCCGCCCAACGACCGGTTCAAGTCGGGCGATGTCATCGCCGCACGCCTGGATGTGCCCGCGGGCAGGTCTGCGCAGGTCTTCGGGCAGCAGATCGGTTACTACGAGCGAATCGTGCCGTTGCTGCAAGGGTTCGAAGCATTCTTGAAAGAGAAGGGCCACTCGGCGCAGCTTCGCGTCGGCGAAGATGTTGGGCAATTGGACATGGTGGCCTGCGCGTCTCCCCATTGGGGACCTGAGTGGTTGGGCGGTTCGAACGACAGCGTCGGGTCCATCATCAATAATTGCGTCAAGGGTAACGGCTGGGCCGTGAAGCAGCTTCTGCAGACTCAACCTGCGGTCCTGATTTTGGTCGGCGAGGCGAGCTTCGATATGTTCCGCTACGCCTTCGGGGCTTTGATCAAGTCCAACCCCGTCCTGCCGAATCGTGCGGAGGACGGAGCCTTCACGCTGTTGAGGGCAACCGCGGACATCGCGCATCCCTGCATGTTCGAGTTCCAGGGAACCTTCGGCGGTCATCCCTACAGCATTGCCACACGGCTGATCGTTGCGCCGCATTTTTCATATGGCTCCAACTACGTGCCGCAATTTCGTTTGAGTCCCGCCGACTGGCAGGCGTTTGAAAAGAAATTTGCGGCGTGCAGCCATTTCCTGAAGAGCGATCCACGAATTGTTCCAGGAACGCACAGCCCGCCCTTCGTGGCGTTTGAGATTCACAAGGATTTGAGCCACGTGCTCGCGCAGATCAAAAGAACCTGGCCGGACGCGGCGGCGATCCTCATGCGCGGCTATTACGATGCGACCGCGATGATGCAGGCCGTCCTTGAAGATCTCTATGCCAACAAGCAACTCTCTTATGTCCCAGCCGGCGCGGGCAAGACGGGGCATCTCGCCCGCGGTGGAGGTCCCTGCGCCTTCTGCGACAACAAGCGCTGGAAATTTCCGCAGGGCTGTCCCTATGGTAAACCGCAGGAAACCCCGTTGCCGGCGGGACTGCTCGAGCAGGTTGCGGCGGAAGTCGTGCGGGCAGGTTCAGCGCCCGCAGGACACGGAAAAGCCCGGCAAGCCACCTCGCGCATGTTCGACGATGGATTTGAAGCGCGCCGCGCGCCGCCGTCGGCGTTGGACCTCAATCAGGGCCCAATAAGCAAGTGACGCTTCCTCCCACGCTTACTTTTTTGTGTTTGCCGTGGGTGTACTGACCACCGAACCCGGCTTCAAGAGGCACCAGACGAAGTTCACGTAGCTGTCGGCATTCTCGAGAGGACTGCCTTTGACCGCCACTTCCCCGTAGCAGGCGGCATTGTCCATCTCGCCGAACGAAAAAATGTACGAGTCGCCGTGCGCACCTGCCAAATGGCAAGTTTCATGGATGATGCCCCAAACCTGTTCTTCGGGATTCATTCGGAAGTACTCGGGGCAGATGTTGATCTGGTAGCCCTGCCCGGGATGGACGTAGGCATACCAATGATTTTGCGTGCAGTTCTTATCCTTGGCATCGACGCAAGGAAGCTTGACGTTTCCCTTGCCCGCTTCCTCCAAGATCGAAGAGACGCGAGCCAGCCGGCCATGCACGGCATTGCGCGTCGGATCGGAGTCCGAATCGAATCGCGCTTTGAGAAGGCTATTGAGCCTTATGTCGTTTTCCGGGCTGGAATTGCGAAACCAATCCAGAGCGCCGCCGAGCATCCGCTGCGCTTTGGCGATGGCGAGCGCCAATGCGCGCGCGTCCCCGCCGTCGCAATTCGACTGAACGGAAATCTTAACTCCGCCGCCGGCGGATTGTTGCGCGGCTTGATCCCCTTCCTTACGCCGCACGGCAGTTGAGTCTCGACCCGTTCCGTTTTGCATGACGTGTGCCAATTCATGCGCCAGCAAGCGCCGGCCGCTCGAGGTATCGGGCGAGTATTGCCCGGGCGCAAACGCGATATCTTGACCCACCGTGTACGCAAGCGCATTCACCGCTTGCGCCGACCGTCCGGCGCTGAGGTCATCGTGGATGCGCACCTGGCTCAAGTCGCGACCGAATCGAGGCGCAAAGTACTTCTGGCTCGCTGCGCTCAATGGCTGCCCGGCGCTTCGCAACACCTCGCGCACGATTGGCGGCGCGGTTCGCGCAGAGACTTGAGCTTTGCCGTTCGCCATTGGCCTCAGCATCGCATCCTCTTCCTCGCAGGCCGAGCATTTGCGCTTGAGACCGGACTCGTTCGCGGCACCCGACACACTGCCCGCAGTACCCGTGGAACTCAGGACGCGATCGGCGACGGCATCCGCCTCGTGCTCGAGCGGGTCGTTCGCTTCACCGACCGCGAGTTTTCGGTGCAGCGCGCCCGTGACGGGAATCCGGCTGAAATCCCAAGACACAGCGGGCGCGGCATGCGCCGAAAGCGAATCGGATTCTCGCCCAACGTGCCGCCGTAGGGCCGGGGGCGCGCGCAGTAACGTGCTGTCGGAAGTGGCCGGCTTCATCGAACGCTTCGCAATTTTGGGAGCGAACATCAGCCTGCCGGCCACGTTGAGGTCTGCAACCCTGGATCATCGATCATTTCGACTTGAATTGTGCGCTCAAAATCGCCCAAGCGGTGATCGCTCCGTTGTAGCTCGTATAAAACCCATAGCAATCGTAAATCGCCTGACCCCAGTGACCCTGGACTGCGGGGGGCAGCACGGCGTTTTGCGCGGGGTCGGAAATATTCCGCACCGAACCGAACTCGATTTTATGGGCCGCGCACACCTTGTCGATGACCGCGTCGTCCATTTCGACGCAGGCGAAATTGCTCAGATTGCCCGAGCTTGTGCCGACGACGAAAGAATCCGTTGTCAGGAGCGCCGTTTGCGTCGCAGTGAGATTATTGATGCCCGGCATCGGGTCAGCCATATTGAGCGAGTCCACGTTCAGCGTGGCGAGGGGATAATCCGTCTTGTAGAACGCGTTGAATTCCTTGCCTATTGCCTTGAGGTCCGACTCGGTCGTCGGCACCGGAAACAGTAGATGACGAAAGCCGCTGTTCGCCACCAAGGTCCAATCCGCGCGCCAGGCACTCTTATATACAGGCCACGCCGATTGCGGCTGCTTGCTTTGATACAGCGCGCCGCTGTGGACGACATTGACGGTGCCGATGTGATCCGAGAGCCGCGCACCACCGGCCGTACCCGTCGACAGAATGAGTTTCGGCTTGACGTCGCTGACCAGCCGCAAAATCAACTTCTCGAGGTATTGCGGGCCAGGATAGTCGAGATGCGTGTTGGATTTGAACAAGAGCGCCTTTGCGCGGCCGAGCTGCACTAACCGATATTCGCCCCAAAAGGTCCAATCGCCGACGCTCGGCGCGTCTTTATCGAACTTCTGCCATCCGTCCCAGGAGCCGCGCGTGCGGCTTGCATAGGTCATCGTGCCGCCGGCACTGCAAAATACGTGGTTCAAGGCAGCCCACTCCGCATCCGTCCAGGCAATCACCACGACTTCTGCCGCAGGCAAACGGTTTGGCGCTGCGTCCAGCGGCTGCGGCGCTTGCTGGCCGACGGCTGCCCAATTGACCGCCGGCAGCGGCGGCGTGTGGTTAATCTTGGGCTGGAACCGTCGGGTTGTTTTCGCCTCTTCGGCAGTCACAGCGGATAGGCGTGATAGAGGCTTTGTCTCGATGGGACTCGGTGTGGCCATGATTCTTCCTTGAGTTGTTTACCAACCGCTCTTCATAGCAAAGTAAAGCCCAGCAAAGGCACGTTGTCAAAAATACGCATCGAGGGCGAATTTTGCGGGACGGTCGGACAAGAGCAGGCGGGCGATTGCCTTGGCGACCGGCCTGCCGGAGGAGCGCTCGAAATACGTAAATCCGGGCGATGGATTGACTTCCAGGCAATACCAATCCCCGTCGCGGCAATGCCGCAGATCGATTCCCGCCAGAGTCAATTTCATCGCGCGCGCCAATTTCAGACAGGCCGCCGCCACCCCGCGAGGCAGGCGACAAGGGCGCATGGCGACAGGGTTGCTCGAGTAGCGATAATCGTCGGCCTCAGAGGCGATTCGGCAGGCGAATAACTCGTCTCCCACCACGTGCACCCGGTATTCCATGCCGGCGATATATTGTTGGAACTGGGTCGGACAAGAAGCAATGTCCTCCATTCTCTCGGCATGCTCGGGGCTCATGCGCGACACGATGCTGCGCATCCCGCTCACGGACTTGTAGATGATGGTGCCGTGATGCTGCCAGAATTGCCTGGCGGCTTCCGCATCGGTAGTAATCAGTGTGCAGGGCGTCTTGAAACCGAGCGAGGCGATCCATTGCGCTTGGTACGGCTTGGAATTATTGGCGGACATATGAGTCGGCCTGTTCAACACCCGCACCGGTGCAACATCGCACCAAGAGAGTAACATGTCTTGCAGGTTCACCGCCTTGCGCCAGGGTTCGCTATAGGGGGGCGTGCCGGCCATGCATGGCAGCTCTCGAAAATCGTAGGGACGAAGATAGATCGACTTCACGCGCGCAAGATCGAGGCATTCCTCACCCATGCGCAACTCACCCTTGACGCTGCGGCCGACTTGCAAATGAAATTCCGTTTCCAGAGTGCGGGTCTGATCGAGCAGAAAAACGCGGCTGGCGCCGCGGCCGAGCGATTCTTCGACCGCAACGATCGGCGCTTCAGTGGGAAGGCCCCATAGCAGGATGGTGTCCGCGGCCCTCATGCGTCTCTCGCCGATGCGCAGAAGTACTCGAGGGCAGCATCCTTGAAGACATCGTCCTCCAGCGCCGGAAAGGAATCGGCGCCCAGGAAAGCGCCATTGCGATCGGGGCTCGTAAAGTACACGGTGAGCATGGCCGCGTTTGCGAGCACAGCCAGGCGCCGCGCCGTGCGCGTCAATACCGGATGCGCATCGCCGAAGCTGCGCTCGCCGATCACGGTGACCGTGGCTCGCGCAGCAGCCTGCGGGCCCGCCTTGGCGTCGTCGCTAGAACTGCGTTGAGTCGGCGCGATCTTGATACCGGCGGCCGCCGCCGCCAGTGCCCATTTCTCCGCTCGCCAATAAGGTCCCGCCAAGGACATCGCCGAGGGTCTATTGAGCACCGGGCACTTCAGCCGGCTCAACCAGAACATCATGAAGGCAGTCATCTCGGCCGCGACATATTCACGGTCCTCAGGCGCTATCTCGCCGAGATCATCCGCGGTGATCGCCGGGAGCCGCGTCACGACGCCCGTGATCTCCATTTGCGGTATCAGGCGCCCCTGAGCGACGACGATATTCGCGGCCCGCTCGGCGCCCAGATATTGCCGCCAACCCGCGTGCGACAAGTCGTCAGGCGTCAGGATGGCCGCATCGTTCGTGCTCCAACGAGCCGCGAGGGCGGTGGCCGTAGAATCCCAGCCTTTGGCCACGATGACCAGCATGCGATATCAGCGCGGCTTCGGCCGTTTCTTATGGGCGGTTTTGGTTTTCGCTCTGGCCTTGTGCTTCGCGCCCTTGGGTTCGGCGTGCGCGGGACCGGTCGCCGGCCGCTCCTTTGGCGTAATGAAGGATTTGCGCTTTCCGGCGCCTCGTTTTGTCGCGGGGGCTCGGCTCCCAATCGCCAGCACCGGATTGAAAACCCGATCCGCCGCCTTTTCGAGCGCCTTGATATCCTGCAGCTTCTGCAGGATGCCGCTGCCCGTGAGCACAATCGCGAGCGGTAGGGTCGACGCATTATGAGTCACGCTCAGCCAGCCAGAGCGCAGACCCACGGCGGTCGGCGCGAATTTTACCGTGATGACGCATTGCTGGCCCGGCGAGAGTGTGTTGCCCAAGCAGGTGCTGGTCTGCGAGAAGTCGCCGAAACCTGTTCCGGTGATGGGCGGCGGCAGCGTCTCCTGAAGTATCTTGACGTCCGTGACTTTGATCTCGAAGGTCTTGTCCCCGGTTTTGACGTCCGCCGCCTTGATATCCGTGACCTTGAGGTCCGCAGTTTTAAAGTCGGAGGTCTTGAGGTCGGTCGCTTTAACGTCAGTGAGCTTGACGTCGGTGGTCTTGAGTTCGGTGCGCTTGATGTCGCTAAATTTCAAGTCAGTGATTTTGGCGGCGGCGCTCTTGGCCGCGGCGCGACCCGCCGCTCGCGAGATTGCCGACGACGCGTCGGGGTTCGAACCGACGGGCTGAATCGCCGATATCGACAAGGGCGCTGTGCCCGTGTTGGTGATCGTGACGGTCAGGAACGTGGCCTGGCCGACCACCGTCGGCGCAAAACTCAACGAGGAGCTCGAGGGGCTGGCCCACGGAGCCAGTGCCGTGCCGGTCAAGTTGATCACCTTCGGATTCGCATCTCCGTCGATGCTCTCGCTAATGCTGATCGAGGCGGTACGCGTCGCCACCAGTGCATCCTCCAGTTGCGGGCTGAAGGTCACGCTGATCGAGCAGGTGCTGTTCGCCGCCAAACCCGCATCGCAGCTGGTAGTCATGAGGAAGTCGGCGGCGTTCGGCCCGCTGACGGCGATGGTGTCGCTGAAAGTCAGCGCGCCGCCGCTGTTGTTGCTGACGGTGACAGGTTGAGGCGTGCTCAGGGTGCCTACGGTTTGCGCGGTAAAGCTGAGCGTCGTTGCCGATATGGAAACTGGAGGCAGCGAGTTGAGCGCAAAGGGCAGATTGTAGTCGGCGAAGCTGCGGCCGTCGCCGATGCCCGCACCATTGAGATAGATGAACGGCGGGCCGCCCGAGGCCCAGATGGCATCGCCTTTCAACGTCAGGCTTGCGATCACTGGGGTGCCCGGAACCACCTGCGCGGGCAGGTTGGCGATTGCTGCATCCGTCGGCATCCAGGTGATCGAGCGTGACGACGCATCTCCGACGTTGATGCCGCCCGCGATGATGACCGGATGAAACCATCCATTGGTGGCATCCGGGAGTTGCACGGTGATGAAGCAGGGCGGCGTGATGCCGGCGGTTTCGACCGCCGGATCGATGGGTGAATCGAACGTAATACTGAGTCCTTGCACCAGATCCTGAACATTGAGCGAGCCGCCGCTGCTCAGCTGCACGCCGCTCAAGGGATTGACGAGATTAACGTGGATCGCGCGATTCGCCAGCGCTTGAAACACCGTGCGGCAATCCGTAACGGCGGGCGGCGAACTGGTCAGGTCCAAAATTGCCAGGCGGGACACGTGATGCGAAATGCCGAAGGGGCAGGCCTTGGTGAGCGGCGCAATCGATCCGTCGGCGGTGCGCGCGGCGAAGGTCCAGAAGTCGCCGGCTTGGAAGGCGCCGGGACCGTTCAAATCGAAGGCGACGGTGACGCCGTTTTCCAACAGCAATGCGACGCCCGGCGGTGGCACCGGAATCTCGCCGTTGCCGGCGCCGGCCAGCGTTGCCCAGGGTGTTTGCCCATCGGCCAGATATATGGTGCCGTTTTGATCCCATCGGGCGATGCGCGTATGACGAGTGGGATCGGTGAGCCCGTCGGTGAGCGGAAAGCTCGCCGCGTTCACTGGCGCATCCAGAGTGATCGACATGGCCGCCGCATTGATGCTGTCGATCTGGTGCAGTTCGCCGGCCTGAGTGCCCGTCGCGTCCAATTCCAAGAAGTCATCCGTGATCTCGATCCAATCGCCGGGGGAGAATCCGAGGGTCTGGTCGCGGCCCAGGCTTTGAACCGTGAGTTTACTCGCGGTCGCGCCCAACGAATTGGTGACCGAAGCAATCGCGCTGACGGCCGTGGTCACCGAGGCATTCTCGCGCGACCATTTGAAGGTGGCCGTGCCGCTCGCGAGCGGATAGGTGACCGGCAACGTCGCGGGTGCGGCCGCGGCGCCGCTTTCATGGATCTCTACCCGATACAGTTGGTTTTCCTGGCCGGTGTAGCCGCTCGCGGGACCATTGGTCAGCATGCTCGGCGAACCTTGTGTCAATGCTTGCCACACGGGGCCTTCGGGAATCGGCGGCGACGTATTCCACACATTGGCATCCGGCGTGGAGCCGGCGAAGCCGTCGGCGACGCCGCTCACATCCAAAAGCTTCACCTGCCAAACCGTTTGAATGCGGCCGGTGGTGTCGGTTCCGACAGCGGGATCGACCAGATTGGGATCCTGAAGATAGCCGACATCCGCCTGCCATACATCGAGATACACGAGGTATGGGCCGGTGCCGAGAGCCGGCAACGCTGCACCGCGAAGATAGGGCTGATTGGTAAAATCGGTGGGCGTCGCGGGAGAACCGGAATAATCGGCGAGCGTCGGATCCCAGACGGCCGCGGCGCCGGAGCCGTGGTTTTCCGCCAAGATACCATCCACATAGATACGCCCGACGCCGATCGTCAGATGGATGTCGCCGTCGCTATCCGCCGGTGTGAGCTGAATCTGAAACGCACCCGGCGTAGTCGACGGAACGCCCGACAGGCCCGCGATGTCCAGCGTGCCGGCGTGAATCCGCCGCGTCAGCTCCGCCAGCAACTCGTTCCAATCCGAGTCCAGGTGCACGCGTCCTTGCTGCATGACGACGCCTAGGTAGTCATTCCATGAATTGAACGTGGATCGGCTGATGTCGAAAGTCATGATGTATGTCCGTCAGGATTTATAAAAAATTCCAAACTCCAATCCCGCTGGCAGATATTCCTGGAGTCTTACCCGTAAATCGCTCTCGCGTTGCGGCGCCAGCACGAAGTGGAATGCGCCCATTTCGCCTTCGTCGTGCGCACCGCGCCGAATCGAGTCATCTGTTGCCGGCATCAATTTGCCGTATCCCGGATCGCCATACTGCAAGGAATAAAAAAGCGGCGGCGGAGCTTGCGCCGCCTGCGTGGCGCACTCGTATTGCGGCGGCAGGATGGCGCTCGCGGGAACGTAGCTGAAGCGAACACAGCCCTGCTGCTCGCGGTCGGACCAAAGTGCTGCGCTCCAGGCATCGGCCGGCGTCAATTCGGCCAACACCATGCTGTCCGACATCAGCAACTGCGAGGCGTGGACTTTGCCGACAACGGTGCAGCCTTGCAGCGCGAGCGCACCGCCGCCGCCCTTGCCGTCCGTGTCCGCATAGGCCACTTGCATAGGGCCGGTGGCATCGATGAGGCTGTCGGCCACGGCGGCATTGGCCTCTGCGCTCACCCACAATGCACCCACGATGGATTTTTCGATGCTGAGCGCAAGGCCGGGAGACTCCACCAGCACATCGGCGAGCCCAGCGTATCGAGGGTCCGCGGCGCGCGCCGGTGTCAACGCCCAGCCGGGAACCAGCGTGCAGTGGGCGATTTTCAAATTGCCTGGTCCGTCCGCGGCCGGGGCATGCAGCAGCGCGGCCGGGGTCGTAGTGCTGGTGGCCGGCGAGGCGTAGACAATCAACAACCCGTTCAAGCTTACGGTGCTTTGCGCTGTCCCGGCCACGGCAATTTCTCCGCCGAGCGAGAGCGTGGGGCGGTAACCTTGCGCGGCGCGCAGCTCCAGCGTGGCGGTGTCGGGCACGTCGATCTTGAGAGCCGGCGATTCAGGCAGCGAGTAGACGCCGCAATTGGTGATCTCGACCGCAACTTCGCCGCCGCCTTCGAGGCGCGCGGCGGCGAAATCGATGGCTTCCTGCAAAGTTGAATAGCGCGGCGTTGCGGCCGTGTCGGGAAAGGCAAAGACCGCCGCTTCGTCTTGTACGATGAAACTGTCCGCGCGCGAGTAATCGCCCCCGCCCATGTCGGCGCCGAAGCCGAGGTAGAAGGACGCCTCGAGCAATGGCGTGGCCGAGCCGGCGGGCGGCGGCGGATCGAGCGGCGTGACCAGGGCGATTCGCCCCAACTCCGGATCGAAACACGCCGCAAACGGATTTCCGGACTGCGGCAGATTGGCCCAGTCGCTGCCCGAGCCCGACAGATTGCATATTTGGATCTGGTAGGGATTGAGCAGTGCATCGTTCAGGTAAAGGGCCACGCTGCGGCCTTCGCCGTAGTAGACAGCCCCGACACCCGACTGCACATCCGCATTCAGCAGAAAGCGCGAAAGCCGGTCCGGCACATTGACCGGCTGGGCGGCCGTCAGGATATCGGGACCCTGAGAGATCGGGTTGTTGAAGAGCGGCAGGTCCGCGCCCAGCGAACTTATTCTAAATAGCTGACCGCCCGCATCAACCGCCGTCGCCGCCACGCGCAGATTACCGTAAGCATTCAGCGACCAGAGAAAGATGCCGATATTTTGAATGTTGTATCGGCCGCGCATGGAGGAGATGCGCCGCACATCGACTTGATGCGCGGTCGTGTCGAAAGCACCGTCCATGTACAACGCAGGCTGCCAGCGCCGCAAATCCGGAGCATAGAAATTCTCCGGCCGGCAATGCTTCAAGTATTGGGTGCCCGCCAGCCTCTGGAAGAACTCGACGGCGGATGCACCCCAGCCCGTCACGTCGCGCGCCAATTGCTCGAGCACCAAGACCGTACCCTTGCGTCGCCGGAATGAAACCGTGTCGGCCACTTCGGCGCGCGGACTCGCGACGGCGCGGGCAACTCCGTTCACCAGCTGATAGCCGATGAGATCGCCAATATAGGGAATAACCCAGCTTGCGCAAGTCTCGATGAAATGATCGTCGTAGCGCTGTGCGAGATCGTCGGCCACCAGGTCGAACTGCTCATCGATCAGCATGAGCAGCGATTGCAGGGGGCCGGTTGCCAGCCCCTGCGATTGCGCCAACTGGGCGTCGCGGAGCCGATACAGTGCCGGGAGCAGATCGAAAAGGCCTTGACCTGGAACGCTCATGACATGACACCAAGAGCAATGGAGCTTGGATCGGGATCGATCACGAGAATCTCAGCCGGCAGCGGCAGGTATTGCGAGCTGGCCGTCGGCACGAAGGCGGCGATGCTGCCTGCCAGCGGCGCTGCGGGCCGGGGAAGCACGATCGGCTGCGAAATCCAACTGCGCCAGTTTGCGAGGCTGAACCCCGAAGAATAACCCGCAAGGTCGCCGCCGAGGCTGCTCGCGATGATGTTGAGCGAATGCACATTGACCGCGACGACGCCGGTGATGTTTTGAATAACGGTGGCAATCTCGTCCACCGATATTCCTTGCCCGAAATCGCGCTGTGCAAAACTGAATGCCGTCAAAAGCGCCTGTACCACCTGGGCACGCACGCTGTCCTGTTGAAACGCCGGGTCGTACCTGAGCTCCGCCGAAAACCCGAACAGCGTCTCGACGAAGGACTGGGCGGTCACCGGGATCAGTGGATTGCCGAAGTTGCGCAAGGCCGCGACCAGGTTGTTGAGCGTGGGATTCGCGGCCGGCAATGCCGCTCCGCCGACTCCCGCGACGGTGAGAAAGACGCCGCGGCTCGGACCGCTCGGTATCCAGAGCGCGTGCGCCTTCGCAATCCCTGCGAAGCTCGCCGAGAAATTCTCATAGTCGCTCAGGGACACAGCTCGTCCGAGCGTCAGCACCGACAATGGCGCGTTGGCGCGGATGTCGGCGGCGGATTGCGCATCCTGGCCGCCAGTGGCGGTCTGCGGATTGCTGACGCCGCTGACGCCCAAGGGCCTGTCGATCAGCGTGGTCAGTGTATTGGCCGGTACATTGCCCGCCGCGCCCAAGCCGATGCGATAGTTGGCGAGGATGTTGTTGCGGCCGGTGGGCAGCAAGGCCCCTTCCTCGCCGTCGCCGAACGCGATGTCGGCGGTGCCGTCGGACTGATTCAAGGTGTCGAACACCTGCTGCGACGGCGTCGAGCCGTACAAGCTGGGCACCTCGGTCCAATCCATGCCGTTCACCTCGACCTGCAGCGCGCTCTTGCGCCCGGAAGGCGTGGCGGCCTGCACGTACGTCAGCGGCGATTGTCTCAAGGTAAAATTTTGGTTCGGCGTCGAAGCGTTGCCACTGCCGACGATCTCGCTGACGGACTGTCCGTGGGTGACCAGGGCGACATTGGCATTGACCGAAGTCGTGGCGCGCTCGTAGCAATTGTCGAGCGCGGATTGCAATTGAATTTGCGTGTGCGGATAGGGCGCCGGCGTGCCGCCGACGAAGGAAACCAGCGCGTATTCGCCGACGTACGGATCGTTCGAGTTGGAGGGCACCAACACCAGTTGCTTCAGCGCCGCTTGAACCGCGCCGGTACGGCCGTTGGCATCTTGTACGCTCAGCACAAAAGTATCTTCGGATTGACTCCAATCGGGAAACGGGCCGCCGGTCAACAGGGGCGCGGGATCCATGAGGGTGAAGGTATCGCCGGGATTCACCGAAACCGCGGCCGTGCCGTCGTCGGGCAGGAACGAGATGCCGGAGACCAGGTTCGCCAGCGCAACTTTCTGCCGCTTGCCCGTGACGACGACGGCCTGCAAGCCGATCAGGTCGGGACGCAAATACTGAAGATCCAGCATCGCCCCATAGAGAGGAAAGTTAAGCGGCTGCGGCGGAACAGCCAGTTGCTCGCTCTGCAGCCAGACTTCGGCCAAGGGCAATGTGAAGGCATTGGAATCTGTCTCGAGCAACGGATCACCCAGGTAATCCACGGAAAGGCGCGTGACCTTGGCGCTCATGGCGAAATTGGCGCGCGAAACCGTTTGCACGCTCGCTGCCTTGTACAGTTGCGCGCGGCCGCCTTCGGTGAGGGCGAACCAAGTGCCGGCGACCACCTTGGCGTAGGCGGCGTCCAAATCGATGGCCTCGGGATCGAGCTGTATTCCCAGCCATTGCCAGTTCGTCGCAGTGCTGACGTCGATCGAGTTGACGATGCTAGGTTTCGGGGTCGAGCCGTCCTGCAATGTGGCCTGGTTTACGAATAGATTGGCATTCGGCGCGTTGTGTCCGAAGAGTGGCGCCTTTTGCCGGAAGGCGAACACCTTTGCCGAAGTCCACTGCGAAGTTGGGAACGCGGAAGCGGGGACCGGAGCCATGCCGATCAGCGGCCGCGGCGGGGCAGGACCGCGGTATTGGTTGCCGACATAGGTGATCTGTCCGTACGGATTGCGGATGACCTGATCCTCGATGAGACCGATGCGCGCGGATTGGGACGCAAAGTTTTGCAGTTGCAGCGATTGCATCCCGCCGGCACGCGGACTGAACGCGCTGCGAGCTCTTTCGGCATGCGGCTGGACCGCCGCGTTCTGTGCGGCCGCCGGCGCGGCGGCGCTGATCGCCGGCGGCAAAGGCGCATCCCAACTCACGTAGGTCAGATTGCGGATGTTGTCGGTGAGGACCTGATTGAGCACGACGACCCGCCAGTCGGGACTCGGCGCCGGTTGCGCCGCCGGCTGCACCGGTGGTGTCCAGGCCTCGCGATTGATTCCGAGGAGCAGCAGCGAATCGCCCTGCTGCAACTTGGTAAGTGTTCCCGCCAGATACAGGCTGTTGGCGGTACCCGGCGCGATCCAGGGCACGCTGGATTGTACGGGCAGTGCATTCCAGTCCGACTTGGCCTGAATGTCCGCCGCGGTCTCGAACATTTGCGGCATCTGGCCCTGCGCGGGCACGCTCTGGATTTGCGTGCCCTGAGGAATCGTGGTCGACGCCGTGGTGGGGTCGGGCAGCTGGCCGGGCGCGGCTTTCAAGGTGAAGGCGACATAGGTGGAAGCCGATACGCCGGGCGAGGGCTGGTAGCCGATCAGCCGCGACAGCTCGGTCAGTGAGCGCAGTTGCTGCGCGGTGCGCAGATACGCCTCATTGGCGAGACGCTCTTGATAGAAACTCAAGACATCGAGCACGACCGCGGAGGCATCCACAAGCGCAATGCTGAAGTCGTCCGTGTCGCGCGTCTTTAGCCGGGATAGCGCCGGATAATCGGCGCTCGACAGGCGCGCCAGCATGGATTCATTGAAGCTCGACCACGTGCCCACCCGATAGCTCACCGCGTCCAGCCCCGGCGCGTTGTTGCGCGGCTGCGGTGTCTGAACACCGGTGCCGGCGCAGCAACCGCAGGTGCAATCGTTGTTGCCTGTACAGCTCATTGCTTTAGCGTCCTCCCTGCAGCGCCAGTGTCAGCTGGCCGTGGCCGGGAAAGCTCGGATCATTGTCGAGGCGGGCGATCTGCAGCGAGCCTAGGGGAATCTCGCCGGCATCCAGATACTGCGAGGTGTCCACGCCTTGCGGCTGAAATTGCACGGCGGTCACCATCTTGACGCCTGCGACGCTGCGGGCCGCGGCGTATATGGGGCTCAAGTAGACGCTGCGCCCGAAAGTGAAATTGTCCGGATAGAAAAGCCCCTTGTTGCCATTCGGCAGGAGCTTGTTGCCGAGCACCTGCAGCAGCGCTTGTTCGACATCGCTGCGGAAGAAATTGTCTTCAACATCGATCGACAGCGCGACCTCCAAGGACAGGTATTGCGGCGACTCGAGCTGCAGGTCTTGTCCGGCCAAGCGGCAGCTTTGCACGCTGTTGGTCACGGTCTGTTGCAGCGCCGGCGTCATGTTGCCGCCGCCTTTCGGTTCCACTGCAATGAAGGCGGTATACCAGCTGCCGGTCCAGCGCAAATTGGCGGTGGCCTGATTGACCTGGGCATTGTTTTCCGCCACGGCTTCGTAGTCGGCCATGGTGATCGATCTTTCCAGCAGGCTCGGCGCCTGCGATTGGAATTCCTGCGGCGCGCGACGGCGAATCTGATCGTTGGTCTCGGGATCCGTGCCGCCGCTCGCCGGCATCGGATTGATGCAGGCTTGGATGCGCGCATCCGCCGTGGCGAGACAGCGCAGGCTCTCGGCGCCCACATTGCCGGCGCTGCCGTTGCCGATGCGGTAATCTGCAGTGAATGCGGTGCCTGCGGGGGGCACCAAGCCGTTAGACTCGAGCGCTGAGTTCGGATCCTCCAGAGTCGCAAACCGCACCGAAGCTGTACCGTCGGTTTCGATCTCCACCACGAAGACCGCATCGGTCGAATCTGCGGACAGAAGATCCGCCTGTGGGATCCACACGGTGTTCACTGCATCGTAGGCGCCGAGCAGCGTGATCGCGGGAACCGCGGCTCGAGGATCGGCGTTCATCAAGTCGCCGGCGGCGAGGCTTACGTCCGGCGCGCCGATGAAACTTTGCACCTCGACCAGATGCGACTGTGAGTTGATCTGCTGTGCCAGACTCGACGGCGTCAAATCCGAGAAAGCCTCGAGCGCCACAGGCAGATTGACCCCAATGGCGGCGGACGGACAATAAAGCACCGACAGGTCGAAAGATTGCGGGCCCTCCTGAAGGTCTTGTATCAGCACCCCGACCCGGGCGGCCCAGCCTTGCGGCGGCGTCGGCTGCAGCGAAAGATAGGTCCGAGGAGTCGCGCTGGTATCCTGCAAGTCGACGGCCGAACCGCTGACCAGCATGGTGGGTGCGGCCGGAAATCCCGCCGGTGCTTTTGACGGCGGGCTGTAGCCCACGGGCACGCGAATCAAGCTCGAGAAGCTGTTGATTTGCGTCGGCGCGTAATTCAAGTCGGCCGGATTCAAAGACAAATTCGCAAAGTGTTCAAGCACCACACTATCCGATGCGGACTCGACACCGGCCGGGCTGTAAATCACGCTCAGGTCGAAGTTCCCCGCGCTGGTTGAGCTTTGGACGGCAACGCCGAAGAGCGACGGCCAGGCATTCAAGCCGGCTGCCTGCACTTGAAGAGAAACGAATCCGTTCTCGTCCAGCAGGCTGGCGCCGGCTGAACCCAACAACATGACGCTGGCGCTCGCCGGAGCGCCGGTCAGGCGCAGGGGAGCCGCTTGCGTCAACGGACTGTCGGGAATTGTGGGGTTGAATCGCACCGGCAACGCAAGCGGTGCAGCCGGCTGCCTGCAACGGGCCGTCGTCGGTGCGGAAGGATAAAACAGCTGCGGCTGCGGCATGACGCCCAATTCGATGCCCGACAAATGGATGCCGTGATCCGCCAGCACGATATTGCCGAGTGCAACGCTCACCGCGGGGAGCGGCTGCTGCGTGCCCTCCAAGACCGAGGAGATGCACAAGGGGAAGGGCAGTGCGTCGCTTTGCGACCATTGAATCTGCGTAATTGGCGTCGAGTCGAACAACGGGTCCACGAGCGGCATGCCTGAATCATCGACATGAGCGACCTGCGTGAGCCGCACGGCGCAACGATGACGCAGATCCGCGTCGGATGCGTTGCCCGTCTGCGGGCCGATGACCTCTTGAAATATGAGTACATCGCCCGGCTGCAGATTCGGATAGGCGCCGGTCAGCGTCGCTTCGGTGCTGCCGGCCGCGAGACAACATTGCGACTCTCCCCAGGTGTAGAAGTTGATCAGGTTGTGCTCGTGGTATAGAACTGCGTCCTGCATCGGCTGAAACACCTGCACGCCGGCGTCGATCGCAGTTTCCTCATTGCCGGTGCCAACCGCCAGGCTGGCGGGCATGCCCGGTACGGATGTGTAGAAGCGGGTCAGCGTGCGATCCATGAACACGCCGTCGCCGTCGTTGGCCGAGACGGTCAGTTGCATCCAGGCGCGAGCGTTGCAGCCATCGTGAACCTGATAACCCACCAGGCGTGCGTGGCGGCGCAGCGACACACGGCTTCTCGCGGTCTGGATGTATGCCTCGGTGGCGACGGCGTCCTGTTGGTAGCTCAGCTGATCGGCCCGGTAGGCAATCAACTCCGCGAGCACCACGGCAAGATCTGCCTCACTCGTGCCCACCGCGGTGGGCAACAACTGATTCAATCGGTCCAGGATCAACGTTCGGAAACTGCCGTAATCCTTGGCAAGATAATCGATCGCAGGCGCCGTCGCCGCTTCGCCCACCGAACAGGCGACGGCATCGGGCGAACAGTCGAAGCTTGGTCCGGAACCTGCGTGAAAATAAAATTGCACCTCGGCGAGCTGCGGGTCGAATCCCGGCAATACGCCGGTCACATCGAAGCGGTCCGTCATCGAATTTTGCGCTGAGCCGACGAGCCGCAGCTGATACGGGGAGAAATCGCCAACGACGCCGGCGGCAATCGCCAGCACCTTCGGATCGGAGGTCGGCGCGACTGAGACCACGCCGATGTGAGTGATGCTCTCGCCGCCCTGTATGAGAAAGTTATCGGGAGTCAGTGTGCTCGGCGCTGCCTTGAGGCAATGCAGCAGCAGCGTCGCATTCTGTACTTCGAGGAAATCGATGCCGTTGAGCGCCGCGGCGGAATTGTTCAGGACCGCGTTCTTTCGATTGGCGTTGCAACAATCGAAAATCATGAGATGGACCCGTAGGTAAAGGTTTGTACCTGCGTGACGTCGGTATTGAGCGGGGTATAGGTAACGCTCACGGTAAGCACCGCATCGTCGGCTGTTGCGAGCACCGATTGGATGGTGACGAGGCCGCTCAGCCATTTTTGCAGTGCCGCCTGCACGGCAAACTGTGTCGCGGCCGCCATTTCAACGCTGTTGGGAGTGAATGCCAGCTGCAGCAGGCCGCTGCCGAAATCCGGCATGTTGACCCGCTCGCCGGGCGAGGTGAACAGCACCTGCTCCACCAATTGCTGCAGATAATCTGCGAGCGACGCCTGCAAAGTGCGCCCGCGGCCGTCGAATTGATAAGGGAAAGTTGCGCTCATGCGGTGTTCACTCTTCAGGTGGCGAGCACCATGGTTTGCGCCATGACCGGCATGAGCGGCGTGCCGGTCGGCACGCAGACGGCGGCGCCGCTCAAGATCGCGACCGGTTGTCCCTGAGACAGCACTTGCACGGCCCCGACGACCCACTGTGCCGTGACGCACGGCCCATTGCCCGCCGGGGGAACGAATGCGCAGCCTGCGACGCTGTAAGGCGCGACGATGGTGGTGATCGGCGTACCGCTCACGAGTACAACCGGACTCGGAGCCGTCGGCAACGCCTGGCCCCCGTGCGAGCAGAGAACGACCGCCCCGACATGCAGAATGGGTGCTGGCATTGTTCGAGCCTCAAGGTCCGAGTACAGTCAGCGCGCCGAGGTTGATATCCACCGTCGGCCCGATCAGATTGATGCTGGCAAGGCCTGGCCCGGCGCTCAAATAAATACCGGTATCGTTGACAACGATCATGGCACCGGTCGTGCTCTTCAGAACGATTCCTCCCGTTGCGGGCGAGGGCGGCGCGTCGCTGATCAACACCATGTTTTGACCGGTGGTCTGCAGCACTATGTTCTGGCCCGGCGGGATCGCAGGAGGGGCGGTCGCAAAAGCGGGAACATCGCCGACGGTGCCCCAGAAACCGCCGGTCCAAATCGGATAATCGGCATCGCCCTGCTCGAATTCGACCCAGACTTGGGAGCCGATCGGAGGCACCATGAAACAGCCTGCCTGGATGCCGGCGGCCGGTACGCAGGGCAGGGCCCAGGTGGAGGGCAGTTCTCCTAGCACATCCGGCACCTGAACCATCACCCGGCCGATTTGCTCAGGATCGATATTCTCGATCACCAGACCGCGATACTTGCCGTAGAACTTTTGATCGGCGCCGCCTGCAGATTCGCTCATATATTCACCGTCGGAACTGTGGAAACCAAACCGTTACGCGTCAGCGTGAAACTTTGCTTGAACTCACCGCGCTTGATCTTGTGCGTGACGCTTTTGACGTAGTAGAGGCCGTCGAACGCCGGGCCGCTGCCGCGCACGCCGACGAGCTGCCGGGCCTTCAACACGCCGCCGTAACGGGTCACGTCCAGGCTTCCCTCGCAGGAGACCGCCTCGGCATTCTTGGCCGCCGCCGCCATGCCCATCATGATGGCCTGTGGAATCGGCCGCTTGGCCAGGTCATCACGCAGCGGCGATAAATCCGGCGGCAACAGGTTGGTCGGCAGCGGCGGGATCAGCCCGAGCGGCGGATTGAGCGGCGTGATCGGCGGCATGGGAATTGGAATGCTGATGCCCGTCTCCTCGTTGTAGATGTAGATCAACGGAATTTTGTTTTGCTCTTGATTGAATGAGAACTGCAAGCTCTCGACATTCGTGTACGCGTCCATGTCGGAGCTCAAGGCCGGCTGCACGGGACCGACCTTGATCTGCGGCCCCCAATAGGCGCGGCTCATCCCGGGCTGCGGGCCGGGATCGATATAGAACACATAGCCGGCTTCATCGGCGAGATATTGGATGTAATGCAGGTCGGTGCCCTTTTGCACCGGGATCTGCTCGATCGGCAGCGGCAGGAACATCAGCACGCTTGGGATCACCATTGGCACGATGCCGAAGAGCGCGTATTTGAGCAGCAGCAGCGCGACGCGCGCCTCCGGCGGACAGGCGGGGAACGGAAATCCCTTGAAGTTCGACTGGTCCATGAGCACCGACAGGTCCTTGCCCATCAGGGTCAGCGTGGAGTTCGAACCTTTGTCGCCGGGCGCGATGTGATTCTCGGTGATCACCCCATCGATCAATACATTGCTGACGCCGTTGACGACGACCGTGATGATGACGCGCATGAACAGCAACGGCATGCCGCCGGTGAGCAAGAAAATGATCTGCAGAGGCGATTGCTTGTCGATGCTGAAGGAAATCTTGAAGCCGCTTTGTCCCACATCCTTGACCTGCACTTCCACTTCCGTGAGCGCATCCATCACGGCCCGGGGCGGCGTCAGCGGAAAGACCGGCCCTATCATGAGGTTGAGCTGCACGTCCTTAAGCATTCGACGCACCGGGCACGCCTTGGGGCGTGGTGATATTGAGAACGCTGCCCGGAGTCGACACGAGATCCTCAGGGCGGATGGCGCCGTTCGCATCGCAGATCAGCCAGGACATCAGCGGGTCGCCCAGGTATTTCGCGGCGATCAGATCCAACCGGTCGCCACCCTTGACGGTGTGCGTTGCGATCGCGGAGAAATTCGGCGCACCGGGCTGCGGCACGAAACGCTGTGCCAGATAAGTGACCACCTGGCCGTTGGGCGCGGTGTAGGACAGCGTCTTCGAATTGTAGTAGCGGCTGTCGGTGGGAAAATTCACCGACGGTATGACACCCTTGGCAATGAGCGCCTGAAGCGGATATTTCACGGCATTCCTCCCAATCCCAGTACCGAAATGGCGACGCTGGTTGCCTTCGCCGCCAAGCGTTCCTTGTTGCTGAGATAGGCCATGAAAATGTGGCCGCCCGGGGAATCAAATCCCAGGTCATCGACGTTGAGCACGCGAAGCCCCAAGCTCACCTTGGCGCGGATCGGATTTAAGTTGGGGTCGAAGGCCTCTTCCGTGATGGAGAAATCCGTGAGCCGCACGGGCACGACGCGGTTGTTGCTCCAGACGAACAGCGTCAGGGGTTGTTCCAAGGAAATGATCTCTAGAGTGCCGGCATTCGCCATGCTGTCGCTCGAGGTCAATGTTTCCACCGACGGATTCACCAGCATTTCGAGTTGCGACAATTGCGGATGCAGCCCATAGAGCACGGTGTTCTTGTTCTGGTCGGGAAACTCCAGCTGATCGGTGGCGTCCAATTCCGCCTCGAGCTTGAAAGTTTCCACCGCGGGACCGCGCAAGCGCAAGGCGTCGACGCGCACGCCGTCCTGGCCACCGGGCAGCGCCTGGATTTGCAAGGTGCGCGACAGCGAGTCGGGATTGTATTGAAGCGCGATCACGTTCTGCACCGCGGCGGTGTAGGGGTCCATGGTCACGATGCCGGCCCGGACCAGCCGGGGCGAACCCGGAAATCCTGTCATGGCTTGAGTTTCCTTCCGATGGTTTGAGCGAGGGATGTTCCGAGCTTGTGGGCGCCGCCGGTGCCTGGCTCGAGCGGCATCGATCCGAGCCTCATCACAGGCGTTCGCTGCGAGCGCGCATCATGCAGCGCCGGATCGGCGATGACGCGCGACAGTTCGGTTTTGAGCGCCTGGACCAGCGCCTTGTCGGCGGTGGGATCGATTCCGTTCAAGACCAAGCGATCGATGTTCACCCGCACGCGGCTCATAGCCACCCCCTGATTTCGGCGTCGGACAGAGGCCGGTCGGTCTTGTCAGCCTCCAACCGCGCGGCCTTCATGAGATGCTCCATGGTGACGGTGCGCGTGCTGGCGGCGGCGAGAAATGCCGCGTTCAACGCGATGTTGCGGATGTTGCCGCCCGTGACATTGAGCTGCGCCAGTTTCTTCGCGTCCAACCCCTTGGTCGGCGTATCTTCGGGAAAAACCCGGTTCCACATCGCTTCGCGTTGATTGGCGTTCGGAAAGGGAAAGTTGACCGTGAATCGCAGGCGGCGCTGGAACGCCTTGTCCAAGGAGGCTTTCAGGTTCGTTGTGAGTATTGCCAGGCCCGCGTAGGCCTCCATGCGTTGCAGAAGATAACCGACTTCAATGTTGGCGTAACGATCGTGGCTGTCCTTCACGTCGCTGCGTTTGCCGAACAGTGCGTCCGCTTCGTCGAACAACAGCAACACGCCGCCTTCCTCGGCGGCGTCGAACACCTGTTTGAGATTCTTTTCGGTTTCGCCGATGTATTTGCTCACCACCGAGGATAGATCGATGCGATAAAGATCCAGTCTCAATTCATGGGCGAGGACTTCGGCCGCCAGCGTCTTGCCGGTGCCGCTCTCGCCGGTGAAGAGTGCGCTGACGCCCAAACCGCGGCGGCCTTTGCCGGAAAATCCCCACGTTTCGTACACCGTCATGCGATGGCGGACTTGCGCCGCCAACTGATGCAGCACCAGTTGCTGTGTGTCCGGCAACACCAAGTCATCCCAACCGGCCATTGGCACGATGCGCTGCGCAAGATTTTCCAACTTGGGCCGCGCGAGCGAGCGGCAGGCATTCCAGAGTTCTTCGGGGGCCACCGGATGCTTGCGCACCCGCATCAGCGATCCTGTCGAGGAAATCATTCTGGCGCTGAGCTTGAACTGTTCCGACAAGTCATCGAGCATGCCATTTAGTTTTCCGGCGACGGGTCCCAGAGCCTGCTTCCATAGCCGTTTCTGTTCGACCGGCGGCGGCTTGTCGACCTCGAAGCGTAAATAGGCGCGATCGAAACGCTGCGGCTCCGCGCTCGCGACGAAGACCATGCCGGGCAATCGTTCAGTGGCGCGCCGCGCCGCCGCAGTAAATCCTGCCGGTTCGCACTGAATGAGCAAGGCCGCCGGCAGCAGCAACGCTTCGCGCTGCCATAGGACAATGAACTGCTCCAGTTCGGCTTCACCCGCCGGCAGGTCGGCGGAACGCAGCACCCAAAATTGGCGCCCGGTTTGCAAGACGGCGGCGGCAGCCGTGTCCTCCTGGCCGTTCGGGTCATTACCGCATACATGAATCACTGGAGCTGCCGGCGAGGACTCCAGGGTCTTGTTGATTTGCGCTGCGACCACTTCGTGCTGCTCCGCCATCGCGTTCGGCGCGGCGCGGCGCGACAGCAACGCCTCGAGTCGTGTGTCCAGCGCATTCAGGCCCGCGAGATAATGCAGGATTCGTTCATCGATGCGCAGGGGCGCGGAGGTAAAGCCCTGGCCGGCGGGTGTCACCTCTATCAGACGCAAGCGGCGCAGCGGCCGCGTCGGCATAAGCGCACCCCATTGCGGATCCGCGAAGATGCCCATCGCCAGGCCGAAGGTGACGTATTGCCGTTGCGCGTGTCCTTGCGCCTCGCCGCACAGGCTCGCGAGCGTCGAATCCATTTCCACGCCCGCGCACAGCAGCAGAGTCTGGCGTTCAAAAGCAGTAAGGCCGAACATCTCGCACAATAGGTCGATGGCCGCCGGCGCCCTCATGGCAGTGCGGGCTTGCTTCAATGCCGATTTGGCCCCCGCCGTGGGCTTGCCGCTCAGAAGCTCTTTCATCGCCGCGAATTCGGCCACCATGAGTGCTTGGTTGGCCTCGATCCAGGCATTTTCGCCGGCTGCGGATTTCATACGTTGACCATCGGGCCTTTGAATGCCGGCGGTGTAACCGTCATGTCAACCGTGACCGGGCTGACGATGCCGTCAACCTGAAGACGCGCCAGGTAGGCGCCTTTCGCCAGCGCCGGCACGAATTGAAATGCCAGACTGTCGGTGGCGCCGGTGAAGGGCTCGGCGGGAATCGCGGTCGAGCCCATGATGAGCGAGACGCTTTGGCTCTGCAGCACCTGGGGGTTGCAGCCGATTGTCACGCGCGTTCCTCCGCCGCTCGCGGCCGCAGTGGGCGCCGGCGTGGCCAAGATGCTGGGTGCGATGGCGAAGGGCAAGGTGTTGCTGCTCTTGGGAAGCAACGTGCCGGACCCGGCGATGAGCAAGCTAAGGTTGTACATTCCGGCCGGCAAGTTGGCCGGGTCGTTGGGAACTGTAAACGTGACCGCATTGTCGGTAATCGTTGACGGCGCGAAGGGTTTGTACTGGATGCCCAATCGCGAGTTGGCTAACACGACTTGATTCGCGCCTGCGAGGGATACGCCCGATACGCTGACGGCGGCGCCAGGCGCACCTGCCGTCTGGCCGTTCTCCGGCGCGGCCTGGAAAATCTGCGCGGGCGGTCCGGCTTGCGCGGTGATGTTGCGCGAAAGCACGGGAAGTGCAAAGGCCAGCGGCAAATCCGGCTGCATCAACACCACGGACACTTGAAACGGAAACGTCGGGCGATAGTCGGCTTTCAGGGCCGTCCAGAGCCACGCCAGTTCTTCACGGCCGAGGGTTGAAGGCGTGATCTTGATCATCTCGAATTGATCGGCCAAACCGGAAGCCGCCAGTTCGCTCGAGAGTGGATTGTGCGGATTGCTGCTGGTCAGCCCGTTCAATGCGCTGCTGATGTCGGCGCGCGCCAGCACGGGATTCTGGTGCAGCATCAGCAGCGCGTGCCCCAACAGCGCTTCCGCTTGCCAGTCGGCGGAACCGTAGGCCGTCAACAGATAGTGCAGATCGAGCGCCATCGGCGGATTTTTCAGCCGCGTCTGACCGTCCGCGCCGACGGACGGCAGACCGACATTGCGCCAATTGGCATTGTAGGTCACTTGATGCAGGAAAATATTCACTTGGTTTTGCAGCGTGGTGCCGTTGCCGAGGCTGTTTTGCACCAGGTCCGGCGCCTGCGAAGACACGGCGACCGTGCCGCCGAAGAGTGAGCTCAATCCGCTGAAGACATTCGACAGATAGAACTGCAGGGTCGCCGTGACTCCGGATATGGCGAGTGCGTTGCTCACAACGTGCGTCCGCCGCGGCGCTTCAGATACTCATCGAGGCTGGGCGAAGGGCGGCGAGCAGCGGCTGCGGCGGGGCGCGCCTGAGGCGCCGCGGCCGCCGTGACTTCGATTCGTCCAATGTGAATCTCGACATCCTTTGCCTCTGGGACCTGTGGCCCCTGATGGCGCGCATACCGCTCATCGCTGCGGGCAGGCATGCGCGATGGCGGTGCGGAACTCATCGAGCCTTCCTCGCGTGTCAGTGCGCGAACCGGCGCACGGTGGAGCGGAGATTTTTCCGCGTCAGTGCCTGCATCGGCGCCATCGGCGGGACGCAGCGCGCTGCGCACCTGCGCCGCATTCGAGTGCTCTGGCCGCGCCGATACAGAACCCTCTAAGGATGCGGCTGTGCGCCGCGCCGATTCCGGTGCTGGGTCCCGACGATCTCGATGGCCTGAAACCAAGGGACGCCAAGCGGCGTCTGCGGATGCGTCACTTTGCGGCGATGCCGGCGGGCGGATTTCGTTCGAGTCGATTGTCTCGGCAAGGGCGCGAGAAACGGCGGCGTTCGGTGCTCCGCGCTCAACATTTGTTGGGGTGCGCGTGCGCGCGGCCGCCGGCGCTGCCGGGCCGTGATCCCGGTCAGAAGCCGCATCTTCGGCGCGCGCCTCGTAATGATCCAAGGCGTGAGATTCCTCGTCGATGGCTCCGGCATCTTCGCCGCCGGCGAGCGCTTGGTAGGGCATGGCCGCCGCGGCGGTTCGCGAATAGACCGAGCCTAAGACCGGATGAATCGCGCCCTCGGATTTCTGCGCGGCTGCAACAACGCGACGCAGAAACCCGCTCATGCATACACCATGTCGAGATAGGCGGTGCGGCGCTGTTCGCTCAACGACAGCACTTCGCGCTCCGTCCATCCGTAAGCCGACGCCAGTGTGTGAACCTCGCGCAGGAGCCGCTTGGCGCGCGCTTCGATCTCGCCCCAGAGAAAGGTTGCGATATCGAGCACAGGCGTGTTTTGGCGGCCGCAAAGCGGGCAGGCCAACTCGATGACGATTTCGGCCATCGGGTCGGCGAGCGACATGCGCCTGCCGATTTCATCGAGATCCGGCAGAGCGGCTGATTGCGTGTCCACCCGGCACGCCGCTGCCAGCTGCCGCTCCGCGGCGTCGCCATCCATCTCATCGATGAGGCGGGCGAGATCGCGGCTGGTCGGAAGCCGAAACGATTGTCCTTCGACGATCAGCGGCAAGCCGTCGCCGGCGCTGCCCTCACGATTCTGCGCGAGCGCTGCGGCGTCCAGTTCGAATTCCAACTTCTCGGCGCACTTTGAGCAGGAGGTCCATGCGTTCAATTGCGAACCAAAGCAGGCGCATCGCAGTTCGAGAAGGGCGTGGTTGCGCCGTCCCAGCGTCCAGTCAGCGATCTCGGACGCGGAAGTCTCGGGCAGCGCGGCCCCGAGGGCGAGCAGTCCCTGGTCCAAAGGATGCAATGAGAACCCGCGATCCCAAAGGAACAACATCTCGCGATTGTTCAGAGCCTTCATGGCAAATACACGCCGCCCTCATCAGCCCGGTGGTCGCGATGTTGAGAATCGGAAACTTACGAAGGCTTAAGCGTTGACGGCGCTCAGCGTCGGCTCCGTGGGCTCCGTGACGCTCATATCCCGCTCGAATCCTTCGTGCTCCAATTTTATGTGTTCGATCGCGATGGCATTTGCATTCGCATCGAGATCGGGCATCGCTTGGTATTCCGACACCCAGCAGCGGTAGATCTTGTAGGCGATCACCAATTGCCCGGCTTCGTTGTAAAACTCCAAATAAATATCTTTGCGAAAATTCGCGAGCGACACTTCCGAGCCCAAGCCCGCGCCGAAATTCCAAACCAGGCCGGCCCAGTCGTGGAATGCGAGGTCCTGAGTCAAGCCGCGCTCAAGCGTAATGCCGTCGAATTTGCTGCGCCCCGGCGATTTGTGGGAGGTCGACGGGTCCCCGCCCGAACGATGCTCCACCACCTCGGTGGTGCGCTTCAGGCCGGTGAGCTTGCTCCCGCCATAAACGTATTTACCGTCCCACTTGATCCGAAATTTAAAGTTCTTGTAAGGATCCAAGCGTGACGCATTGGCAGGAAACGCAACCATTGCCCTCTCCTTATGGCGTCTGGCCAGCCATCTGTTGAATCTGGATTACGACGAACTCGGCTGGATACAGCGGTGCGAATCCCACCAGTACGTTCACGATGCCAAGATCGATGTTTTGCTGCGGGTTGTTATCGGCATCGCATTTTACGAAGTATGCCTGCTGTGGCGAAGTGCCTTGGAAGGCGCCTTGCAGGAACAACCCCTGCATGAATGCTCCTACGTTCAAGCGTATCTGTCCCCAGAGCGTCTCGTCGTTAGGTTCGAATACGACCCACTGAGTGCCGTCATAGAGGCTCGACTCCAAGAACAGCGCCAGCCGCCGGATCGGGACGTATTTCCACTGCGATCCGGCCTGGTTGTTGCCCTGTAGTGTGCGGGCGCCCCAGACGACATCGCCATAGATCTTGAACTCGCGCAGGCAATTTACCGCTTGAATGTTCAGATTTCCGTTTTCGGTATCGGTGAGCAGGTTCTGCAAGCCCGAAATGCCGGTGAGGCTGGCATCGATACCGGCCGGTGCCTTCCAAACGCCGCGGGTGGCGTCGGTCGCCGCGTAGATCCCGGCGACGAAACCGCAGGGCGGGAATGGGCGCACACGGCTGCCGGCAAGCGGATCCGGCGCGTTCACCCAGGGATAATAGTAGGCTGAATTGATCGAGTACTGGCCTGTAAGAGAACCTGCACTGCTGCCGACAGGCCCGCTGGCGATGAGGTTTGCGGTGCTCGCGTTCTGCGGGCAGTCGACGATGTAAAATGCGCGATTGTCGTGGCAGTACTCCTGCAAGCTCGAAATGGTCGGCCCATCCGTTTCCCCGGGTACGCACAACAGATTGAAACTGTCGACTCGGTCCAGCAGGCGCACGCCGCCGCTTCCCGTGCCGCCGGCATTCAATGCATTCGCAAATGCTCCGCCGCCCGCGGCACCGTCCATTGTCGGATCGAGCACCGCGCCGTCGTAGCCACCGGTCAAGAAAGGCGGCGACGGGTAGGGTGGCGTGCTGGATGCCGGAGGAAACGGCGTGTTCAACGCGACCGTCGGCGCTCCGAGCACCGCTGCCGTCACGTAATTCGAGTCCGAATTCAAGACGGTGACGACATATGAAGGATCCGCAGCATTCACAGACAGGCTATAAAAGCTCTCGATCACGGATAGCGAACCGTCCGCATTCAAAGCGACCACATTGAGGCTGAAGCGGGTATTTGTCGCATCGCCCGGTTGCGGCGAGGTTCCGATCGCGAGCTGATTGCCCCAGGCACCGGGATTTTGCGCCGTGAAAGTGAAGCCGGCCGTCGTGCTGCCGGGAGAATTGATGGTTGTGGCCGCGCTGGTCGCTGCAGGCACACCGATGGCATTGCCGTCGGCGCCGCCCGTGAACATGTACAAGCCGACAGCGGGTGCCGCGGTCGGCTTGCCTGTGAGGGTCATCGTTACATTGCTCGATGTCGGCGCGGCTAACGGCTTTACCGACAGCGTAGGATAATTTTCCACCGCAACGGAAGCTGAGCCCGAGGGCGCATACACCAAGGAGGCCGCAAATCCCGTTCCGGAGCTCTCGGTTACATTGATCCCGTAAGCCCCGGACCACGCGCCGGCATTATTGGCCGTGAACACGACCGCGCCCCCGGCAACTTGAATGGTCACGGCACCGGCTTGCGCCGAAGAGGTACCGGGAGCCGCAGCCGACGCGGCCAAGCGCACGATGTAGGTCTGCTGGCCCCCATTGTTAAAAAAATGAGAGACCGCGTAACCTAACAAACTGCGCGAATCCAGTCCGCCGAATTGCCGCTGAAAGTCCATGAAACTTTCCACCAACACGGCTTTATCGATCGGCCCCTTTGGAGCCCATCCTACAAACGCACCGATGGAGGTGGCGACTCCCGCTATGCTGTGAACGCTGCTCGGTACCTCCTGGATGTAAACGCCAGGATATGTGTATGCGTCCATTGCATTTCTCCGTCGCGGCGGGGGAATTCAAAAAACAATAAGACCATTCGACGTCGGAAGTCAAATCGCGTTGATGCAACTCCTAGGAGTTTGTTGAATCATTTGCTGCAGGTCATTGAACTGACTTGAGCGCTTGAAAAAAATCGTGCGCGTCAATCGTAAAAGGACTTGAGCTGCAATTTGATTTCGGCGGGAATATTGATTTGTGCCTGAAGATTCGCGGCGTAGTGGGGGTCATCGGCGACGGTTGGCGGGTCGATTTTCAGAGGTTTGAGCGCCACCGGCGCTTTTGCGCCAAGATGCGGGTCCGCATCGGGACCGGTGGGTTCACCGTGAAACAGCAACCGCGGACGCAGCGCGTAGCCGCCGTCATGCTGCTCGTCAAGCGCCAAATGCAATTGCGGAGCCGCAGATTTCGTGAGGACGTGATGATTAACGCCCTTGCCGGCTTTCTCGTCGGTGTGCAGATGGGGCAAACGGGAAAGCGCGTCGACCATCGCGGCGTGCGCTTGCGCGTAGGTGAGCGTCGGCACGCGCGCATCGCCGGGGCCGTAGTCGATGACCCGCTTGTGCGCGCTCAGCTTGAAGGATTCTCCGCTTGTGCCCAAGGCCGCCATGAGGGCGGGTGTGCCGACCACCGGGCGGCCATCGATGATCAGCAACTCAAGATCAGACTCGCGCGCCTTGATCAGGCTCGTGTAGGGGTCCGCGCTCGATGGTGCGGAAACGACCATGAAATCAGCGCGCTTTTTCGCGGCAATCGAACCGACCAGCGCGTCCCATTTGACAATCTGTGCCGGCGTCGAGGTCGCCATCGCGACGATATCCCTGTCGGACAGACCGATGCCGAAGCTCTCGTTCGCCGCCTTCGCCACCTTGAGCTCGTTGAGAAGATTCTTGCTGCCGGAGGGTGACCAGTCGGACCCCAAAGCGACGCGGACCCCGGCGGCGCGCGCCGCTTTGATGTCGGTGGTGCCGCCGTAGAGCAGTAGATTGCTCAGCGGCGACCAGATCACGGAAGACTGCTTGGCCGCCATGACGGCGAAGTCGGCGGCCTGGAGCGCTGCGCAGTGGATTCCCGCGAGTGCCGGTCCCAAAGCCCATTTGCCGCCGTGCTCCAAGGCCAAAAACGCCTCGCGTGCTTTTTCGTCGAGCCCCTCGCTCAAGTGCAGCAACAGGCAGGAAGCGTTGTCGACTTCTTTCTTGAAGCTGGTCCAGCTCGAGGCGTCGACGTCGGGAATGCGGGTGTTGGCCGCCGGGAATGCCGGATCGCCCGGATCGTCCACGACACGCATCGCGGATCGATAGGTGGTTTTCAAATTGTCGCCCTTGAGCGAAATTCCCTGGCTGGTGCTGACCCCTCCCAACAGGCATTTGGTTTCCGCGTAGCGCGCGACGGCGGCCAGAAGCCGCGGATCGCTGGAGCCGGCAATGACGCCCATGGGCGCGGAGACTTTGGAGGTGTAATCGGCGTTGTCCTGCCATTGATTGCGATTGGTAAATTTCTTGGGGACCTGCCACAGAGGAAGAGAGTCGTAGCTCAAATGATTGTGGAGCTCGATGAAGCCGGGGAAAATCGTGCCGCCGGTCTTGACCGGCTTGATGCCGCTAAATCCTGCGGGCGCTGCCGCGTCGTGCTCGCCAACTGCCACAATGGCGTTGCCATCGACATAAATCGCGCCGTCTGAAATGACGGTCGAACGACTGTCCATCGTGACCACGCGCCCGAGCAAGATATATTTCATATTGGATCTCCGAAACTTATGCCTGCGCCGCGGGGATGATTCCGGCCGGTACCTTGACAGTAATCGTGCGCCGCTTGAGCGCCGGGGTCGTGCCGGTACGCTCCGCCCAGCCACTGTTGCCTTGCATCCAGGCCGGCGCCCCGGCGGGAAGATCAAACGAGGGGATCAACGGCAGCTCTTGGGGAAGAAAGTCAGTGCCGTAGGGCACGAAGGCTGAATGTGTGTCCGGATTTTTGATAGAGGGCCGCAGCGCCTGAATAGCTTGATTCCAATTCGTCAGCATCTTTTGGGTGGCCGCCTTGACGACAGCCTGCGTACCCCCGGCGCCTTCTGGCGAGGTCGGATGCGGAACCGCCCGGTAAGCAAGTTTCTTCGCCGATGCGTTGGCGGGAACCGCAAGATAGGCCTGCCAGGCCTTGTCGGCCAATGCGCCGAATGCGACGACAGCCTGGATCGATGCGGTCGACAACAGCGCCGAAATCCATTTGTTCCGGTATTGGGTGATGTTGACGTCGTTGATGTGCTTGTCGCCGCCGTATTGTCCGTAGACGCTATACAGAAAGGTGTTCACAAGCACGTAGCTGCGGGTGATTCCGAGCTTGGCGAGAAATCCCTGCGCTCGATGCCCTGCGGTGCCGACCAGAATCCGCCGAGCAATAGTTTCATGCTCAGCGGGATCTTGCCCGATGCACAACAGCCGTGCTGAACCGTCCAGCCGGCCGCGATGAAAGATCGGACCCCATTCGGTGCGAAAAGCCTCGAAAGGATAAACGGTGGCATCGGGGGCTTGATCGACCAGCGTCTGAAATGGGTCGCGTGTGTAGCCCGGGTCGAAATTCAGGGTCATGGACACTCCTCGCGCCAGAAGCGCTATCGGCTTTGAGTTCTCGCAAATGAAACCAGCTCTCCGTTCACCTCCTGAGCGATGAGCGCGGCGATGTCGGGTACACCTGACTCTCCGCCTGCGGCAACGCGTTTCTTCGCGCGCGCGCGGCAGAACAGCACGTGATAGGCCGAGGGGAGTGCCGAATTTGCTTCGAGTCCCGCGGGCATTCGCGGCGCCGAGGCGCGATAGTGAATTGCGAATGATTGGATCCTCTCTGGCGCGAGCTTCCATTGCCTTGCCTTGGCGAACAAGGAGCGCTTGATGCGGGCGGCCTGGGTGGGTCGAGTCTTGCGCGTCACAGGTTCATGGCTGGCAAAAGTCACGCCCTGCTTGAATAGGGTGCGCCGCCGATCGTGCCGCTCGCTTCGCTGCGCCCTGATGAACTTGGGATCGGTGGCTGCCAAACGCCGGCTGCCGCCTTCCACCGGGTCCACCGCGACGATCGATGGATCGCCGTACAAGCTGAACTGCGCCAAAGTCTTCAAGTCCACAGGATCCAAGGGAGATGCAACGCGGATGTACTTGTGCCGTGCTTCAATGAGCGCTCTGCCGAGCGATGCGCCGCTCAAGACGCTTTCCAAAAAGTACTGACACATGAGGTCCGCCTCGGCATTGCGTTCGAAGTCGCCGTAGGCAATGCTGCTGCTGCCGAGAAAGCCCCAGCTGCCATTCTTCAGATAGGTTTCGCAGATGCCGATTCGAGCTTGCGTCTCGGAGATGCGGCTCAGTTGCCCGCCATAGCAGCACTCCGCCGCAGCCACAGTGCCCGGTGTGAGCTGTCCGTTTATGTAGGATGCCTTCAGGGCAATCGGGTATTGATACGCGCCGTTTGCCGGCTGTCCGAAGAATTCGGAGGCATGGTTGGCTCCGTGGCAGTTGATCAAATGCATGCGCCGCTTGAGAAGCTGCGGCGCCCACCGAGAGGAGCGCGGAGGGACCGGCTGTATGCCGTCCGAGGCGCCGAATATGTTGCGCATGGATTGGCGCGTCGAACTCTCCCAGATCTGCGCCGTGATGGCGAACGGACTCTGGTAATCCTTGCGCTGCAGCTGCTTCGCCTTGCAGGCGACTGCGATCACTTGGAGCAAAAACGATGGTTCGCGTGCGCCCGCCATGTCGGGAAGCCGTCCGACGACGCGTGTAGGGCCGATGAATTTTGTGACGTCCTGGCTGTAGGATGCTTCGCAGGCGTAGGGCAGATCGCCCGCGGCATGCGCGTCGGAGTCGTCGCCGCCGGGCGTGGAGTAGAGCGGATTGTGCAGGGGTTGCTGCGGAATGACGTCGATCGAGCCGAGCAAGAGAATGTAGTCGGGCGCGATCGCGGTATACAGATCGTCTATTGCCTGTTTGTTCTGGCGCGCGCTGCCCCCATGCGAGACGGGACGCGCTGAGAAGCTGCGCATGAGACGGGCATCGTCGAGTGCGATAAGACGGCTATTCAAGCCTCGCTTGCGGTCCGCCGCAATCAAGCGGCTTACGGCGGCGCGGACCGCGCGCACTCCTCCGGCGCCGTACTTCGCAAGCAGCGCCGAATTATTCGTCACGATGATCTTGTCGAGCTTCCTTGCCATCCATCACCTCCCAAAGTGCCGCGTCAGTTGCTGTGTCTCCCGAGCGGCCCGATACCTAACTTCTCCTGCACTTGCTTCGGATTGGCGGGGCGTTCCGTCGGCGGGTAGTAGTACTTCGGGAACCACCGCAACCTGACTCGCATGATATGCAAAGTCTCGTGTCCCATGGACACGGATGTCACATCGTTCTGGATGAGCGCGAAGCGGTTGCCGTCTGCCAGGGGCGTATTGTCAGAGAACGGAAAAGCGAAGGGAGTCAGCTGGAATGCATAGCTTTCGGTATCGCCGCCAGGGGGAATGGAGCCGCGCGCAAAACTCGATGGACGCGCAACCTCGATGTCAATGGTGTGATTCGACCAGTTGGGGTTCTTGAAGCTCACGTCCAGACTGTCCTCGCAATCAGGCGACACGAGCCCGGGAGGTTGCAGCGGCGATGGGGCGCCAATCGCATAGGAAATCTTGGTGTCGGTGGGTTTGTATGGCCCGGCAAGATCCATGGCCGCCAGGTGATCGCCGCTCAAAGGCTTGCTCAACACCCAAATCGTGACTTCCGATGGCCCGCCGCTCGTTCCGTCGGGGCACTTCTGTTGAGGATCGGCCCAAAGCCGCGCCGTTTGCCGATCGATCACGCGATGCGCGACTGAGCGCAGCTCTTCGCGCGCCAGTTCCAGTTTGGGATCCGACGAAGCGGACTGCAGTTGCTCGTCGGCGCTTTGCATGAGGGGACCGAATTCGAAGTCATCGTTAAAATTCAAGGCAAGCAGTCTCACGAGGGTGGAATATTGTTGCGGACTCACGTTGCCGTTTTGCGGACTTAAAATCGGCGTGACCAGCGTCGCGAACATCTGGGCCTTGAGCTGTGTTTCGGCCTGTTCCCGCTGATTCACCAGCGAGCGTATCGACTCTCGGCTCTCGAAAGTGACGGTCAAATACGTGGCGACCAGCGCTCCTATCGGCACCGTCAGTCCGGCTGCGATGCCGACCCAGTATTGGAATTTCTTCCCGGGATCCGCCATCCTCTTACCCGCAGCTCAGCGTGAGATTTCGCGCGACGGGTGCTTGCAGCGCAAATAGGTATTGCGCTGCGTTGCCTCCGGCTTTGGACGGGGACGTGCATTGCACTTTGTAGTGCCCGGGCGGTAGGTCGACGCTGTAAAAACCGGATTGGACCAAATCGAGATGCGCCGCCTCGGAACCGTCATCCTTGTAGAATGTAACCGTGAACGGCGTGTGCGCCGCGAGTCCGGTGACCGTCAAAATGCCGCTGACGGTACCCGCGGCCGCGGAGAAACCTATACCCAAGCCAATCGCACACAGGGCCGACCGAGTTCGGAGAAAACCCATACTTGCGCATCCCTCGCCGTGTGACCCTACCGCCAGAGTAGACACCCCGAAGTTTTCCACGTCAAGACGATGGCTGCCGCGCCACCAATTCCCTTTTTGCGCACTTGCGGCAGAACGCATGACGCAGGAATTCCGTATCACACTACGGCGGAGAGGATCGAATCCACGTTACCCTGGTTCCATCGGGCGACAATGATGGTTGACCGCAGAAATCGTCTCCGCAGTCACTCAGGTCAGTGGTTTGCTTTCCTTTCTTCGCGATGTAGACATCGACGCCGCGGCCTCGAGTTGAACTGCGGACCGCCAGGCTGCGTCCGTCCGCGTAAGAGCGGGTCTCCTGCAGCAACAAGGCTTGCCGTTGCCGCTCCTCGGCGGTGGATGGCGAAACGCCGACGGCCAGAGTTCCGTCGGATCCAAGAATTGCAACCCTACCGAATGGCGGGTCCCTGACTATTCCTAAGATGCTGCCGTCTGCATTGACGCCAATCAGCTTTTCCCACGCCGATGTGGAACCGGCGAGCGGTGTTTCGATTCCCGATTGACTGAGCCGAACCGCAGCGCCGTCCTTCAGGGCGTAGATCGCACCGCCGTCACCCACAACCGGCCACGATAAGTCCTTCGCAACAGATAGGCCGTGGGCTGCGCCCTTTGGCTGTGTGCCATCGACCTCCACAACCCAAATCTGTCCTGCCTCCGCTTTTCCTTCACTGAGCGAACCGAGATTCTCGAACGCCGTTTTCAAGTAATTCACCGCCGCCTTCCAAAAAGAATCGTTCGTCCGGCCGGTCCCGGCGCTTGTGGTCCCCGACGTCGGCGGCTTGGCGGGCGGGTCGGAGCCGACTTGCGGACCGGGCGAGATCGTTTCAAGAAAGCTTTGCAACGGAACGATCTGCCGCACAGCCAGCCCTTTGAGGTCGCTCCTCGCGACAAGCACGAGCCGTCGGCTACCTTCACGGTTGGCACCCAGCAAGGTCAGATAGTCCCCGCCGAGATCTACGATCCCCACCGGCGCTCCGAGATCTTGGGCTTCCTTGGGTACTCCATCGAGTACACGGACCGATCTGTCGGTGAAGAAAATGCCATAGGATACGGGCATGAACAGCATTTGCAGCGCAACCAGCAGCGCCAAAGGAGACGCCAGTCCCTTGGGAGCATGCACACGATCATGTCGCCTGAACCACTGGGCCGCCAGCATTGCCAGCAGCGTAGTAGCGAGCACAAGCCAAATACCCAGGTTGTTGCGACCGAGAACAGCATCGACGAGATAAGAAGAAGTCGGCATGGAATCTCCATGCACCGCGGGGTGGTCGAGCAGCACGGCATTCACCTCCAGCAACGGGATCTGAGCCAGGACCAACAGAGCGAAAATCACCACGGCCGACCATTGCAGAATCGCGCCCAGCCGATCCCCCGCTGCGCGAAGTACGACGGATGCCAACGTGCGCAGGCCCGCGGCGACCGGCAGGACGAGCAGCGCCGCCAACAGCATCTCCAAAAGGAACCGGAACCCTGCAAAAATGTAAGCAGCATCCAGCAATTGCGCGGAGGAATCGATCCCTAAGGCGTGTGCCCGTGACCGCAAAATGAAGTACCCCGACGCATACGAAAGCGCGGCCAACCCGGCCAGTGCGCCACCCAAGTCCTTGATGCTTTCCAGTTTGGGCAAGTCCACTGATTACCGCCCCATGACACGCATCGCAGCCCAGTAGTACGGGCGGCCGTGGCTGCTCGCGATCATGCGTCGGCTTGCGCTTGCCGCGGCTTGCGCGGGTGCGACTCCCTTCGCCAGCTCCGTGTAAAACCACTGCATCCAATCCGCATTGCTGGCGCTCGAGATAGGCCAACGCGAGACAATGGCATTGCGCGCACCGCCCACCAGCAGCACCCACGGCAGCCCGTGAATCTCATTTGAGGTGCTCGACACCCACTCACCGCTGTCACAAGACGAAAACACCACCAGTTGCGTCGAGCGCCACGGCGTGGCCAACAGCTGGGCCGCTGTGACCTTGCCCTGTTTCGAGAAACCCAATTGAAACAACGTGGGCTCGTAGGCATTCGCACTTCCGTGTACGAGCACATGAACTATGTTGGCCTCGCCAGCCAGGTCGGCAAGCCTTGACGTCTCGATGAGATCCGCGTCCACAGCCTTCACTTTGAACGCTGGGATCGTGGAAATGCGATCCACTTCTTGCGTGATCGCGTTGAGGCGCGCATCGACGATGGCCCGCACATCACGCCCGATCGGCGCTTCCTGAGTCAGCATTTGTACTGCGATCGTCGCGTTGGGCGCGTATGAGATCGCCCATTTCTCAACGGCATATCGCTTCGTCTGAGGATCGAGCAGCGCTTCGAAGGGAAGATCCGTCAGCGCCCCCTGGGGAACGATCATCAGCCGGGATCCGGCGAGCAAGTCTTGAAACGGCCCGAGCAAATGTCGGTGCAACTGCGCCGCCGCCGCCTCATCCAGCGGAACGCCATCGTCGGCAGCGCTGCTGCTCTTCAGAACGCGCCGTACCAGCTCATTGAGGGCGAAATCCGGCAGCAGCACGGTGCGGACGCGCGACTCACCGGCGGGACTCACGATCCACACCACGACATTCACCTTGGTCGTCCAGTAAAGCACCACGGGCGTACCAGAGAGCTTCGACGCCCGCTTCAGATCGGCCAGACGTGCGGATTGAAACTCCACGTTCGAAAAACTCCGCCTTATACCGGCATCCGATAGCAGCCGGGATCTCGCCGCCCGATCTTCGTCCAACTCGCGATGTTCGCCGGTCGACAGGGCGGCATCGCCGCCGCTCACAATCCGTTCCCGGATTCTGACGAGTCTTGCGTTCTCAGCCGCTTCGATCCCAACCAGAGCCGCCAGCCACTCGCGTTCTCGCGCCGTATTGGCGCGTAGAGAAGCTGCCGAAAGCTCATTGAGGCCGCGAGAGCGGAATGACTCGAATACATCAAACGCGGCTGCCTGATCCCCGTTGGCCAGCAACGCCAACGCAAGATCCTGCAGAATCTCGACGCGGCCTTCGATCACCGTGCCGCGGCGAAGCGGGTCAAAAAATCCCTTTCGCTCGTCGTTAAGTTTCGTCGCTGCTTGTTTGAAGTAGGGCAACGCTTCGGCGCGGTTCCCTTGGATACTCTCGTTCAGCCCTTGCAAATATAGCTTTCGTGGGCTGTCGCTACCGCCGGCGATGGCACCTTGGATCTTCGCACCGAGCGCCTGCGCAAGTTGCGGGCTTAAGGGCCCGGCCGAGAAGCTTTCGTTCACCAGAACAGACTGATTCGGCCCAGCGCCGCCGCCTGCTCCGTCTCGCTCCGTTCTTGCATTATTGTTGATCTGCACGGCCAGAAAATTCAGCGCCGGCTTCTGCGCAGTCGCAAATTCAGATCCCCAGCCTTGCGTTTGCGCAAGGTTGAGCGTGACACCGTAGGCCCTTTCGGCGGCGGCCACCGCTCGACGGCATGCTTCCCAACCATCCTTTTCGGCATCCGAAGTGGTTCGCGCATCTACCATCTTGCCGTGGTCACAAGGTGCGGCGATATCAAACAGGATGTCGGCCGTCGTCAATCGATCAAAAAACTGATCGTCGGGACGCTCTGCATTCATGAGCGACTCGAGAGACTCGACCAAGGCGGCGTCTGGTTCGCCGCGCGCCTCGAGTATTTGAGCGTGAAATGCCGCGAGATCGTGCCGTTGCCTGCGCGTCGGCGTCGGCCCGGCCGCCGCGATGGCTCTCTCATAAGCATGATCGATCTCGTTTTGCGTGCCGGCTGAATTGGCCCGAATCACGCCGATCCAGGCATCGAACGCGACGTCCCGATATTCATGTCGCTCCGCCTCTTCGCCGACGGCCTGGAATTGGGCGGCGGATTCCGTGCTTCGCCCTTCAATTCGTAGCAGGTTCGCAACTTCGACGCGTGTACGAAGAACGGCGCTCCCGGTCTGTCCCTCGGCAAGCTTTCTTAGGCGCTGCTCCAGCAGCGCGAGCTTGGCCGGATCCGTCCGTCCCGTGTGCCGCACCTCGTCAAGATAGGCGTCCCGTTGATGTTGCAACTCCGCCAGGGCATCGCTCCCTGACGCGGAGATTGTGGGGGTGAATCCTCGCGAGCTATGTGGAGTCATCCACAATAGACAAACTGCCAGACATGGTGCGATGCAGCGGGCCAATCGGCAACCATTGAGTCGCTGCTGCGGCGCGCAAGAAAAAGAAGGAGTCGCGTCCATCGCCATCCTTGAGCAAATTAGAGCATTCATCCCGGCGCCCTAGTTATGGTTTGGCCAGAGTGTAACTATTTGCTGAACTCGGATCACCTGTATAATTTTTATGGAGCGTTCCAGTCGATCTGCTCGACTGCCCGCGTTGGACAATCAGTCATTACGTGCCCCGCGCACACGGAGACTGAACATGAATAACGGAATACGCACAAACTCCGCCCGCATTACCATGATCGCCATCGTGGTTGCCTCGACAAGCTCGTTTGCAGCCCAGGACAGCTACGCGCCGCAAGCGCAAACGGCAAGCTTTGGACCCGCGAGCTTTGCCGTGCCGTACGGATGGGCACAAATCTCGAATCCCAGCAATCCGGCCGCCGCGACCTATCAATCGCCTCAGTACAACAATGAGGTGTGCCGACTTGCGGTTTTTCCACCCATGCAGAGCAGCGGCGACATCGTGAATGATGCGCGCAGAATCTTCGCCGGAATGATGGGAGTGGATCCCGTGGCGAACAGCGGGCCGCCGTTCCCGTACACGACCCTCATACGCGGTATTTCTCCGGAAGGCTGGCCCTATTTCGTCATCAAGCATTCCATTGGCGGCCGCTATGGTGAATACGGGCGCCTCTACGGCACCTCCACGCTGGCCGTTCAACTCGGAAATCAGACCGTGATCGTGGTCGCGACTGGTAAAGACCCTCTAGTCAGTCAATGTTTTGGTCAACTGAGCCGCGATGCGTGGCCCGCTTTTTTTGCCAGCCTGCATTTCAATACCAGCCCCTCTGCCCAGCAGGATCAGTCGTTTCGTGCCGGCATGGTTGGACGATGGATGATGGTGACCGGAAGCAGAGCCGGTGGCGCGTACACATTCACGGCACAAGGACGCTATCTGAGCACAACGGCTTTCAGCGCCAGCCGCAACGGGGACATCACAAGCGCCTACTTCGGCAATGGTGGGTTTCGCCTTCGGGGCAAATTTCTTACGCTGACACCGGATCAGGGTAGCCCCATGAGCGCCGTGATCAAACTCGAGCAGGAGAGCAAGGATCTCGGAGCGAGATGGACTGACCGCCTTTGCCTGGTGCAGGCAGCTTCGGAGATCTGTTACAACCGCTCGCCCTAGACCGGTGTGGCTGGTGTCGTTGAAGCAAAAACTGCGCACCAATATAAACTCTCCACACTCGGCATTGACATCGGCAATGCCGCGGCTCCACGGCTGAGCCAACAAAGAGAGGAAACCCATTCGTGAAGATCCATGCGACTAGATCGTTCTTGCCAGCCTTGATGATGCCCCTGTGTCTGCACCCGGGAGCGCTCACCGCTGCCGGCGTTGTACTGCCATCGCTTGCGCCGGTTATCAAGGTGACCTCGCCCGCGGTGGTGAACATTGCAACCCGCGGCACGCTGACCGAGCGGGTGGCTGGCAATCCATTGCGCGAAGACCCTTACTTTCGCCGATTCTTCAACCTGCCAGAGGGCGGACAAGTGCGCGTTCGGCAATTCCAAAGCGCGGGCTCTGGCGTCATCGTGGACGCCAAGAGCGGCTACATCGTCACCAATCGCCACGTGATCGAGAATGCGAGCGAGATCACTGTGACCTTGCTCGATAACCGGCACTTTGAAGCGAGGGTGATCGGTGCCGATGAAGGAACCGATCTGGCGGTGCTCAAGGTTGCTGAAACTCATTTGACACAGATGCCGCTCGGGGACTCGTCGCTCCTGGAAGTTGGAGACTGGGTCGTCGCGATCGGCAATCCCTTCGGTTTGAAACACACGGTGACGGTGGGGATCGTCAGCGCGCTCGGCCGTACCGGACTTCACCCGCACGGCTATGAGGACTTCATCCAGACAGACGCTTCCATCAACCCGGGCAATTCCGGCGGAGCGCTGGTGGACTTGAATGGCGAGCTGATCGGTATCAACTCGGCGATTCTGTCGAAGGACGGCGGGAATATCGGCATTGGCTTCGCCATTCCCGTCAATATGGTCAAGGCGGTGATGGAGCAGCTCATCACTTACGGTGAAGTGAAGCGTGGCGTCGTCGGCATCAAGTTGCGCGACTTGACGCCCGAAGCCGCGGAGTCCTTGCGGCTCGTTAATGCGAGGGGCGTTGAGATCTCTGAGGTTGCCCCGGGATCCGCGGCGGATCGCGCAGGCGTCAAGGTCGGGGACGTGGCGGTCTCCATGAACGGCGTCGCGCTCGAAAGCGCGGCACAACTGCGCAACGGGCTCGCGCTGTTGCGGGTCGGCCAGAGTGTCGAAATGCGTCTGTCGCGAAACGGCGCGGAGCGCAGCGTGACCCTCACCATCAATCCGCCGAACTCGCTGAATCGGCCGTGATGTGCGCGAACGGCCCGGCGGACTCAGAATGGCCAATGTTGGAGAAGGGCAGCGTATGATCGCGGAGTCGCCAGATACGGCGATCCACAAGGAAGAGGTGAACCATGAGTGTCGAAGGTATTCGCTCCATCATTCGACGTCATACAGGCTTGCATCCTGCGGAAACGGGCCCGATCCCGCACAGCGAGGTCGTGGCTATGATCGCTTCTGCGAATGATGGGAAGGGCATTACATCACGGGAACGAGCTGAGTTGTTGGCGGCGGTCGCAATGTTCGGGGACACGGTGATGGGACGTGCGTCCCTTCTTTCGGCGAAAGACGAAGCTGCGCTCAAGGCAGCAGCCATCTCGGGTATTGAGACTTTAGATTTATTCCTCGCGCAATCCAGGGCTAAACAAGAGAGCTTTATCGTGTACTGCGTTCTACAGGGAAGCGCCGAGTACATCGGATTCACTTGGCCTTATACCCAGCCGGGCACAGGCGATCCAAAGGTTGTGGCGTACGTAGGGCAAACTCTCGCTCGTATACAGGCAGAGCTAGGTCATGAATTCGGGTCGGCAAATTGGTACGACATCCACCCTGTGATGAAAGGCAACCAGATCTACGGGTATATCGTCGAGTCTTCCTTTCCCAAATTGCAATCCCCATTTACAGAAGACTACACGAGCGTCGTGGGGGCGAAGCTGGATTACTCCAAAGTGATTTACAAGGTACTCGACTCCCCCGAGACCGATTGAAGAGGTCGGTGAATGAGCCCTAACGGCTCGACCAAGCGAAGAACACCGACCAAACGGAGAACATCTAGCGCGTCAGCAATGCGTCCATGTCTTCTTGCATTCGGCGCTTGAGTTCATCCGACCAGGCGGCGCCCGGCTTCTGGCTCAGTTTGCCTTGCGGTCTCGGCGGCGGAGCAGACTTGATCTCTCGGGGAGATTTTCGCGCCTCAATCTTGAGCTTCAGGGTCGGACGGGGTGACGAGGGGTTGGAGGGGTTCGATGGATGCATAGAGGGGTTGATGGCTCCTTAAGTCAGGTGGTTGGATTAATCGAACTTGATTGGATCTGGTTCGAATAATACTCGGTTATCGTGACGGTTACACGACTTCAATTTCGGTTTATCGATGAGAGTTGGTCACCCTGTTTGAAAAGAAATGCGAATTTTATTCCGACGAGGAACTTGCCCGGACAACTATGCGGCCGACAAAGAAGTGGTTTCATCGAAGAGCCCCAAAAGTGGATATTGTTGTGGGCCGCCGCCGGCGTTAATTTCCGTCGTGGGGCAGTCACTCATGATCGAAAGCTCCGCAGGCTCGCACAAGACTTCAGGAGAGATCGCATGTTGCTAAAAAGTCGCCTCGGCGCGTTGGTAGGATTCGCTTGCCTAGCCTTTTTCAACGTTTCTGCAAGCGCCGATGATCATGCTTATACGGAAGGGCCCGTGGTCAGTGTCTCGAGCATCCGAACCGCGGACGGCAAATTTGATGACTATATGAAATTTGTCGACACCAATTGGAAACAGCAGCAGGAGGCGGCGAAAAGTGCGGGTAATGTTCTTAGCTACCAGGTGCTCAACGTGATTCCGCGCGGTCCGGATGACCCTGATCTACTCCTGGTCGTCACTTACAAGAACTGGGCTGCAGGCTTGGATGGTGCGCTGGCGAGGAACGACGCTATTTCGAAGGAAGTCGATGGCTCAGTCTCGAGCACAAACCAAGGTGTCGCGAATCGTGCCCAGATCCGGCGATTACTCGGCACAACGTGGATGCAGGCGCTAAACCTGAAATAGTCGCGCCGCGAACGCAATAGTTGAATAGGGAATGCGTTGTCACACGGAAGTGACAGCGGACGCAAGTTCGTGAGTCGAGTTAGAATCACTTCTCTAGCCCGACGGTGCCGGGCAAGGGGGCAGCCCGAACAGCTCGACTAATAGGAATACTATGACGAAGGTGCGCGTTGCAGGTTTTTCGATTTCGCTCGACGGTTTCGGTGCAGGGCCAGAGCAGAGTCTTGAGAATCCACTCGGCAAGCGTGGGCGGGAGTTGCACCAGTGGTTCTTTGGAACGCGATTCTTTCGGGCGATGACAGGCCAGGGCGGCGGCTCGGACGGCGTTGACCAAGCCTTTGCGCACCGTTCGATGGACGGATTCGGCGCCTTCATCCTCGGCCGCAATATGTTCGGGCCGATCCGCGGTCCCTGGCCGGATGAGAGCTGGAAGGGTTGGTGGGGCGCGAATCCGCCCTACCACGCACCAACCTTCGTGCTGACGCACCACCCGCGTGATCCGATCGAAATGGAAGGCGGCACTACCTTCATCTTCGTGACCGAGGGTATCGAAGCGGCATTGGATCGGGCGAAACTCGCTGCCGGTGATCGCGACGTGAAGATCGGTGGTGGCGTCGAGACGGTGCGTCAATATCTTCGCGCCGGCCTGATCGACGAGCTGCATTTTGCCTTGTCCCCCGTCATGCTCGGGCAAGGCGAGGCGATGTTCGCCGGGATCGATCTGCCGGCGCTCGGCTACGGTGTCACTGAACACCAAGCCACCGAGGATGCCACCCACATCATTCTCAGGCGATAGAAGGCCACCATGAGCAGGGCGCGTGGAGCGACCGCTTACGGCAAGAGACCAGCTGAAGTGATAAATTCCGCTAGATCGGATATACCATCCATCTCTGCGGGAGGAGGCCGGTCATGACATCGCTTAGAGCCCTGAAGATCAGTTTTGCCCTGGTTATTGGTGGATTCAGCGTAGCCGTGTTCGCGGCTGAGCCATTAGGGGCTGATCCAGGGCAGGGTGCGTGGCAGAAACACGAATACAGTTTTCAATTCTTGGGATTTACGACAACTTATTCATGCGAGGGACTTGCGGGCAAGCTGAAGGTTCTCTTGATCGCGGCCGGCGCACGCGCAGATGCGAAGTCGACTTCGGGTGCTTGCACGCGTGGATTTGGAAGTCCGGACAAATTCGCGCGGGCTTATCTCACCTTCTATTCGCTTGCGCCGGTTGGAAGCGGGCAGAACGGGAGCCCGATCAACGGGGCGTGGCGTTCGGTGCTGATTGCAGATCGTTCGCCTCGTGAGGTGGCTCTCGGCGACTGCGAACTCGTTGAGCAATTTCGCGACAAGGTGTTGCCGATGTTTACCACGCGCAATGTTGACAATCGGATGACCTGTGTTCCGAATCAATTGTCGGGCTCTGTGATCAATCTGAAGTTTGAGGTTTTTGCCGGTATACCGGTCGCGAAGAAGAAGTGATTGATGACAATCAAAAACGACGATTGAGATAACGGAAGATATTTTCAGGGCGAATCGACAAACACCGTTTCCGCAGCGAGCTTCTCGAAACAAAGATTGACGGTCCGACCCAAGGCGCGGGTTCTATGCAGGGTCTTTGCCGGAATCGTCGCACATTGCCACGGCTGCAGGCGCAGTTCACGGTTGTCCTCAAGCTCAATGGCAAGGCATCCGCTTACGACGACGAACAGCTCGTCCGACGTAGGATGGTAGTGCCAGCCGTAGACATCGTCGAACACTGCGAGCCGCAAACAACTATCGTTGACTCGGCTGATGACCATATTTCGATATTGCTCAGTAACAGCCGCGCCTTCGGCAACTAGATCAACTACATGCAATGCCGGATACCGCACTGGCTCATTGACGTAAGTATCTGCAGTCGAGTCCATGGATATCTCCGTGGGTGAATTTGAGTAACGGTGATGGCTACCGATCCTGTTGACTTGCATATGAGGATGTCAGCTACGCTGACACCCGGTCAATCGAAAAACTAACCAATCGTTTAGTTTCCATTAAACACCGGCAAGTCGTAAGCCTAGATCGGAGCGGTGCCGTTTCCGTGGCGTATACTGGTCACGGGCAGGAGCATCGCCAAGGAGAGGGGTCCATGAGCTTACGTTTTCGCCACTGGAGCAAATTGCTGCTGTTCGGAGCCTTGGCGACCTGGACCGCTGCAACTTCCGGCGCAGAGAAAACTGCGATTTCGAAGCAGTACGGCGGCTACCTGGTGTCGACGGATTTCACCGTTGATGGTAAGGACCACACCGTCATATCGCTGCCCGTTGGGGCGCGCCCCGGCGACCTGTTGTCGATTCGTCCGCTGCGCCTGAACAACGATGAGTATTTGATACTGCAAAGGTGCAAGTTGCCCGATTGCACGGACACTCAGGTCGTTCGTGCTTGGAATGCCGCGGGAAACATGGGGCCGTATCCCGTGACCTCGAACAAGATACCGATTGCGCGCGACTCCACGTATATGCTTTGGATGCAGCGCATTTCCACCAAGGGTGGCAACAGTTTTTCGCTCTATGAAAGAAATAGCCCCGCGCTGGTCTTCATCCCAGCAGGTTCTGCGGAAATCTTCGAAGCTTCGGACCTGGCCGGCGCGCGTAAACGCGGACCGACGCGAATTGATAGGTGTTCGCAAGAGAGCAGTGTATTCACGGCAAAATTCGACGGCGGCTCAGTCGTGCGGATGAAGTTGTTGCGGCGGGCGGGAAAAGAAGCCGCGAAATTTGCGAGTTCAACGCCGGGCTTCACTTGAAAGGTGAGAAGGCCTGAGGTCTTCTGTCGAGCGGATCGCGTTCCGTGAGTATCAGTAACCGGCGGATGCCTTGGCGGTTGAGAAAGACAAAGCCGAATTTGACGCTGCTCTCGAGCTTCCAACCATCGGCGACGAGTCGACCGATGGTCGTGGTCATGGCACAGCGTAGGTCGGCGCAGGGTTCGAGGCGTTCGCACTCGATGATCTGCCATTGCAAGTCAAGGACAACGAGGTACCGCGGCGTGTTGGCGCTGGCGTAGACGTCGTGATGGTAGCGGGCCATCGCGGAAGTTTCGCGAGCTGCGCGCGCGGCGTCCATTCAGTAGTGGGGGAGGGCCAATACTGTATGGGAGCATTGGACGTGGCGGGTCATCGAGGCAGGCTCTGAGTTGTTTCCGCATCAATTCGTCGCGATTCGTGCGGGTTCTTCAGGTACCCTGGGATTGGGCCATTGTGGAGCTGGCATGAAGGACGAAGCGGAAATTACGATCAGTGGGGCTAAGTTGACCCACGATGAGTCCATGACTGTGCGAGTCGCTATTGATACCCTCGCGAATGTCTTGGCGGAGGGTCTTGAAGAGGGCGAAACCAGAGCCCTGACTGATCGCTACTTGAAATCGCTCAGCCGGATTCAGACGCTGCTGGAAAGCCGGGAACCGCGCAAGCAGTAGTATGAAATGAGGACACGATGAATAAACCCGTCGCCTTGATCGTGGGGGCTGGTCCTGGCATCAGCGGAGCGTTTGGCGAAGCATTGGTGGCCGATGGCTACCAAGTAGCGCTCGCTTCGCGCAACCTCGAGAAACTGTTGCCGCTGGCGACAAAAATGAACGCCAAGGCGTTTGCGGCCGATGCGTCCACGCCGGCAAGCTTGGTGCGCTTATTCAGCGAGGTCGATCGAGCGCTGGGCGAACCTGAGGTCGTGCTCTTCAATCCGAGTGCGCGTATTCGAGGGGATTTGCTCACTTTGGACGCAACCGCGGCTTCGGCGGCGATTCAAGCCACCGCGGTGGGCGCATTCGTGACGGCGCAGGAAGCGGCGCGCCGGATGCTGCCAAAAGGTCATGGCAGTATCTTCTTTACCGGTGCAACGGCGGCCGTCAAGGGCTTTGCACGCTCCTCGGTATTCGCAATGGGGAAGTTTGCGGTGCGCGGACTCGCGCAAAGTCTCGCCCGCGAGCTGGGTCCTCAAGGAATTCACGTAGTGCACTTTGTGATTGATGGCGGTGTCGTTCAAGGCAGCCAAGGACTTGATGTGCTGTCGCCTCGGGCGATTTCGCAATCCTACATGGCTGCACTGGCGCAACCACCTGGCGCCTGGAGTTGGGAATTGGAATTGCGCAGTCACACTGAACCGTTCTGAAGTTCGGTCCGTTGGGGAAATCGCAGCCATGACGATCACTGAAACCCCCATCGAGCCGCGCTTCCGCCTGAAGCTCGTTCCTATTCTGATTACGGCCGCGCTCGGGTATGGCGTGCCCTACGTCGCGGGCTATGCCGCATTTTATTCAAGCAAGATCTTCCACACGCCATCGCCTTATGGACCGACGCTGCAATGGCTTTATATGCAGCATGGATTCCAGCTCTTGGTGGCTTTGATCGTCATCGCCATTCTCAAATTCCGGTTCGTGCCCGCCGACTATGGACTGCATTGGCCGCGCGGCAAGAGCTATGTCTGGCCCGCAATTTTGTGGGGCACGTTTTTTGGCGTGTTGATGACGCTCGTGGATTACGCGCCCCAATTGTTGGCGCACACCAAGCCCGATCCCGGTTTTCCACTTACGCCGGCAAACATCTGGGGATGGACTTTTTTCGAAGGCGTTTATGTAGGACCGACCGAGGAGATTCCCTTTCGCGCACTGTTGGTCACCTTCCTGGCCGCAACCATGCCGGGCAAGCTGCATATAGGCCGTTTCAACATGAATTGGGCCGGCGTCATCGTGGCGCTCATTTTCGCGCTGTTGCACGCCAACAGTTTCGATACCCGCCACTGGCCGGAAGCTCTGGGTCAGCAGATCTATGCCTTCGCATTGGGCGTCCTTTATGCCTATTGGCTGGAAAAATCCAAGAGCGTGGTCGCACCGATCATCGGGCACAACATTAGCGACGTAGTGGAATACCTCATCCTGTTCGCGTGGCTTGGCGTGTTCTGAACTCGTTGCAGTCGCCGGCGAAATGAAGCACAGTTACGCAGCAGATCAAGGGACAGATCGTGGCACATTGGAAAATTTCGCGTCCCTCGCAATTGGATTGCCGAGGTCATTAAAAGCCTTTCTATGCTGTCGCTGACGGAAAATATCCTGATTGTCATCGTAACGATGGCGGCCTCGCTTTTATTTATGGTTGGCCTCAATCGCATTTGGCCGGTCCCGAACCGCCACTCGCAAAATGACCTGGTCGGATGGCAGTTGAGCGTTCTTGGCACCACCTACGCGGTGACCTTGGGATTCATGCTCTACACGGGTTGGACGAATTTTACCGCCGCGAATCTGAACGTCGAAATGGAGGCCAACGCGCTCAGGAACATCTACCGGTTGGCGGAAGGGCTGCCCCAGCAGCGCGCAGAAATTCAGGCGCTCACCCGCGCCTACGCCGACGCGGTGATCGAGCACGACTGGCCGGACATGGCCCAAGGGCGACTACCCGAAGACAGCCACTTGATTAATGAGAACCTGTGGAAGGCTATTCTGGCCATTAGAGTGGCATCCCCCTCGGAAACCACCGCTGAGGATCATG
>Ga0210387_10000156_pt1 | contig 48884 bp, 44 predicted proteins | sample IncBWC7OmetaG_FD_160108 | JGI IMG/M metagenome (GOLD analysis project Ga0210387, IMG submission 160108) | Forest soil microbial communities from Barre Woods Harvard Forest LTER site, Petersham, Massachusetts, United States - Inc-BW-C-7-O ... | reverse complement strand
TTCGATGAATCGGAGCGAGCTTTGCTTGACGACACAACCGCGGCACCGCTCGCTGCCGCCTACCTTCCCGTGCGGCCCGATGGCGAGACCGGCGGGCGAAACCGGTCCGAATTTGCGCATCGCATCACCCGGGCGGTGGCCGAACAGTACGAGCTCAGGCCATTTCCCATTTGGAGGCGGATAACGTTTCCGGTCCCGGTGCGCTTGGCTGAGATCATTCGCCCGTACAATTCGGCGATCTCCGACGCGCTGCCCGCCCAACCGAGAATCCTTGTCGCGGGTTGTGGCACGGGACAACAGGCGGCGCGGATTGCCGTCCGTTATCAGGGGGCAATCGTCACGGCCATCGACATCAGTGAAGCGAGCCTGTCGTTTGCGCGGCGCCAATGTGCCATCCTGGGCGTGCCGGAGATCCGCTTTTGTCGCCTGGACCTGAATGAAGCCGCGCGTCTCGGTGAAACGTACGATGCGGTGTTTTGCGCCGGGGTGCTCCATCATCTCCCCGATCCGGAGGCTGGATGGGGAGCGCTCGCGGATGTTTTGAAGCCGGGCGGGGTGATGCGCATCGCCGTCTACAGCCGGCTGGGCCGCCTGCGCGTGGCGGCGGCGCGCGCGCTGCTCGGCAAACTGGCGGGGCGGCCCGTCGATGACGACCTGCTCCGCCAGGCGCGAAGCCTTCTGCTCCGCCGGCGCGACCTCAAAGCGATTTGCACCGTGGTTGATTCCTGCGATTTCTCGACCCTGGCGGGCACCTGCGACCTTCTTTTCCATCGCCACGAGGATCCCTTCGATGTTCTGCGCATTGAATGCGCAATGAGGAAATTGGGTCTTGGCCTGCTGGGCTTCGACCTGCGGGCCGCCCAGTCGCGGGCGGAGTACGCCAAGCTCTTTCCCGGAGATCCGCAGTGCAGCGACTTCGGTTGTTGGCGCCGATTCGAGCAGAAGAATCCCAGCCTCTTCCTCGAAATGTACAGCTTCTGGTGCGCCAAGCCTCTTGCGCGGATGCCGTGAACGGCGTGCGGGCAACGGCCTGAGTTAGGCTGAGTTTCATCCCAGCACGAGCGCGCAAAGCTCTTCCAAGGCGAAGCCATGCCGCGGGCGCGTGAGCCGGAGAACCTCCACCCGCAAGGCCAGCGCGATCGTCATTTCCGCCAATCGCGCCGGATCGGCCACGATTCGCCCCGGCCGGCGGCGGTACAGGCTGCGTTGCAGCGCGCCGACGCTTTCCTGACCCAGGATGGGTTCCGCCCGGGGACGGGCGATCGTTTCGTCGCTTTCGAGAAAACAAATCCGCGCAATCGGCTGCGGTTGAACCGCCACCGTCCCCGTGTAGTGCAAACGGATTTTTTCATCCACCGGATCGAGCGCGCCGCGGGCGCCAATCCGGCCGGCCAGTTCGCCATGTGAATCCGCGAGCAGCCGCACCGACGGAAAGCTCGGCGTGGCGAAAAACCCGCCCGCCGGACCGGGCGCGATCGCCGTCACGTCATCGGAAATAAATTCGCCGCCGTGGGCCAGCAGCGCCGACACGGTGGTTGATTTGCCGGCGCCGGAAGGTCCCATGACAAGATAGGCGCGCCCTTGCCAGGCCACTGCACTCGCGTGAAGACAGAGCATGCCGCGCTGGTAGAGCACCATGGCAAATCCGGTCCCGCCGAGAACGTGCGCGATTGGCGCCGAAAACGCCCCGGCCGCCGGCGCGACTGTCACGCGCTCGCCGTGCTCAATGAGGATTCGTCCCACTTCCGGATAGTGCAGCAGGCACCGGCCGCGCATCCCGTGAAACGCCCCGTCCCAGAGCACTTCCGCACCGGGCAGCTCGGCGGGAACCTCTCCCCGCTCAACCCGCACCTCCCACGGCGGTCCGCCCGCCGGCCAATACGGAATCTCCCATTCGGAGAGCACATTGAGCCCGAAAATCCGATAACCATGCGGCGATGCCATAGGCGGGATAAAAAAGGATTTGCGTGCTAGCGCATCACAACAAAAGCAAAATAAGCCGGGACAACATAAATCCAGTAGTGAATCCGCATCAGCCCCGCCGTGCCGAGATGAAAGATCAGCCCCGCTGGCAGATAAACCCACGCCAGCGCCGGAAAAGGAATCACGAGCCAGAAAGTCAGCTCGAAGACCAGCACCAGCGCCGCCACCGCGCGGCATGCCGCCGGGCGGTGCGCGAGCCACAACGCCGCCTTGCTGTCGTCGCGCAGATGATAGCGTAGCAATATAATCCGCAGGTTCGGGGCGAGCGCCCAACGCCATCCGGCTTGCCTCAATTTCACCAGCCCGGACGAAAAATAAATTTGCGCGACGAGGATTTTGACTGCCAGCAGGCACAGCCACGCGATGCGTTCCGATTCGCCGCCGTGCGTGGCCAGCCCGGCCAGGCCGAGCAGCAGGAGAATCACCGGCACGGTGTTTGGCTTGCGGCGGACGTCCGGGAGCTCGATGAGCTGCGCGAAGTACATCAGCGCCGTCGCGCTCGCGAGGAGGAGGGCCCAGGCCATGTTTTCCGCCGGTGCGGCGGCCGTCGCCAGCGAGGCGACCAACGCCAATCCGACCAGCGCAAACCCCGGCGTCTCCAACCGCGGCATGGGCAGCCAATCGAGCAGCCGCGGAAGCTCCCGTTCGCGGCCGCGCACCCGCACCCAGCGCAGATGGGTGCGCCACTGCAGGACCAAAGCAACGCAAAGCCACAGGCAATATCCGAAGCGAAAATGAGCCAGCGGATCGGAGTGTTTCATGCGACGACTGAACCGCGGCCGATGACCACGACGTGCACCGTTTTTTCCATGACCGCGATTTCCCCGCCGCGGATGAGCTGGGCGCAGCGCATCACCACCTCGATCCGCTGCGCCGGGGCGAGCCGGCGGTCGAGGCGGCACGCCTCCCTCCAGCAACGCAGGACGACTTCATCGGCCGCAGCCGGCACGACCGGGCCATTCCGCCACAACGGCTCAAACTTGCGATGCAGCGAATCAACCAGCGGATCGGCCGCGCCCTTCAATTTCACCGCCGACCCGTCCGCCAGGTGAATTTTGAGGCGAAAGAATCTCACCGCGGTTGCCTCCAGCGCGCTCCCAAACATGGGATAATGGGAGAATGGCCACAGGTCTCGCTCCGCCAGCGTCGTCCACCACAGCAAACCGGCGCCGGCGATCAGCGCCGCAAAAAAAAACACCGCCGGCAAACCGGCGGGACAGAGCACGGTAACGGAAGCGAACATGCGGGTGCATGCTACGGCACTGGCCGACGGGCGCCACTCCCAAATCAGCGGGCCAAGGCCCGGATCGACACGGCGAGGTCCCTTTTGCTCGCATCCTGGCCGTCGGACGCACCATGATTCGTCCTGTTGCCGCTCGCTGCCGAATACGAATTGTTGCGCCAAGCCGTGGTCCATCGCTCCGGTGAGTGCGCCGTTTCGGCGTCCCGGCTGAATGTCGATTGGAATGTCGTATTGTGGCTTGGACGGCGCGAAGACGCGCTGCTGTTCCTGCACGAGGCCATGTCGCACGGCGCGCTTCCCGCCGCCTGTCCCGACGAAATTCGCGGCCAGCTCGACGATTTGAATGCGGTGGCGAAACTGCAAGCCCTCGACCGCACCGCCGTCGTCTGCCGGCTCTCCGACGCATTGGCGCGCGAGGGCATCCCCTTTTTTCTAGCGGATGACTGGATGTTCCAAAGTTGTTTTCATCCGGAACGGACGCTGATCGAAACCAAGGCGGCGATTCGCTGCCTCGTCCGCGCCAGCGACCAAGGGCGCGCCCAAGCCGCCCTTTCGGCCGCGGGGCTGCCATCGGCCACCGCGCAATGCCAGGTGGCCGCGCGCCAGCAGACCCCGGTCGAGTGTTTAACCACCCTGGCCGCAGGGGAGGACATTGACGCACTGTTTTCTTCCGCGGCCGGGAACGCCACGCACCTCACGGTGGCCGGCCGGTCCCTGCGCCGTCTCGGGGCGGAGGTCTGGCTGCGGCATTTGGCCACGCCTTGGGCGGGCCGTCGGCGAATCTCGTTGTTGTCGGCCTGGCAAATCGCGCGACTGGCTGGATTGACCGGGCCGCAGTCGGTCTCGGTCGAGCAAGTCGTGGCGGCAAGCCGCGCCATCTTGAATCCGGCGGGGAACGGTTCCGAATTCTATCAGGCAGAAACATTCCCGCCCGCGTCATCCCCCGCGCCAGTGTCGTTTTTCCCCGCGCCTTTTGTGCCGACGCCCGCGCCGGTCGTTGAACGGATGCTCGCCCTGGCCCAAGTGCAGGCCAGCGACGTCGTTTTCGACCTCGGCTGCGGCGAAGGATCCATCGTAATCGAGGCCGCCAGCCGCTTCGGCGCCCGGGCCATCGGGATCGACTGCGACCCGGGACTTCTTGCCACCGCGGCTGCACGGGCCGCGTCGGCAGGCGTGGCCGACCGAGTGACATTCGAGCGCGGCGACCTTTTTTCCGCCGATGTGCGGGCGGCCACCGTGATTTGCCTGTACCTTGCGCCCGCGCTCTATGCCCCCGTTCGCGAACGCGTCCTGCGCTCGGCCAAGCCCGGCACCCGGATCGTGTCGTGCGATTATTTTTTCCCCGCCTGGCCGCCGTCCCGGGCCGCACTCGTGCGTGCGGGACCGGCCAGCATCTCGCAAATTTACCTGTGGCAGGTGCCTTGGGGGGTGTGCCGTGCAAATTAACTGGACGCTCAGCCCCCGGCGCCGGCATCGTGCCGCGATCGGGCAAAACTTCGAGTCGGCATGATTACGGAACTCCAGTTTACCACCGAAGAACGCGCCGCCGGCGACCCGAGCGCCGAAACGGTGGCCGCCGGAGCGAAGGCCCTGCGAGCCCACGGCTGTGTGTTGCTGCGCGGCGTGTTTGCGGCCGATTTCATTGCCGCGTTGCGCGCGGAGCTGCTGGCGCGGCACAAAAGCTCTCCCCGGCAGGCGGCACCCGCCGGCAGCGGGGAAGTGGGCGGCAAGCGCTTCCTGACCCCTCTCACCATCTCCGGCCCATTCCACTCGGCGCAGCTTTACGCCAATCCGCTGGTGCGGCCCATTCTCCAAGCCGTGCTCGGTCCCCAAATGGTGCTCGGCGCCCTTGGCACCGTCACCTCGCTCCCCGGCGCCCCGGAGCAACACGCGCACCGCGACGGCCCGCCGCTTTTCAACCAGGCGATCAACCGCATGGTCACCGCCCACGCGATCGACTTGTTTATCCCTTTGGTTGAATTCAACGATCGCACGGGCACACCCGGCTTTTTCCCGACACCCACCTCGATCTCCAGGCCGACCCGGCGACCGCGGCCTACGTCGACCCCGTGATCCCGATCGGAGCGTGCGTGCTGATGGACTACCGGCTCTTTCATCAGGGCCGGGAGAACCGCTCCGAACTGATCCGCCCGCTGCTCTTCGCCGTCTATCACCTGCCGTGGTTCAAGGACTACAACAACTATGCGTCCACCTCTTTTCTTAAAATCTCAGACGAGGATTACGCGCGCATCCCGGCCGAGCATCGCCGCCTGCTGGCTTGGACCGAACATTACCGCAGCGGACTTTACTAAGCCCGTGAGCGTTCGTAAGTGCTGACAAAACTTTGAACCTAGGCCTTCGGCAGAAGATCGCTGACCAGCGATTTTTCCTCTTTGAGTTCGGCTTCGGTCGCGGCGATTTTTGATTTGCTGAAATCGCTGAGCGCCACGCCGGGCACGATGCTCCATTTCCGGCCGTCGCTGCGGATGGGATAGCTGAAGAGAAGATTTTTCTCGATGCCGTAGCTGCCGTCGCTGCATACGGCGACGCTGAACCAGTCGCCAACGGGAGTCGGGGTGGTGAGCGCGCGCACGGTGTCCACCACGGCGTTGGCGGCGGAGGCGGCGGAGCTCAGGCCGCGGGCCTCGAGGATGGCCGCGCCGCGTTTCTGCACGGTGGGAATGAACGCATCCCTGAACCAGGCGTCGTCCTTGATGACGGCGGGCGCGGGCTGGCCGTTGATTTTCGCATTGGCGAAATCCGGGTACATGGTGGAGCTGTGGTTGCCCCAGATGGCGACATTGGAGACCGCGGTGACGTCCACGCCGGCTTTTTTGGCGAGCTGGGTCTTGGCACGGTTCTGGTCGAGCATGGTCATGGCGAACCAGCGGTCGGCGGGGATGCCTTTCGCGTTGTTCATGGCGATGAGGCAATTGGTGTTGCACGGGTTGCCGACGACGAGCACGCGCACATCGGGTGCGGCGTTCCGGGCGATGGCCTGGCCCTGGCCGGTGAAAATCTTGCCGTTGATGCCGAGGAGATCCTTGCGCTCCATGCCGGCCTTGCGGGGGACGGAGCCGACGAGGAGGGCCCAGTTGACGCCCTTGAAGCCTTCGTCGAGCGAGGCGGTGGGCACGATGCCCTTGAGCAGGGGGAAGGCGCAGTCGTCGAGTTCCATGACGACGCCATTGAGGGCCTTGAGCGCGGGCTCGATCTCGATGAGATGGAGGATGACGGGCTGGTCGGGCCCGAACATGGAGCCGGAGGCGATGCGGAAAAGCAGGGAGTAGCCGATTTGGCCGGCGGCACCGGTGATGGCGACACGGATGGGTGATTTCATGGGAATTTAAACTTTAACACGGAGAGGACGCCAAGGGCACGGAGAAAGTCGGCGCGAAGAAAAAAATTAAGCGACGACGCAGGTTCCGAGCAATAATCTTATAGCTGCGGGGCGCCTGGGTAGAATTCTTTGCCACGGATTACACGGATGGATAACGCTGAACGTTGAAGTCAGGCCGAGAGCTGACCAGTCTGATTTTTAGCCACAAAAGATCACATAGATCGCAAAGAAATCTTCCCTGGGATCGTAGTGACTGTGAAAAGGCATCTGCCGAAAAACGCCCGCTTCCCTGTGATCCATGTGATCTTTTGTGGCTAAAGCCCTCCGCGAATTTGAGAAATCTTAAACAGCAAATCGGGGCGCGAGCGCGGCGTGGACTTCGCGCACGACGGCTTCCGTCGTGCTCCAGTCGATACACCCGTCGGTGATGCTCACGCCGGGGAGGAGTTTTTCACGCGGTTGGGGAAAGGGCTGGCTGCCGGCGTGGAGATTGCTTTCGACCATGGCGCCGATGATGGCAGTGTTGCCGGCGGCGACCTGGGCGAGGACGGCGCGCAGGACTTCGGGCTGGCGCTCGGGCTGCTTGGCCGAGTTGTCGTGCGAGCAATCGACGAGGACGGCCTTGATCAGGCCGGCCTTGGCCAGGAGTTGCTCGGCCTGTGCGATGTGGGCGGGCGAGTAGTTGGGGCTGCCGCCGCCGCCGCGCAGGACGATATGGCAGTTGGGATTGCCGCGGGTGACGATGGCGGAGGCGGCGCCGTCGAGGTTGATGCCGAGGAAAGTTTGCGGCTGGGCGGCGGCGCGAATGGCGTTGATCGCGGTCGGGATGGAGCCGTCGGTGCCGTTTTTGAAACCGAGCGGCATGGAAAGTCCCGAGGCCATCTGGCGGTGCGTCTGCGACTCGGCCGTGCGCGCGCCGATGGCGGACCAGCAGATGAGGTCGGCGATGTATTGCGGCGTGATGGGATCGAGCAGCTCGGTGGCGGTGGGCAGCCCAAGGTCGAGCACGTCGCGCAAAAATGTCCGCGCGAGCCGCAGGCCGGCCGCGATGTCGTGCGAACCGTCGAGGTGCGGATCCATGATGAGGCCTTTCCAGCCGACGGTGGTGCGCGGTTTTTCGAAGTACACGCGCATGACGATCATCACGCGATCGGCGACGGAGCGGGCGAGCGCGGCGAGGCGCGTGGCGTATTCCCGTCCGGCCGCGACATCATGGATGGAGCACGGGCCGACGATGAGCAGCAGGCGTTTGTCGTTGGCGAAAATAATCCGGTGGATTTCCGCGCGGGCGCGGGCGACGAACTCGGCTTGCGCAACATTTTTGGGCAGCTCGGCGAGGAGCTGCGCCGGCGAAGGCAGGGCATGCGTCTCGACGACGTTGATATCGGAGGTTTTTTGCACGGAAGGTCGAGATTGCCAGCGCGCGCGCCGCTGGGCAAGCGGCTTTCGCCGCTGGCGCGCGCCAGCCGCAGTGACAAAGTCGCCTGACGTGTAGTTGGTAATTGGTAGTTAGTATTTGGTAATTTGGATTTGGTTCTTGGTTTCAGTCCAAAGTTTGCCGTGTCCGCCGTAGCCCCGAGACAGTCGAGGAGCTCGCCGAATGGGTCGAAAACGCGCAGGATCGAAACCAACTACCAATTTCCAACTACTAACTGCCAAGTACACGCCTTGGTCGTCCGGCGGCTCTGCCGCCGGGCAAAAAGAGAGGCGGCCCGCCTACCCCTAAGCGGGCCGCCCATTGCTTTCTTAGTTACCCCAAAACTCCCGCTAAGCGGGAGAAGTGAAAAGTTATGATTGAACGGATATGGGAGTTGCCGGCATAGTCAAGTAGAAGTTAATAATTATTTGTGAAGTTTTTCAAAAGTTTTTGTTAACTTAAGACTATAAAAGACATGCATTCCTCAGAATTAACCGCTGCGCATATTTGGGAGCCGGCTGCATGGCTGCAGGTGTCGGGGCCGGACGCTTTCACCTTCCTGCAGGGGCAGTTCACGAACGACTTGCGCCTGCTGGAGGAGCAGCCGGCGGTTTACGGCCTGTGGCTCAACCAGAAAGGGAAAGTGCTGGCCGACAGCTTTGTGCTGCGCGCGGCGGGATATGCATTTTGGGTGGGCAGCTATTTCTCGCCGGCCGCGACCCTGTGCGAGCGGCTCAAAGCCTATGTCGTTGCGGACGACGTCACGATTGAAGATTGCACGGCGGGATGCAGGGGCATGACGCTGATCGGTTCGGCGGCGAGTGAGATGGGGGAAAAATTTGGTGGAGCCCTGCGTTTTCCCGGCCGGCGCGCGATGGTGCCCTGCCAGGAGCTCATGTTCGCCGCGGAAACGCAGCCGGCGGTGGAGGCACGGATGGCCGAGCTGAACCTGCTGCCGCTGCCGGCCAGCGACATGGAGTTGTTTCGTATCAAAGCCAGCATTACAGCTGTGCCGCGCGATATCGGGCCGGACGACCTGCCGAACGAAGGCGGGCTCGATGCGGTCGCGATCTCCTACACGAAGGGCTGTTACCTCGGCCAGGAAGTGATGGCGCGGCTGAAATCGATGGGGCAGGTGCGCCGGCAGCTGTTGCGCGTGACCGGCGCGGGCGTGCCGCCCGCCTTGCCCGCGGCTTTGTTCAACGGCCCGAAAAGAATGGGCGAACTGCGCTCGGCGGCAGCGGACGGCGAAGGCTTCATGGGGTTTGCCCTGCTGACGCTGCTCGGGCTCGATCGGTGCCCGGGGCTGAGCTACGCGCCCCAGGGCGAGCCGGTGGTGTGGCTCGAGGAGATCAAAACAACGCGCCCGCCGTGGTGAAATATGCGTCCACCCAGGGATGCAGCCACAAAAAATACAGCGCGGCGGCGATGGCGAGCATCGGCCCGAAGGGCACGTGCACCCCGAAACCGAGTGCCGCGGGCTGGCCCTCGGCGCCGGGCGACTCGGCGGGCAGCGCGGCTTTTTGCGAGGGGGAAATCTTCTGCCATGCGAACGCCAGGGCAAACCACACCGTGCCCACGATGGCGCCGCCAAAAAGGGAAAAGATGGCGCCATGCCAGCCGCAAAACGCGCCGATCATGCCGACGAATTTCACATCGCCGAAACCCATGGCCTCTTTTTTCAACACGGCCTCGGCGACGAGTCCGACCCATAAGACGAGCCCGGAGCCGATGAGCAGGCCTTGCAGCGCGATTACGCCGGAACGCATGCTGTCGAGGATGAAGACGTCGCCCGACTGGCTGTGCAGCGCGGGCGCGAGCACGGATAGCAGCAGGCCGGCGAGACCGGCGCCGATGGTGAACGCATCAGGAATGATGAAGTGGTCGAGGTCGATGAAGGTCGCGCAGATGAGCACGCTCAGGAACACCATTCCGCACCCGGCCTTGGCCGGCGGGAAAAGCAGCCAGCACCCGAGAAACAGCAAGGCGGTCAGCAGCTCGACCAACGGATAGCGGATGCTGAAGCGCCGGCCGCAGCAGCGCGCACGGCCGCGCAGCACCAGCCACGAGAAAATCGGGATGTTGTCATGCCAGGCGATGGGCGCGCCGCACGCGCAGTGGGAACCGGGCCGCACGATGGATTTTTCCGCGGGCACTCGGTAAATGACGACGTTGAGGAAGCTGCCTATGGCGGCGCCGAAGACGAAGGCCACGGTGGGAAAAAACCACGGCAGCGAAGTGGCGACATCAGCGAAGGCGGCAGGGTTCATGCGGGGTCGGGATGGATCAGGGGCAGGCGTTGTTCGCGAAAACGTCGATAAACGGTGAAGTCCTTTGTGTCCACGGTGATGATTTTGGCCCGCGGATAAAGTTCGGAAAGCACAACGAGTGAGGCGTCACCGGCATCCATCTGCGGATATTTTTCAAGCAGCTCGGCTGCACGGCCACCATGGGTCAGCCAGATCGGGGCCAGATTGAGTCGTTTTCCCGTGACTTGGCAGATGAGCGCAAGCAGGGCTTTTCGTTCCGATTTCAGCAAGTGGCATGCTTCACCAAAGACCAACTCGGTTGTGAATACAGGTTCGTCGAGAGTCGCGACGACTTGCTTGCTCCATGCGTGCCACTGGTCACGCAAAGAAAGCGCACCCACCAATGGTCCGGCATCGATCAGATATCTAATCGCCGAAGCCTTCACGCATCGAAAGGTCGGATGGTGCGTTCTTGATCATGCCGATGAATGGTTTCATTCCCTCGGCAAACGAAGGCGTGGCGCGGCGTGCATGGCGCTTCCTTTTTATGACGGAGGCGATACGGGCTTTCCGGGAGACCTTTTTGTCAGAAGGCAAGGACGACGCTGGCATGACGGTAAAATTGAGGCGAATGAAAGAGAGTCAAGCGTGGCGCAACGCGGCCTCGACGGCGGCGCGCATGAGGGGCGCGGTCTGTGCGGCGGGGACGCCGGTCCAGATTTCGAGCGATTTCGCGCCTTGGTGCACGAGCATGGCCAGGCCGTTGGCGCGGGGCAGGCCGAGGGCGCGGGCCTGGGTGAGCAGGGGCGTCTCAGGCGGATTGTAGATCATGTCGAAAACGCTGGCGGGGCGGGGCAGTTTGCGCAGGTCGACGGGCGGCGAGTCGCCGGCTTTCAGGCCGGCGCTGGTGGCGTTAATGACGAGTGCGCCGCCGGGAATCGCCGCCGACGGCGTGGCGCACAAAAAATCGCGCAGGGGAATCCCGCCCGCGAGCGGCGCGAGCACGGCGAGGAGCGCGTCGAGATGGGGGCGCGTGCGGTTGCCAATCCAGAGCGAGGCGCAGCGTTGTTGCAGGCATTCGACGGCCGCGCCGCGGGCTGCGCCGCCCGCGCCGAGCAAAACGATGTGCGCACCGGCGAGGTCGCGGCCGAGCGTTTCGCGCATGGCGGCGGCGAGGCCGTAGCCGTCGGTGTTGTGGCCGTGCCAGCCGCGCTCGATCCAGCCGAGGGTGTTGACCGCGCCCACGCGCAGCGCGGCGGGGTCGATTTTAGCCACCTGCTCGAAGGCGAGGATCTTGTGCGGGACGGTGAGGTTGAGGCCGTGAAATTTTTTCTGGTGCAGGAGATCGAGCGCGGCCGGCAGGTCGGCGGGCGGGATGTCGAACCGGACGTAGCGCCAGTCGCGGAAACGCGGGTTGTCGCGCGCCAGCGCGGCGAGCGCGGCGTTGTGCATCAGCGGGCTGAGCGAGTGCGCAATGGGGTGGCCGAGGACGGCGATGGATGTGCCGGCGGGCGACCAGCGGGCGAGGTCGGCAAGCGTGTGGACGGGGTCGGCGACGGCGGACATGGTTTCGAACACTCCTGGAACATCCAACATCCAACGCCCAACATTCAACATCGAAGTCGGGCCGGATGGGTAAGGGCTGAATATTGAGTATTAAGAAAGCAACTACAACATTAGATCCCGATTTAGCGCCCACGACCTGGACGTTGGGGGTTCGATGTTGAATGTTGGATGTTGAGCGCAGTGCGCGCGCATGGCGCTACGGCTGCGCGTGGCGCTCGTAGGTGGCCTCGAACTCCTCGACGAATTCGTTGAAGAGACGCGCATGCTCGCGGTCGCCGGCTGCGGTGTAGTGCTTGACGAGGTTGCGGCAGGAGGAGCAAAGCACTTCGCGCACGGGGGTGGGCGCGAGGTCAATGGTTTTGGGCACGAGGTTTTTGCTGCGCAGATAGGCGAAGAGTTCCTCGGTCGAACGGAAAACGCCCTTGTCGAACGCATCGATGAAAAAGGGCTTGTCCTCCAGGTAGCAGCCGACGACGAAGTGGCCGGGGAGGGCGACGGGCTCGAGGGTGAGGCCGAGGCGTTGCGCGACGAGCAGGTAGATGAGGCTGAGCGAAGAGGGGATGCCTTTGCGGCGGGAGAGCACCTGGTCGATGAAGCTGTTGAGCGGATCGGCGTAGTGCTCGATGTTGCCGTGGAAGCCGTACTCGGCAAAGAGCACGCGGTTGATCACCCGGCATTTTTCACGGGTGGTCGCCGGCTCGATGATGAGCTCGCGGCAGCGGGCGGCCATGTCGTCCAGCACCGTGCAGCATGCGCCGATGTCGAGATTGGGCGCAACGGTGCGGCTGAGAAGGATCGCGCCGGTTTCGAGTTCGTAATTGAGCGAGCGGATGAAGCCTTTGAACTCGGCGACGGGGTCGGTGAATTTCAGCTCGTCGATGAACCACTTGGCGTGCCAGGCGAGGACGCGGTTGGAGCCTTGGGCGACTTCCTTGAGAAAGCTGAGCGCGGCCGGGCTGTTCTGCGTGAAGTGGAGAAGCAACGCGCGGCGCACGGGATTGCTGCTATCGTCGAGCAAGCCCAGGAGCGCATCTTTCAAACCAACGCTGAGCCTTTCATTGTCCACGTGGGGAATGGGAGAAAAAAATCTCCGCGCACGCAATCAGGAAAGCGGCCGGATCGGGAAAATTTTCTCCCTAGCGGAATTTTCTTGCGCCGGTCGCGCCGCGGGTTTGCGGAGCAAAAAACTTGCGTTCATCCCCGCGCACCGAAGAGCGCGGTGCCGATGCGCACGAGCGTGCTGCCCTCGGCGATGGCCGCGGCGAGGTCGCCGCTCATGCCCATCGAAAGCACGGGCAGCGGCGCGGAAAACTTTTGCGTGAGCTGGTCGCGCAGCGCGCGCAGCGCGGCGAACGCGCGGCGGGCGGCGGCGGGGTCGTCGCTGAGCGGTGCGATGGCCATGAGGCCGTCCACCCGGAGGTTTTTTTTCGCGAGTGCGGTTTCGAGCAGGCGCGGCGTGGCGGCGGGCGTGGCGCCGAATTTGCCCGGGTCGGCCCCGGCGTTGATTTCAAGGAGAACGGGCAGCACCCGGCCGAGGCCGGCGGCGGCCTGATCGAGCAGTTCGAGGAGTTTTTCACTGTCCACGCTCTGCACGCGGTCGAAATGCCCGGCGGCGATCCGAGCCTTGTTGGATTGCAGGTGGCCGATAAGTTCCCAAGCGACGGGGGCGGAGGCTTGGGCTTTTTTTTCGACGGCTTCCTGCACGCGGTTTTCGCCGACGGCGCGCAGCCCGTACCGCGCGGCGTAGACGGCGGCGGCGGGCGGGTGATTCTTGGTCACGGCGAGCAGCTCAACCTCGCGCGGGTCGCGGCCGGCGGCCCGGCAGGCGCCATCAATTTGCGTGCGGACAACATCGGCGCGCGCGGCAAATTCTTCGTAGGAAAGAAGCATTAGGAATACTTAAATGTTTGCACATGGATAAGGAATATTTATTCTGCGCAGCATGCAAATTGAGAATTTTAAAATCTTTGCCGACCTCGTCGAGACGAAGAGTTTTTCAAAAGCAGCCAAGTTGAACAGCATCACGCAGTCGGCGGTGAGCCAGCAGGCACGGGCGATGGAGCGGCACCTGAAGACCCTGCTCATCGATCGCAGCCAGAAACAATTCCAGCTCACGCGCGAAGGGCAGCGCCTCTACGAAGCGGCGAAGGAAATCCTGCTGCAGTACGACCGGCTCACCAGCGAGCTGCAGGAGATGAAGAAAATCATCAGCGGCACGATCCGCCTCTCGACCATCTACTCGATCGGCCTGCACGAGCTGCCGCCCTACATCAAAAAATTCCTGCACGACTACCCGTCGGTCAATGTGCGGGTGGAATACCGCCGCTCAAACCTCGTCTACGAGGACATCCTACACAACTCCGTTGATTTTGGCCTCGTGGCGTTTCCAGTGAAGGTGCGGCAGATTGAGGCCCTCCCGTTCCATAACGACCGGCTTGTGCTGATCGCGCATCCCAACCATCCGCTGGCGAAGGGCGCGGAGGTCGAGATCAAGCATCTCTCCGGGCACAAATTCATCGGCTTCGACCCCGACATCCCGACGCGCAAGGCGGTCGACCAGATTTTCCGCGACCACAAGCTCGAGATCCAGCCGGTGATGGAATTCGACAATATCGAGACGGTGAAGCGGGCGGTCGAAATCGACCACGGCATTGCCATCGTGCCGCAGACGACGGTGCAGCAGGAAGCGAAGCAGGGCACGCTCGCGGTGATGCATTTCAAGGGGAAGGAATTCACCCGGCCGCTCGCGATCCTTTATCGCAAAGGCCGCGTGCTCACGCCGGCGATGAAGAAGTTTATCGAAACGCTGGGCTTGGATTTGTCCGCGGTGTGTGAAGCGTGATCTGGCGCAACCTAATAGACGCAGGAACGTTGGGCGCCATGCCGGTCTAACGAACCATGCAATTTGCAGCCTTGACCCCGTTGGCAACCTCGGCTCCTAGCTTGGGGATGATGGATGGATTGATTGCGATCTACACGCTGACCCTGGGGGGGCTGGCGTTTTTCGCGGTGCATCGCGTCAAGCTTCTCTGGCTTTATTTTCGCCGCCGCCCGCCGCTCCAGCCGCCGGGATGGCAGGGGCCGCAACCGCGCGTCTGCGTGCAGTGCCCGCTGTTCAACGAACCGCTGGTGGTCGAGGCATTGCTGGAAAAAGTCACGGCACTGCGCTGGCCGGCGGAACGGCTCGAAATCCAAATTCTCGACGATTCGACGGATGAAACCCCCGCGATCATCGAGCGCTGGCTGCAGGCTAATCCGGCGCGGGCGGTCCGTTGCACGCACCTGCGCCGCCACAACCGGGAGGGCTACAAAGCCGGTGCGCTCGCCCGGGGCATGGCGTGCAGCCACGCGGGTTTTTTTGCGGTGTTTGACGCGGATTTCCGTCCCGAGCCGGATTTTTTGGAAACGCTCATGCCGTATTTTGCCAACCCGCGCGTGGGCGTCGTGCAGGCGCGGTGGGAGTTCATCAACCGCGAGCGAAGCCTGCTTACCCGCTTCCAGGGAATCTTTCTCGATGCGCATTTCATCGTCGAACAGGCGGGGCGGTTTTCCGGCGATTTGTTTTTCAATTTCAACGGCACCGCCGGCATGTGGCGCCGCACCGCGCTGGAGGAAGCCGGTGGCTGGTGCGCCGACACGGTGACGGAGGATCTCGACGCCAGCTACCGGGCCCAGCTTTGCGGCTGGAAGTTCATCTATCTCGAACACTACACGGTGCCCTCGGAGCTGCCGGAAAACCTGACCGCATTCAAATCGCAGCAGCGCCGCTGGACGAAGGGCGGCATGCAGGTCGCACGCAAGCTCCTGCGCACCGTGCTGGCGAGCGACCATCCGGCGCGGGTGAAGCGCGAAGCTTTCAACCACCTGCTGACCGGACTGGTGCACCCGCTGCTCGTGATGTTTTCGATTTTATTTGTGCCGTGCCTTTACCTGATCGGTGCGCGTCCGGGCGGCCTGTGGCTTTGGCTCAACCCGCTTTCCATCGTGGCCGCGGGCGGCTCGACGGTGACACTCTACGTCACGGGACAATACTTCCGGGAAGGGCGCTGGCTCCAGGGTTGCCTGTGGCTGTTGTGCGCGCCCTTTGTCCTCGCCTTCGGGCTGGCCATGAGCGTGACCTGCGGCGTGGCGACGCTCGAAGGCCTGTTGACCAAGGGTGGCGAGTTTGTGCGCACGCCCAAAGGCGGCCGCGCCGCATCCGTGGGCGGGCTGGTCGGGCAGCTGCGCAGCCGCACGCTCTTCACGGTGATAACCTTGGTCGAGGTCACGCTCGGGCTGGGCATGTTTTGCGGGGCGGTGTATTTCAGCGCCAATGCCAAGACCTATATTGCGGCGATCCTGCTCGTGAAGGCCACGGGGTTCCTGGGGCTTGCCGCTCTGTCCGCGCCCGACCTGTTGCCGCGCTTCGGCCCGGTCCGCGCCTGAACGAGGGAAGGCGCTCCCGGACAGCCTGCCAAACGGGAATAATCGGTTGCGCTCGCGCTCACACGGGTAAACTTGCTCCATCCATGAAAACACTTCGCCTCCTGGCGGCCACCGTTGTCGCCATCTTTTTATTCAGCCCGGTTCGCGCTGAGCCGGTCACCCCCACGCCGGCGCCGGGCTGGCAACTCAAGGATGTCGACGGCCAGCCGGTGAATTTCTCCCGGTTCAAGGGCAAGGTGGTGGTGCTCGATTTCTGGGCCACGTGGTGCGGGCCGTGCCGGTCAGAGATCCCGGGCTATGGGAAGCTGCAGGAAAAATACAAGGACAAGGGACTCGTCATCATTGGCGTGTCGCTTGACCAAGAAGGCCCGGCGGTGGTGAAAAAGTTCATCGGCGATTTCCACATGACCTATCAGGTCGTGATGGGTGATGCGGCCGTGGTTGGAGCCTTTGGCGGCGTCGATGGGATTCCCACCACCTTCATTATCGATCGGACGGGAAAAATCCGCGACAAGAAGGTCGGAGCGATGGAAACCGCGGAGTACGAGAAGGTCTTGCTGCCGTACTTGAACTGAAAATAAGAAGGGGGCCGGCGAAACCCCTAACGCCGGCCCCCCATGTATTTCTTATATCCGGTTTGCAGCCGGATTCCATGTTACCCCAAGACCCTGCCGTGGCAGGGAATTGCTACCACTGGTTCAGCATTGGCCGTGCCAGCCGCGATAAATCTTTGCGCTCTGCCGGCCGGCGGTTGAAAACCATGCCGGCTAGTTTTCCGTGTGGAAACGGGTGATTTCCGCGAGTGGGTCGGCGATTTCCCGGTCGCTGCGGCAGCGGGGCATTTTACTCTGCCCCCCCCATTTGCCGGCGGAGCGCATCCACTGTTCGAAAACCCCCGGCATGACGAGGCGCACGACGGGCGGCTCGAGGCCGCCGCCCTTGCGCTTGGCCTCGTAGTCGTCGTTGAGGCGCTGCAGCTCTGCGTCGAGTTCGGGAGCCATGACCGGGCCGGTGGGCGTCTCGATGGTGGGCACTTTGAGTTCGACCCACCACTCATGCTGGCCGCGTTTTCGGCCGGCGGCGGCGTTCGCAAAAATCGGTGCGACGTGGAAATTGATGATGGTCCATCCGTGGCGTTGGCAAACGGCGAGGAGGGCATCGGTGAGTTCCTTTTCGATGACGTGCTCGCCGAAGGCACTGAGCTGGAGCTTGGTGCGGCCGACGTAGATGAGCCGCGGCGGCTCGGTGGAGACAAAACGCACGACATCGCCCACCACGTAGCGGCACAAACCCGCGGGCGTGGTGAGCAGCAGCACGTAGTCCACGCCGGGCTTGACGCCTTCCAACGGCACGGCGTGCAGCCCGAGAATCGTCAGGCGGGTTTCATCGAACTTGCTCAAGGGCAGGAATTCAAAGAATAGCCCGGCGTCCGCGAGCAGCCGCAAACCCGCGGCGCTGTCGGCATCCTGCGCGGCAAAGAAGCCTTCCGAGGCCGGATAGACTTCGTGGAAATTCACCGTTGGCCCGAGGGCGGTGCGCAGCTCATTTTCAAACGGCCCGAGCGGCACGCCGCCGTGCACGAGGCATTCGAGGTGGGGCCAGAGGGCCTGCAAATTTTCCGCGCCGCTGATCTGCGTGCGCAAAGTCTCGGCGAGGACGAGAATCCAGCTCGGGATGCCGGCGAGCAGCGTAATGTCGAGCTGCCAGGTGCGATCCACGATGGCCTGAATTTTTTCCGGCCAGTTGCTCATGCCGGCGATCTCAGTGCCGGGTTCGTAAAGATGTTTTTCCACCCAGGGTGGCAGGTGGAGCGCGGTGATGCCGCTGAGGTCGCCGGCGTAGGCGGCGAACGGCTGCACTTCCTCGATGGGCGTGAGCGCGGTTGACCCGCCGAGAAAAAGGTGCCGCCCGTGAAAGACCTTTGTCCGGCTGGTGCGCGCGGCGTAATAAAGCAGCGAGTCGAGCCCGGCTTTGCGGAATGCGCGATCATGGGCCCGGTGATGGGCAGGTATTTCGTGCGGCCGGCGGTCGTGCCTGACGAGATCGCATAAAAAGTGCACTGGCCCGGCCAGAGCACGTTGGCCTCGCCCCGCTTCATGCGCTCGATTGACGGCGCGAGGTCCTCGTAGGAATGCAATGGCACCTGGTCGTGAAATGTCTTGTAATCGATGCCGGCTTCGAGCCGGTGCTGGCGCCAGAACTGCGTTTGGGCGAACGCATCCGCGAGCTGGCGGAAAGTTTTTTCCTGGGCCGGCACCGCGCCGCTTTTTTTGCACCGCAGGCGCGACTTTGTGCGTGCGGTCAAAATGCCCGCGCCGACGTTGACGAGAAATTTTGGTGGAACCGGCATGGGTGCTAAGAACTCATTTCAAAACCTAAAACGAGCAGCGTGGCAAAGTTTTGGCGGGGAGCAAGGCGTAGCCGAGGGCCCAGGCTGCCGGGCCGCGGCGCCTCACCGCCACGGGCACCACCGCCTTGCTTTGCGCTTTTGCAGCCATGGCGCGCTGCTTTTTATTGCAAAAACAACCCCGCGGCAGCTTTGCCCGGCGCTGTGCCACAAGCGAAATCAGACGTGCCGCCAGGCCTTCCGGGATTTCAGCTGCCGGTAAAAGGACGATATGGCCGGAAGAAAGTTAAAACAGTGAAAAATCAGCGAAGCATGCTGCACCGGGCTGCCGCCCTGGTTGGTGATGAGGCGGCAGGTGCTGCGGGGAAAATAGGCGTGGTGCGCCTTCTCGAGCGCGAAACGGGTGGGCGAGCGATCGACGAGAACCGAACTCTCCTTCTCGGCGTAGAGAATGAGCGTGGGCGCATCGCTCAGCGGCAGGATTGCCTGCGAGAAATACCCGCCGGGCGCCTCCATCTGCTTCAGCGCATGGATGCGTTCGGAGGCCCCGGTGAGGTTTACGCTGCGAATGGTGCCCATCACCGCCTCGCGCAGGTGATGCAGCTCGCCGCGGCTCATGATCGCCCGCAGAGCCTCCTTGTTCTGCGCGCCCGCCTCGAACATCTTTAACATGATTGTCCGGGATTTTTCCACGGCTTTAGGGGTGGCGGGGCCGTCGAGATAGGGCTGGACCGCGCGTCCGAGCAGCGTGGCGGGCTTGGCCTCGCCGGGAGCGAGCAGATCGTCGATGCAGGCGACCGGGCTGATGATGATCGAGCCATTGAGGTCGACTTTCCGGCCGGTGAGGCGCGCGCGTTTCAGCCATTCCATGAGCAGCCCGCCGCCGAAGCTCACGGCGAAAATCACCGGCTTCTGTCCGTGCAGTTCGGCGAGTTCCTCGACCAAATCGTCGAGCTGGGCAAACAGCATCTCGTTGGAGAAGCCGTGCGGCGGATAGTTGAAATAATACAGGCTGCCCGATTTCAGCAAAAATCCCCTTAGCAAAAACACCTGCTCGGTCGCATCGGGCACGAAACCGCCCAGCACGATGGTGGGCCTGTGCCCGCGGCTGCGTTCCCACCGGATGGTTGCCCGCTGGTGCTCGCCGGCCTGCCCGCTTCGCAGCAAGGCATCCTGTGCGCGGCGCATCGTCGGCGCAAACAACCGGAGTTGCGGCGGCCGCAGCTTGTTGCCGGTCGTGCGGAAAAGGGTGCGCAGCGGCTGGGTCGGCGCTAGCCGTCCGAGCTGTGTGAACAGCGACAATGCAGGAATGAGATCGCTCAGCGTAGCCATGAAGGGTTGGGAAAAGTGGCTAATTTACGGTGATTTTGGCAAAGGCAAACCTCTTATGTCACAGGAAAGTGACTTTATTGAGACCCATAAGTCACATTTGAGCCGGGTGGTTGTCGCGGCACAACGAAAAATCCCCGAAAGGCCGCGCGGGTTCTGCCATCTATGGCAATGTTTCCAGCGCGGCTTGGGCGCGCACTTTTTCCTCGATGTCGTACTTTTGTTGCAAGGGCAGCCTGATGGCCGACTCGAACTCGGTGCGGGCGAGGTCGGGCTGTTTGTCCGCGAGATAGGCGAAGCCGAGCTCGGCATGATGGGCCGGCATTTGCGGGGCGAGCACGACCGCGCGGCGCAACAGGCGCACAGCCTCGGCCGTCGAGGCGTCTGGCAGGCTCCCGTAGGCCAGTTTCACAAAAAACCGCTCGGTCGCGCCGATGCTGGCGATTTCGTAATTCCAGCGGCCGAGCACATGACAGGCCCAGTCGTAATTTGGGTTGAGCGCCAGGGCGCGCTCGGCGTAGTCCTTGACCAGGCGCGAGTAGGCAATCTCGGTGCGCGTGCTGCTGTAGAAGCCGAGTTTCCCGTAGCTGACGGCAAGGGAGGTGAGATTGATGGCGCTTTTGGGCTCCAGCGCGACTGCGCGCTGCGCATAGGCGACGGCCTTTTCCGCCCGCCGCTTTTTTTCGTCGGGATCGGCTGTGTCGATGATGGAGTCCGAGTATTGTTTGGAAATTTTTTCGAGGATGAAAGGGTCGTTGGGGCGCGCTGCATCGGCTTTGAGGAAAAGGCCAAGCGCGGTTTTCGCGTCGAAATGGGCCTCGGCGGCGAGCCCCTGTTGCCCGAGCACATCGGCGGTGCCGGCGGCGAGGGCCAGCGGCCAGGCGAGCAGCAGGAGGGCGAGCTGGCGGCACAACTTCATCGGGTAAAACAAAGATGCCTGGCGCGGCCGGCTATGAGCGGGCAGCCTCTTTGGCTTTTTGCTCGTGGTGAATCCGCTCGATGGCGCGCATGACCGGCACCAGCGAATAGTAACAAAGCACGATGAAAAACGGCGCGAGCAACACCCAGGCAATGGAGGCATGCAAGGCGATCGTGCCGAACTTGTCGAAAAATTTGGCCCAACCCTCCTCCCGCCACAGGATGTACATTTCGTGGACCTTGAACTTTTGGTGCGGAACGCCAAAAATAAAGTCGCCCAGCCGCACCAGCCAGAAAATCATGGCCACGTGCAAAGGCCAGAGCGCCTGGTTGAGCAGCTGGATGATGGGCTGGTTGAGGCGCAGGACGAGTGCGACGAGAAAACAAAGCAGCGTTGTCACGCCAAAGATGGGAAAAAGCGCGCAAGCACCGCCGACGGCGATGGTCAGGGCGATTTTTTCCGGCGTGATGCCTTGCGTGAGCTGCGCCACGACGGGATCGGCGATGCGGCGCTGCCAGAGCGTGCGCTTCGGCACGGAAGCAGGCGGGAGGATTGCGACCTTGGAGGAGGATGAGGGCATGAGGGACACAGCGACGACCAATCAACCAGCCTACGGGCCGGCGGGCCCGGCTTCAAGCTTTGCTGCGGTGTGATCATAAGAGGGAACCGCAAGCAGGATTCGCAAGGCGTGTGCATCTACCCCGCCCGATTTCTTCGCCGCAATCCTGCGGAAAGCCGGTGCAACCGCGATTCCGGCACGAGCGTCACGATATAAAGGGACGCCAGCACATTCAGCGCACCGACTACGCCGAGCACCTGGAGGCCGCTGAACTTAAATTTAATCAACAGGCCGGCCCCGACCGATGCCGCCACCATGAAGAGCGCGTTCATGACGTTGTTCGCCGCGATATTGCGGGCACGATGGGATGGCTCCGACCACGCCGTCATGATGGCATAGAGCGGCACGCTGAAAAGCCCGCCGCATACCGCCAGTCCGGCCAGATCGGCGCAAATTCGCAATCCAAGCGATGAGGTCAGCGCAATCACGCCCGGGCCGATGTGGCTGCTCGCCCACCAAAAATCGAAGGTGAAAAGCGACAGCCCCAGCCCTGCCGCCGGCACGTAGCGCGCAGTGATGGCCCCGCGCAGCAGGACGTTGCACAGCATCGAGCCGAGGCCGATGCCCACGGCGAACAGCGTCAGAATCACGGTCGCGCGATGGGGATCGTCCGAATGCAGAACGTCTTTCACGTACGGCGGCAGGAGGTTGAGCCAGATCACGCCGATGGCCCAGAACCACGAGATGCCCAGGATCGCCCGAAAGACCCCGCGCTGGGTGCGCGCGTACGCGATGAGCCGCCAGGTTTCGCGGAAAATGTTCGCGTCGATTTTGAATGTCGCGGTCGAGGGCGGCGCCGGCAGCACGAAAAGACTCGCCACCCAGCCCGCGCCGGCGAGGCCGACCAGCACCCACGGGATGGTGGCGCTCACGCCCGTCACGCCGTGCACCCTGGCCACGAGAATGCCGCCAAGGATGGTGCCGAGCAGGATCGCCACGAAGGTGGCCATCTCGATCACGCCCGTGCCGCTCATCAGTTCCTCCTCCCGCAAATGGTCCGGCAGGATGCCGTATTTGAGCGGCCCGAAAAATGTCGCCTGCATGCCGGCCGTGAAAATCACCACGAACAACACCCACGGCTGCTCCCACGCGAAACCCGCTCCGGCCGCCGCCATGATGATCACCTCCCATAATTTCGTCAGCCGGATCAGCCGCGCCTTGTCCAGTTTGTCCGCCAGCTGGCCGGCAAAGGCCGAGAAGACCAGGTAGGGAAAAATGAACAGCCCGGTGATCACCGTCGTGGCGAGGCCGGCGTTCCAGCCCATTTTATCCGCCAGCTTGAACGTCGCCAGCAGGATGAACGCGTTCTTGAAGACATTGTCGTTGAACGCGCCGAGGAACTGTACGGTGAACAGCGGGAGGAACCGGCGCGACCGCAACAGTTTCAACGATGTCATAGTGCGTGCCACGCTGGCTGAAACTTATCCTGCCGCAAGCCCTCTCCCGCGGAGTTTGGGCTTGCCGCAGGTCCTGCCGCGGCGCTTTTTGCAGCATGGATTTTGCCTCGAGCCCGGATAAAAAGGCTGACCAGCCGAACCCAAACTTGCCGACCATGAACAATGCCTCGTCTGAACCCGCCGGCCTTCAGCGATTCAGTCTTTCAGCCTTTTTCCCATAAAAATGACCCGCGCTGCGCCGCTTGCGGCCTTGCCGTTGACCATTGAATTTGGCGCCAGCTCCGTCGGAGTGGCGCCCGAACCCGCCGGCCCCGGCTTGCGCCTGCCGATTCCATTGCTCGCGGGCGAGGCCTGCGAAAAAATCTTCGATCATATGCGCCCAGCCGGTGAAAAGGACGGATTTATGCTTTTCCACCGCGGCGGGCTGATCGTCGGCTGTGCGCTTGAGCCCGCCCGGCCCGACCTGGCCGCCCAGACGGAGCGGCTTTACCAGCGCCTGATCGCCGTCTCGCGCGGCCGGCACTTGTATCGGATCTGGAACTACGTCCCGCGCATCAACGCGCACCTGGCCGGCCTCGAGAATTACCACGCTTTCTGCCGTGGCCGCTCGCTCGCCTTTGAGGAAGCGCTCGGTCCGGCGTTCAAACAGGCGTTGCCGGCCGCCTCGGCCGTGGGCGGGGATGACCATCACCTCGCCGTGATTTTTGCCGCCGGCTCCACCGCGCCACGCCACGTCGAGAATCCCGAGCAAATGCCCGCCTACGAGTATCCGCAGGAGCACGGCCCGTGCCCGCCCAGCTTCGCGCGTGCGACCGTCGTCGAGGAAGATGGCCGCCGCTATGCCTTCGTCTCGGGCACGTCGGCCGTCAAGGGCCATGCCACGGTCGCGCCGGGCGCATTGGAAGAGCAGCTTGCCTGCACGCTCGACAACCTGCGCCTCATTTCGCTGGCGATCGGCCTCGGCGATGCGTTCGGTGCGGAAAAAGGGTTCACGCGCCATTTCAAAATTTACCTCCGGCGGGCTGAAGACCTGGCCGCGGTGCGGGCCGCATTGGAAGCTGCGCTGCTGCACCCGGGCGACCGCGTGACCTACCTGCGGGCGGACATCTGCCGTGCTGCGCTCAACCTCGAAATCGAGGCGGCGCTTGTCGGATAAGAGGATTTTGACAACCGCGAATGAACGCGAATAGACGCGAATTCGAATCGAAGGCTTTAAGGCAGGTGTGTTTTTAACCACTGATGTACACTGATATAGTCACTGATAAGGACTTTTGGGAAACGCCGTTGAATATTTCCCATCAAAAGCAGATGAAATCCTGGCACGCACAAGCATGAATTGATATCAGTGGTAATAAGTGTTCATCAGTGGTTAAAGGCCGCCTTTGGTTGTGCGTGTTCATTCGCGTTTCTTCGCGGTTGAATTTCGGTTTTTGAATGGAGGAGTCTTTGCAGTGCGCGTGTGTCCGTTTTGCCCCGCGACGTGAGCGGAAAGGCCGGTAGCACGATGATGCGGCGCGGAATTTTCCACGCGGCCAGCCGCTCACGCAGCGCGTTCCGCACGGCGTTGACGGGCAAATCCGTGGCCAGCGCGGCAGCCAGCTCATCGGGACGGGCCGGATGCGGTGCCGCCAGGGCGTCGCGCACGCCCGTCACGCGTCGCAGCGCCGCTTCGAGCTCGGTGAGATCGAGCCGGCGTCCGGCGATTTTCACCATGCGTCCGGCGCGGCCCAGCAGCACGAGCTCACCGTGCGCATTGAGCTCCGCGTGGTCGGCCGGGGAAAATTTTCCGCCGCCGACCACGGCTGTGCTCACCACTGTGAAACGGCGTCCGCGGCCAAAGCGCAGCCGCACCGCGGCCAGCGGCGTGCCCACGCTGCGACCTTCGCGCGTAGCCTCGCCGCCGCGATCGAAGGTGATGCCGCCGGTTTCGCTCGTGCCGTAGAAAGCCTGCGGGCTGCGGCCGGTCTGGGCAAAAAACGCCTGGGCCGTTTCCGCCGGCAGCGGCGCCCCGGCGGAAATGACCAGGCGCAGGCTGCGCCACGCATCGATGGAGATGTCGCTGGCGGCCAGCGCGCGCAGCAGCGCCGGCACGGCGGGAAATACCGTGGGCCGCCAGCGTGTGCAATCAGCCGCGAGCGCGTGCGGCATCGGCGCGGACGCACAGACAAGGGGCGTCCCCTGCGCCAGCAGCGGCACGACCAGGTTGCCGAGGCCGTAGCTGTGGCCGAGGGGAATGACGGCGAGGTTCAGGTCGCGGGGGCCGATGCCCATGGTGCGGCAGACCTGGCGGCCATCGGAGAGTATCTGCGCGTGGGTAAAGGGCAGAGCGCGCGGAGCGCCGGTGCTGCCGCTGGTGATTTTGAGCAGGCAGAGGTCGTGGCGGCGCGGCCGGCGCGGCGCGGAAATTTTTTCGAGCCGGCCGGCGGACCACAGCCAGGTTGCGCCAACGGCGCGGGCGAGCTCGCGTTGCGCGGCTGGCGGCTCGGTGGCGTCAATGGCCGCGGGCACGGCGCCGGCTTGCAGCAGGCCGAGAAACACCTCGAACCAGGCCACGCTGTTGGGCAGCGCAAAGACGACGCGTTGGCCGGCGAGCGGTTCGATCCGGGCAGCGCGCCAGGCTTCAGCCCGGGCGGCAAGTTCCGCGTGCGAAAAAACTTTTTCGCCGGCCGCCTCGATCACGGCGGTGGCTTGGGGCGCGGCGCGCACAAGTTTTTTCCATGAGCTAAGCAGGGTCGTCGGCATGGCGGGGCCGCGTCAGCGGTTCGAGTTCGATGACAATGAGCGCGGTGAGGACGATGAGCGCGACGGTCGTGCCGAGCGCGGACACCACCGGGATGTGGCTGAAGGCGAGCACGCCGAACGAGGCCAGGGCGCTGGCCGCGGAGAGGCGGATGGATGGCGGCGGTGTGTCACGGGGCGCGTCGGCGGAAAAAATCGCATAGTTGTGCGCGATGCAGACGCCGAGGAACGCGCCGAGAAGATGGAAAAGGTTGAGCGTCTGCCCGCACAAGCCGAGCGCACCGAGCACAAAAAAACACGAGCCGGCCGGGATCAGTGCGATGCGCAGGCCGCGCCGCCAGCCGTAGGTCGCGAACACCCCGGCGATGACCAGTGCGAGGCCGGCCAGGCTCAGGTGCAGAGCCGAGCTGCGGTAGCGCGTGAAAAGGTGGTTGAACGACTGGAGCTGGTTGAGGCTCGTGGTGGCGAGGGCGGCGGGCGGTTCGGTGTCGGTGTCGGCGTGGCGGGCGATGGTGAGAAACCAAGGGGTGCGCCCGTCGGCATGCATGAGCAGGCTGAGCGGGCCGGTCAGCGGCGCGCTCAGCGCGGCGGCGAGCGCGTCATAACTGGGCAGCGGCTGCGTGCGAAAGGTTTCCCACGTGGAAAAAAACGGGGCGAATGGCCCGGGATCGTAGCCGGCCCGGTGGAGCGCGGCGCGCAGGTCGGTGGAAAAATTTTTCAGTTCGACGATGCGCGCGGGCAGCGCGCTCCAGTCGCCGGCCAGCGGCAGGGCGAGGCCGAGGCTGGCGGCGGGTGCGCCGGGAAAATTCTTCTCGTGCCAGGCAAAAAAGTTTTCCAGCGCGGCGCGCGCATCGGCGGTCGTGGAGCCCTGGGTGAGATAGACGGTGCTGTCGTCTGATTCGCCGAAGAGGGCGCGCACCTCGCTGTCGTTTTGCGCGAGGGCGGGCGCGGAGATCTCGAGTTCGCGGATGTCGTCGCGCCAGTGCAGAAGCCACGGGCCGGCGACGGCGATGGCAAACGCGGCGAGCAGGAGCAGCTTGGGCCACTTCGCGCCGCGCGGACGCAACGCCCGCAGCACGTGTGCCTCGAGGTGCGTGCCGTCGTATTGCGCGAAATAGAGCAGCGCGGCGGCGAGCGCGCTCACCAGCCCGGCGCCCACGAAGACGCCGAGCTGGCGGATGAGCGGCAGGTCGGAGGCGAGCAGCATGGCGAAACCGGCCACGGTGGTGAAACAGCTCGAGAGCAGCGGACGGAGCAGGCGGCGGAGTTTGTCCGCGTACGGTTCGCCAGGGCGCGTGGGCGGCTGCATGTAGAGGTAGAACCCGTAGTCGATGGCGATGCCGGTGAGGAGTGAGCCGACGACGAAAACGAGGATGTGCAGGCGCGCGAAGGCGAGCGTGGCCGCGCACCACGCGCCGAGCATGGCGAGGAGCACGACGGGCAGGAGATTCAACAGGCGCCAGGCGCGGCGGACGAGCAGTGCGGACACGGTCAGCACGGCGGCGAGGGAAAGGAGGTTGAGGATGGAAATTTCCTTCTCGATTTTTTTCTTACTATCGGCGGCGAAGCGGTTGATGCCCGTCCAGACGAACGTGGCGGCGGGCTCGTGCACGTGTACGGCGGCGAGGGCGGCATCGAGCGCGGAAAAGACGGGCGCCTGGCCGGCGTCGCTGAACGGCGAGGCGCGGATTTCGACCCAGATGAGCGCGGTGCCGGGCGCGGATGGGCCGGACGCGGCGAGGAATTGGATTTTCGAAATGAATCCCGGCACGAGCAGGAGCGGGTCGGCCGGCAGCAGATCTTGATACGCCGCGCTCTCCGGCCGGGCGAGAAACGGGTCGAGCGACGACGCGACGCGTTCAGCGAGCCAGGGGGAAAATTCTCCCGGCGGCCGGCCGGTGGCGGTGAACGTGCGATGCTGGGTGGCCAGCCAGGAGGGCAGCAGCAGTTGGAGGCGTTGCTCGAAGAGCGCCCGGCCGAGGGCGTTGCGCATCGCGGGGTCGGAAAGCGCGACGGCATCGGCGATGGCGGGGGATTCTTTCAGCGCGGCGGCAAAGGTGCGGGCGGCCGTGGCCGGGTTGCCGGTGCCGCGGATGGCGCAGAGCACGACGCGGGCCGTGCGTTCGCCCGCAAGCGAGCGCACGAGGGCGAGTTCGGGCGCGCGTTCGGCGGACGGGATGAGCTCGAGCACATCGGTGGAGATTTTTTTTGCGTAATCGAGGTGCGCGAGCCAGATGAGGCCGAGCGCGGCGGCGCCCAGCAACGTGGCGCGGGCGAAAATCTTTTGGCGCAAAGGGGTCATTTAGAGCGTTTTCGATTCACATCGGCCCGTGGGCATGCTCCTTGTCATTCCGAGACCCTGAGCAAGCCGCGCTGCGGCTTGCATAGACGCGGCCAATGAACCGTTTCGCGTGGTCGCGCTGGTGGAGCGACTTGTCCTCAAGGCGCTTTCCGATGGCACTATCAAACAGCGCGTTAGGGACAACGCGCTCCACCTCGGAAGGCTTAATTTGAACCATAACTGGCATGAGTTCATTGGCAGCGGCGCGAGAAATCTCACCCGACAATCCCGTGAGATTCTTCGCTGCTGATCAGAATGACAAGAAAGACGACTCATGTGGTCATTAAAATCGAAAAGGCTCCAGCCTGCTAGGTTGCGACCCGATTTTTGGCGGCGAGCCGGGCACGGCGGATGGCGGGCCAGCGCACCAGCAGTTGCGCGAGCAATCGGGTGTGAAGCCAGACCATTTTGGCATTGTCGCGGACGTAGCGGAAGTGGGAGACACCGCCCTGGTCGGGGGTGAGATAACGGCACGGGGCGGGGAGATTGACGACGGGGATCCCGGCCCAGATGAGTCGCACGGCGATCTCGGGATCGAAATCGTAACCGCGGGCGGCCGGGGTGGCGAGCAGCGCGCGGGCGAGCGGCGCGGCGGGATAAACGCGAAAGCCGAAGAGCGGATCGGCAATAACAGGGCCGAGTGTTTCCAATCGGACCAAGGCGACGCTGAGTTTGCGGCCGTGGAGGCGCGTCGCGGGCGCATCGGGGCCGAACACGGGTGCGCCAGCGATGAGCGCGCCGGGATTTTTTTGGGACGCCTGCATAAACATCTCAATATGGCTGGATGGATGCTGGCCGTCGGCGTCCATGGTCAGCACATGGGTGAAACCAGCGGCGAGTGCGGCGACGAGGCCGGTGAAAATGGCGTTGCCTTTGCCGCCATTTTTTTCGCGCGTAAGAATTTGGAGGTTCGGATTGTGCCGGGCCAGTTCACGCACCGGCGTATCGCTGCCATCCGTGCTGCCATCGATGACAACCCACACGGGCTGCCATCGACCGAGAGCTTCCTGCACCGTCAAAAGCAGGCGCGAACCGGGGTTAAAGCTCGGAATTATGATGAGGTGTGTGCCCCGGGGGGTCATGGCAAATAAGCCTTGGTGCTGAAGGCTTTGCTTATAGAAGGCAAATCAGACGTATCTGAGCAAAGAGTCGATTTATGTATATGTTGTTGGGGTGATGATAGATATGTTTAAGAAAAAGCCCTCATTTTACACATATTTAAAAATTTAACAAATAATGCGTCACTAACAGGTAGATATGTTTAATAAGTGTGCATATTTATGTAGATCAGAGCTAAACGAATGTAAAATCTGTCTCAATTGCCAATTTGAACTTTATGGTTTGTGCGTTCTGTGGTGTTATAGCCGCCTAATATCGTTAAAGACAAAATTCGTAAGTGCAACGTTAAGAACCATCTACTTCAATGAATAATCCACACGAGCGCTACCTGACCGAATTGAAAACGTTTTTTTCCGACACGCATGTGTGCCGTGATTGTTTTCGACTGCTGGTACACTTTTCGATCCGCCTCGCGGCGGTGGGCTATGCGGCCCAAGTCCTGAATATGGTGGAGCAGTCACCGGAAGCGGGATTGTTTACGCCGTTGGCTGGTGGCTTGCGACTGCATCTGGGCCAGCCGGATGGCACGGTGGGTCATGCTAATGAATTGGCAAACGAAGTCGTCATTCAAATTCGCGAGGCCACCACCGAGTTTGCCTACGACCAAATGACAATTCCGGCGGCGTGACGGGCGAATCAGAGGGTGGCGTTAGATGCGCCTGCATGCATGCGGTCTCGTTGCGGCCGGCTTTTTTACGGCCTTGGTGTGGCGGTCAGGCGTTCGACGTTGGAAGTTGGGTGGTGGGTGTTGGAGGTTCAAGGAGCGCGGCCAGGAACCGCCGCTCGACTTCGGCGGCCAGTTCTGCGGCGTGCTGGCCGGGTGACGGCTGCAAGCGGTCGCCGAGCGTGATTTCGACGCGGACGGGAAATTGCGGCACGTGCCACCACGGCCGGCCCCTCGGGCAAAGGTCGCGTGGCGTCCGAATGATGATCAATTGCACTGGCGCGCGCGCGCGCGCGGCGATGAGGGCGAAACCGGGCTTGAGTGGATTCAGGGTGACGCCAGCGGCGGTGCGGGTGCCTTCGGGAAAAATCAGGAGCGAGCGCCTGGCGATCACCGCATCCGTGGCGTCGTGGATAAGGTCGATGCCGGTGTTGCCCGCGACGTAGCCGGCCATCCGCGCGGCGGGGCCAAGGGCGGGATTGCGCAGGAGGGCGGGCTTGAAGATACAAACCGTGTCGGGCAGGCGCGCGAGGAGAAAGGTGGCGTCAACGAGGCTGGGGTGGTTGGCCACGTAAACAACGCCGGGGGGCAGAGGGGAGGCGAAGCCGCGCCAATCAAAGCGAAAGCCCCGGCAGGCGTGCAGCCATTTCAGCCAGGAAGAAAAAAGCCCGCGGATGATGCGACGAACGCCGGGGCTGAAGCGGGCGCGGTGTGGGAACAGGAGGAGCAGCGCGCAGATGAAGTTGAGCGCAAGGCCGACGACCCCAAAGATCAGCCATGAGAAAAAGTAGGCAAAGATGAAGTAGGCGCGCGCAAAGAGCCTCATGGGGGAGGAAGGGGAGCTAGAGCGGTTTCAAAAATATTGTGGCCGTTTTCGGAGCCCCATGTCATTCTGGGCGGAGCGAAGAATCCAGTGAGATTACGCTGCGAATGCCGGCGCTGTCCAAGTGGATTCTTCACTTCGTTCAGAATGACAAACCAAGAGCCATTGCAGCTACAGTTTTTCAACCGCCTGCCAGCGTGCCGGAGTCCCGGGCTGGCGCAACGGGATTCAGCGGCGTGAAGTTGAACCAGAGAAACGGATCGGCCCGCAGGAGCGTTTCCACCTGCGAAAGGAAGTCCTGGAAATGGGTGTGCGCGCGGGCGAGCTCGGCGGACTTGGCCGCGCCTGGCTCGGGGGTGAAAAGCGGCGCGGCGTGGAGGACGGACTTGCCGGGGCCGTTGGCTACACCGACGGAGAGCGCCACGGGCAGGCCGAAGATGAGCGCGAGGTGGTAAATCGTGATCGGGAAGATTCGCGGCGCGCCGAGGAAATCGAAGGCCTCGGTCTTGGCGCTGAACTCGAGGCGGTCGCATTTCATGGCGATCGAACCACCGGCGGCGACCGCGTCCTTGAGCGCGAAGAGCAGGTTGTCGGCCTCATTCACCCAGATGAATGTGACCCAATCGCCGAACAGGGCGCCGAGGCTTTCCGTGTCGTGGGAGTTGCCCACGCGCTGGCGGATCATGAAGACGCGGTGGTGTGCGTGGCCGCCGAGGAGAAAGCCCACGAGATCGGAGTGGCCGAGATGGAACGTGCCGAGCAGCGCCGGGCGGTTCGCCGCCAGCCATGCGCGGATGTTATCAGGCGTGTCGGGCGCAAGGATGCAGCGGTGCGGCCGCCCGGCGGCGACGCGGAGCTTGAGCATGAGAAATTCCTCGAAGGCAAAAAAATGCCGCCACACTTCGCGCCAGGCCGGCGGGCGCCCGAGGACGATCGAGAGATAGGCGCGCGAATGGCGTCGCTGCCCGGGCATGACGGCGACGGCGACCCACGTGCCGATCGCGCGCACGGGGCGGAAAATTTTCTCGGGGAGCACGCGGTCGCAAGTGCACAGGAAGCGGTAACCCCAGCGCGGGCCGGGATTGCTTGGAGCGATGGGCGTTGGGCGGCTCATGGCTGGCATCGTTGGTCAACCGCCTGCCACGTGAGCGTGAGGCGCAGGCCGGGCGCGACCGCGACATCGATGGCTTGTCGGGCGTGCAGGGCGTCGAAGAAAGCGGGCAGGAGGAATCTTTCCGGGGCGGTAGCGGCCGAAGGCGTCAGCGAGATCATTCCCAGCGCACCGGCGGGTTCGGGTGTGAGCAGGAGCGCAAAGACAAATGTGCGGTCGCTGGCCGCCCGTTGTTCGCGCAGCCAGGTGCCGCGCTCCTCGCCGCCGCAAAGGATGGTGCGCGGGGTGGGCGCGAGCAGCGCGGTTTGCACGGCATGGGCGACCAGTTGCACCCGGCCGGTGTGCGGAAAAAAATGTCGCACGGGCTGCTGGCGGCCGATGAAGGCCTGCTGCACGGCGCCGGGATGAATGGAGGTTTGGAACAGCGTGGGGCTGGGCGAGGGGAAACTGTCGAGGTAGGATTCGAGCGCGCGGCTTTCGGCGTAGCATGAGGCATAGACGAGCGTGTCGTCCTCGCCGGGTGCGAGGCCCGCGAGCGCGGCGGCAATGAGCAGGCCGGGCTGGGTCATGCGCCGCGTGGCGCCGCGGGGAAAGCCCTCCTTCAGGCGCTCGCGCGTGGCCGCGGGCTCCTCGAGTCCCGGATCCTCGGTGTGGATGGCGTGGAGGTAGCGGCTAAGCATGGCTGAGCAGTAATGCGGCGTGTGCGCCGCCGAAGGCATTGCTGGCGCAGAGCACGGTATCGAAGCTGCGGTTGTCGAAACTTTCCCGTGCGACGGCAGCGGTGAACGCGGGCGCGGCGCTGCCGATGGTGCCGGGCGTGCGGCCGGCGCGCAGCGCAGAAGCGGCGAGAGCCAGCTCGACCAGGCCGCAACTGCCGAGCGTGTGGCCGAGGCTGCCTTTCCACGAGACCAGGGGTGAGCCGGGAAACGCGCGCGCCAGCGCCTCGGCCTCGAGGCGGCCGGCCTCGAGCGTGCCGGTGCCGTGGCCTTTGAGCCAGGGACGGCGATGTCCGGCCGCGGCGGCGAGCGGCGCGAGGCACGTGGCAAAGCCGGCTCCGTCGGGCTGGTTGGCGGTGAAATGGTGCATCTCGTTGTGCAGAGATTGGGCAAGCACGGCAAAGTCGCCGCGCTCCCGCGTGAGCACGGCGAAGGCCGCGCCGTCGCCCAGGCCGATGGAGCCCGTGTCGCGATTTTGGTAGGGCGCGGGAAAATCAGAGTTCAGGATTTTGAGCGCGTGAAACCCGCCGGTGACGAATGGGCTCAGGAAATCGAAGGAAAACACGAGCGCTTCATCGGCGAGACCGGCGTGAAGGGTGCGCGTGGCGAGCAGCAGGCCGAGGTGCGCGGAGACGCAGGCGTGCGAGAGCAGGGCGACATTTGCGCCCCAGCCCAATTGGGCCTGCAGCAAGGCAACGGTGGCGGAAGGCGTGGCGAAGGCGAGGTGCGCGGCGTCGTGCGTGCGGCGGAAGGCGTGGAGGTTGCCGACGCCAAAATTGCTGCTCGTGACGAAGACGGGCCGGCGCGGCGATCCCCAGCCGTCGCCGGGAATTTTTTCCGCGAGCTGTCCGAGGAGCCGCAGCCAGGAGGGCGGCGCGGTTTCATTGAGGGTGTGGCCGGGGCAAAGCGCGAGTGGCACCGCGTCGCCGCCGTCGGCTCCGAGGACGGGCGTGGGGCGCAGCGCGCGCTCGCCGCGGAGCAACGCTGCGAGGGTGGCATCGGTGTCGCCAAATGGCGTGAGGCAGCCAGAGGCGGCGAGGCGGATGGAAGTGTTTTCAGTGGGAAAACTCACGGCGAGTATGAGTGGCTTCAACCACTCATGAACGTCCAACATCCAACATCGAACATCCAGCGTCCAAGTAAGGGGAAATCAAGAATCGTAAACTGCGAACCATGTTACGCTGCAGACTACAGTCATGGTCTGCCTTGGATGTTGGGCGTTGGATGTTCGATGTTGGATGTTCAAGCGGGGAGACGGCCGGGATCGGCGTGGGCGCGGATGAAGGCGGCGAGTTTGACAATGCTGGCGAGCGCCGTGCGGGATTGCTCGCTGTTGCTGATTTTGATGCCGAATTCTCTTTCGAGCGTCACGACGAGTTCAAGGGCATCGATGGAATCAAGGTTGAGCCCGGCGCCGATGAGAGGCTCATCGTCGGGAATGTCTTCGGGGCGGACGTCGTCGAGCTTGAGCGTGTCGACGATCAGAACTTTGAGGCGGGCGGTGAGCAGGTCGGCCATGCGAGGTTGGTAGTTAGTATTTGGTAGTTGGTAATTGGTTGTGAGCTGCCTGTCACCTGCTACTTGCGGGTCAGCCGGATCCCAACTTGCAACGCTGAACGCCGAAGAAAAGGGTTATCCCTTCGACGTTCAGCGTTAAATCATGGGCGTTCGAAGAGCGGATCGATGGCGGCCTGGACCATCCCGGTGGAGGATTTGCCGCCCATGGCTGGATGATCATAGTGGTCGTTGGCGAGGACTTGCCCGGTGCGGGCGTCGCGCACCTGCACATCGAGATCGATCATGTAGAGGGTGAAGTCCCAATTCCATTCATCGACGTAAGTGAGAACAGCCTCGGTGTCTGGAGGCGTCATGGTCAGCGGGCCGCAGGAGGCGTCGTAGCCGAGGCGCGCGAGTTCCTGCACGATGAGCTGGTCAACGCCGCGGCCGTCGGCGAGCCGGTGCTCGACGTAGATTCTTTTGAAACGGGTCAGGTTCGCACCGGCCTGCTTCTGCATGGACAGGCTCGAGCAGGCGGCGAGCAGCAATGTGAGAACGAGCAACGGAAACCTTTTTTTCATCAGGCGGGAGAGTGTGGTGATTGCAGCCTCAGCTGTGCCAGCGGCGCAGGACATGGCAGACGTTGCTGCCGCCAAAGCCGCTGCTGTTGTTAAGGGCGATGGCGGGGCCGGTGTCGAGCGTGGTACGGGGCAGGTCGAGTCCGTCACAGGCGGGATCCGGCGCGGTGAGATGCGGATTGCCGGGGATGAAGCCGTCGGCGAGGGCGAGGGCGCAGAAGGCGGCTTCCATTGCGCCCGACATGCTGAGCGGGTGGCCGGTGAGGGCCTTGGTGGCGACGACGCGCGGCCGGGCGCCGGCCTCGGTGAAGATCGCGCGCAGCGCGAGCGCTTCGGCGCGGTCGCCGACGGTCGTGGAGGTGGCGTGGGCGCTGACGTAATCGATGTCCGCGGGCGCGAGGTCGGTGGCCGCGAGTGCGCGGCGCATCGCTTCGCGCAGGCCGGCGCCTTCGGGATGAGAGGAGGCGATGCTGTGGCCGTCGGCGGCCTGGCCCCAGCCGGCGACTTCGGCGTAGGTGCGCGCGCCGCGGCGCGCAGCGAGCCCGGCATTTTCAAGCACGAGCGCGACGGCGCCGCCGGCGCCGACGAAACCGTCGCGTTTCTGGTCGAAGGGCCGTGAGGCGGTCGCCGGGTCGGGGTTGGTCGAGAGAACGCGCATCGAGGCGAAGGGAAGCAGGGTCTCGGCGTTGAGTTCCTCGGCGCCGACGACGATCATGCGCTGCTGGCGGCCGAGGCGGATTTCGTCGAGCGCCCAGCCGAGCGCATGGCTGGCGGAGGCGCAGGCCGAGGCGAAGCCGCAGACGGCGCCGGTGATTTTATAGTGCGCGGCGAGGTTGAAATTGAGTGTGCCGGCGATGGAGGAGACAACGCCCATCGGGTGGCCGCGTTCGAAATGGCAGGCGTGCATTTGCGCGATGTAATGGTGCAGCAACATCGCGGAGCCGGCGGAGGCGCAGAAAAGCCCGGTGGTGCCGTCGGTGAGATCGGCGGGAGTGAGGCCCGCATCGGCCAGCGCCTGTTCGATCGCGCAAAGCGCATAGACGCCGTGCGGCGCGAGGCCGCGCAGCGTTTCCCGTGGGATGTCGTAACGCGCGGGCCAGGTCCATTCGCGGCAATGGGGCGAGTCCACCGAAAAATCTCGCACCGGCGCGGCCACCTTGACCGCGACGTTGGGATTGCCGGCAAACTCCATGCGGGTGAAGCCGTGGCGGCCGGTGCGAAGACTGGCCGTGACGGCTGCGCGGTCGTTGCCGATGGGCGTGATGAAGCCAAGACCGGTGACGAGGGCGGCGGGATAGGATGGCATTTTACGGAAGAGCGTGAAGAATGATCCGGATTTTTAACCACTGATGGGCACTGATTGTCACTGATGGTTTTTTTCACACCAAGGTCGCAAAGAACGCCAAGCTGGGTTTGGCCGGAGCCGCCTTGCTTTGCGGCCTTTGCGCTCTTCTGTAAAATGCATTGTGATTGTTACTGACTCAATCCGTGCGCATCCGCGATATCCGCGGGGAAATTTGGTTTTGGAATCTGTCTCGCCGCGGATTTTGCTGATAACCGCGGATATTTTTCTTCAGGCGGGCCGCGCGACCGCAAATTTGCGCAACACAAAGGCGCGCAGTTGCCCGACGGTGCCCACCTGCTGGATTTCGGCGTTGGAAATTTTTATCGAAAAAAGGTCCTCCATGAAAAACACGATCTCGGCGATGGCGAGGGAATCGAAGCCGAGGTCCTCGATGAGGCGGGCGTTATCGGGCAACGGGCCGGCGGCAGACGGATTTTTTTTCGGCAAAAAGTCGCGCACGACCGCGAAGAGCACGGTATCGAGCGCAGCGGCGTCACCCATGGCGAGGAACTGGGCAAAAGCGTCGCGCACGCCGGTGGGAAAGCGGGCGAGGGGGGCGTGGGCGGGAGTCGTGGGCGGGATGGCCATTCGGAGAAAGCAAGCGGAGTCGCGAACCCAACTCAAGGTTGTGTTACGATGACACCGGGCGGAAACCTTTTGTTTCACCCGGCCGGTGCGGGTGGCTCGACCCCGAGGTCACCCACGGCGGCCATGCCATTGAAATCGATGCGCGGGACGAACCGGCGGATTTTTTGCAGGCGGCAGATAAGCAGGAAGAGCTTGAACCGCCACCACACGGGCCAGGTGAGGCTGGCGTGGCCGGCGACGATGGAGGTGATCGCGAGGTCGATGCGGAGCGGCGCACGCTGGCAAAGAAAAACGCTGAAGGCATCGTTGTCGTAGAACACGGCGATGAGTTTTTGGAAAACTCCCGCATGTTTTTTCACGGCCCGCGTGTAATCGCGGCACTCGCGCGGCGTGAGGTTGCGCTGCCCGCGGTGCGCGCGGGCGATGAGTCCCGCGGCGAGCTGCGCGGAGTGCAGCGCCATGTAAACGCCGGAGGAAAAAATCGGATCGAAAAACCCGCCGGCGTCCCCGGCCATGATCATGCGCTCCGTGGCGAGCGTGCGGTGGAAATAGCTGTAATCGCTGGTGACGCGAAAATCCATCATCGGCTCGGCGCCGGCCATGAGTTCGCGCAACTTGGGTGAGTGGGCCACCGCCCGCGCAAAAAGTTCGGCGGGGGCGAGGCCGGCGCGGCGCATGGAGTCGACGGTGGTGACGAGGCCGACGGACGTGCGGCCCTCGGCCAGCGGGATGATCCAGAACCAGCCGTCCCCGAGGCGAACTGCGGTGGTGTGCCCGGCGGCCCGGCCGGGGGCGCGGGCCATGCCATGAAAGTGATTGTAGATCGCGACGCGCTTGGGAAACGGCGAGGGGTCGATCGCGCGCTTGGCTTCGCATGGGAAGAACTTGTCGCGGCCGCTCGCGTCGATCACCCAGCGGGCGGTGACCGTTTGTTCGCCGCCGGCGGTTTGCAGCGTGGCGGTGTGCCCGCCCTCGCGCGGGGCGAGGGTGCGCACGGTGGCCGGCATCCGCACCTCGGCGCCGAGCGTGCGCGCGTGGTCGAGGAGGATGGTGTCGAACTTGGCGCGCTCGACTTGGAAGGTCCGCTCGAGGCCCGGGATGATCCCCTCGGCAAAAATGATTTCCTTCCCGGCGGCGCCGTTGGCCAGGAAAAAGTACGCGCCGAATTTATGCACGAAGCCCGCCGCCTCAAGCAGCGGCCACACGCCCAGCTCCTGGAAAATCCGGTTGCCGTGGGGCAGCAGCGATTCGCCGATGTGAAAACGTGGAAAGGTTTCCTTTTCCACCACGCACACGCTCAACCCCTGCTGGCGCGAGAAAATCGCGGCGGCGCTGCCGGCCGGGCCGCCGCCGATGACGAGTACCTCATAGTCCGCTTTGAGCATGGATAAACAGAATGGGCAGATTTTTTGGAGATTGGGAAGCGCCGATGAACCTGACGAACGACAAATCTCGCGTGCTGCGATTTCGGTTTCGCGCGACGGTGAATGACGCTTTTCGCGCTGCAGTAGGGCAATTTGCAATAGACGTTTGGTTAAAAAACAGTAAATTCATGGGCGAACTCAGTGCGTGTGCAGAGGGCTTTTTGACCCGATGGGCCAGAGCTGGACAGCAACTCACACATGGTCTTGCCTTTGGGGATAAAATTCTTAAACTTGCAACCATTCTTCAACAATTTTTGATGAATGACTGATTTTCGATGAATGATTGGCTCAAACAGTTAATCGATTTTTCGGGTGATTATGACTACGCGTGGTTTATCGCCTGTTTGGCGTGGAGTGGCGTGGCGGTCGGAGCGTGGGGGCGGCGTGATCGCCGCGAAAGCTGGCTCATCTGGCTGGCGGTGGCGAACATGGTCCAAGGGGCCATTGAACTGACGCTTTATGCCAATGATTTTCTCGTGCCTGATCCTTATTATACGTGGGATTTTGCGCTCGGCCTGAGCCAGGCCATTGGCATTGCGGCCTTGTGGTGGCCGTTGGTGGGACAAGTCGTGCCTGTTCGCCCGCAACTGTGGCGCGCGCTGACTTTGACCGCCGGCATTTATCTTGGCGTGACCCGGTTTGATTCTCCAGTGTATGGCGGATTGTCCCTCGCCCTCGCTTCAGCGGGTGGCGCCTGGGCCGTCATCCGCTCGGCTTCGGCTGTGCGCGTGCTGGGTCGCTTGTCGCCGCGTGAGCTGCGCCAGATGAGGCTGGGGCTTCTCGCGGTGGCCGTGCTGCCGATCATTTCCAGCTTCGGTCCGCTTGCCTACGCGATGGATCTGGGACGACGCAACACGGATTTCTCGCCGTTCGAGCTAATCGCTGCGGTTTTTAGCGTAATCGCGGCGGTATTGCTCGGCAGCGCCTTGTGGGAGCAACGGCTGCGCTCGGCGCCCGGTGCATCGGAATCCGCTGCGCAGCGTTGGAACGCCGACCTGCGGCTTGGTTTTACCATTCTCAGCGTTTGGATGGTGTTCGGCCTGGCTCTGGCGGTGGCGAATGGTCGGCAGGCGCGCGCCGCCTTTGAACAAAGCCTGCTGCTGCGTGCACGGACCGCTGCCGTGCTGCTCGACCAGACGGCGTTGAGAGCGGCGTTCGGGCCGAATTTCCAGCCCGAACAAACGCGCACGGTGCGCCGCGTGAGCAATAATGGTAAGGAGGCACACCAGGTGTATATGTCAGGGACGGAGACCGCGGCTTTCGCGACGCTTCATTCGCAGCTTCGTCAACTGCTCCAGGCGAACCAAACCAATAATGCGGGCAGGCTTTTTATCTGGCTGATGGTGATCCGGGACGGCAAAGCGATTCGCGCGGTCGATGCGAAAGAGCCCGAACGACACCCATGGAAAAATATTGAAAATGATCCGGCACTGGCCGACGAGGCGCGCCTGGCCAAAGGCGGGGCATTTTTGGAAGGACCGGTCGAAGACGAGTGGGGGACTTGGTTCTTCGCCAATGCGGCGGTGGTGGACACGGCCACCGGCCGGCCGTTGGGCTGGTTGACGATGACGGTTTCGTCCACCGCGTGGGCCACGACCTTTGCCATGGCGCGGTTGCAGGCGATGTTTGTCACGGCGATCGGCGTGGCGCTTTGGGTCGTGGCGGTGATGTTCTGGCTGCGGCGCTCCGAGCGCGAGCTGGCGCTGCAACAGGCCGAACAGTCCGCGGCGGCCGACCGGGCCAAGAGCCAGTTTCTCGCCCAGGTGAGCCACGAGTTGCGCGCACCGTTGCAAGGCATTTATGGCTACACCGATTTGATTGAGATGACTCCCCTCGACGTGCACCAGCAGGATTTGCTGACGAGCCTGCGCGGGCAAAGCACCCTGATGCTGCGGCTGGTGAACGATCTGGTGGATTTGGGCGCGCTGCAGGCGGGCGCGTTCCGACTGAATCCGGAGGAAGTGGAGCTCCCTGCGCTGGTGGCCGAGTGCTTGGACTCTGTACGGACGAGGGCCGAGGCCAAGGGCCTGGAAATTTCCTGCCAATTGCAGCCCGGCGTGCCGGGACAGGCGCGCACCGATGGCGCGCGCCTGCGGCAGGTGCTGCTTAACCTGCTGGGCAATGCGGTGAAATACACGCGTGAAGGCAGTATCAAACTGGGCATACAACGCTGTGATCCGGTTGACCTGGGCATGCCCGTGCCGGAGTGGGCTCGCATTGGCGTGTGGGTGGAGTTTGCCGTCATCGACACCGGCCCGGGTATTGCGCCGGAGGATCAGCAGCGGATTTTTGAGCCCTTCATCCGACTGGAGCGCGATCTCGCCGAGCAAGGCGCGGGGCTGGGCCTCGCCCTCACCGGGCGCTTGTGCCATGCCTTGGGCGGCAACCTGCATGTGGAAAGCGACGGCGAGCACGGATCGAGCTTCATTGCACGGCTGCCCTTGGGTGTGCCAGGCGAGTCCGCGGTCGGCGAGAAACTGGTGACTGACCCGGCCAAGGCCACCTGGCCGGGCCTGCGCGTCCTCGTGGCCGATGACAACAATCTCATGCGCGAAATGCTCTGCTCGTTTTTGCGCTCGCGCGGGGCGCTGGTGACCGAGGCGTGCGACGGCCTGGCCGCGGTGGAGGAATGCCACGAGCGCATGTTCGACGTAGTGCTGCTCGATATTTCCATGCCGTGGCTTGATGGCCATGCCGCCATTCAGCGGCTGCGCGCGCCGCGGGGCGCGCGGGGCCGGCCGTGGGTGATCGGGCTAAGTGCGCATGCCCGCCCGGAGGAAGAAGCGCGGGCCATGGCCGGGGGCATGGATTGCTTTTTGGTGAAACCGATGCCGCTGGCCGCGCTGGCGGAAGCGATGTTCGCTGCGCCGGCGGCACAGCGCGTATGGCACACCGCGGGGGTGGAGACCGAGGAGACGCCCGCGCTGCTGCGCGAAAGGCTGCTTGAAATTTATGCGCGCGAGACGCCGCGGGTGGTGGACGAATTGCGCGGCGCGGCGCGGGCGCACGACTGGCCGGCGCTGCGTTCGCTCGCCCACTACCTCAAGAACAGCGCCGACGCCTTGGGTGCCGGGCGGTTGCAACGCTGCTGCAATGATTTGCAGTTCGCGGCCGAGACGGCCACTGGAGCCTCGGTCGATCCATTGCTGACGGCAGTGGAACTGGCGGCAAACGAACCCCTTTCTTTCGGGCAGAAGCAGCGACTGGTGCATGCCTGAGGATTGGTAGTTGGTTTCGATCCGATGCTTGCCGCGTCCTCCGTCTTGTTTTAGCTGTTTCGACAATCAACCCCTCCGCCGGGCTCGGGACCTTGAGCCAGTCGATGGGCGAAGGAGGACGTCCGTACCAACTACCCAATTCCAATTACCAACTGCGGTTTGCCCAGCGGCGGTTACCCGCCGCGTCACGGCGAATCCACCCAGCCGTGCTTGATGGCGTAGCGCACGAGGCCGGACGTCTCGTGAATGTTGAGCTTTTCCTTTAGCGCCGTGAGGTGGTTGGCGATGGTTTTGCTGCTTACGTGCAGGCGCTCGGCGGTCTCTTTTGTGCCAAAACCGTTGGCTACGGAAATAAGGATTTCGCGCTCGCGCGGCGTCAGCGAATCATTGGCCGGGGTGATCCTGCCGCCCGACCCAGGGAACAGGTGTTTGCTGCTTTCCGGGCAATAAAATTTGCGGCCGGCAAGAACGTGGGTGAGGGCTTCGCGCAGGATTTCCAACGAGTCGCTTTTCAAGACAAACCCCTGCACCCCGGCGGCATTTGCCTCCTGCACCAGGCTCTCCTCGTCGTTCGAGGTGAGCATGATGAAACGCATTTCTTTCCGGTGCTTCTTGATCTGCTTCACCAGGATGAGGCCCGAACCGTCCGGCAGCATCCAGTCGACGATGGCCAGGTCGGGCTGAAGTTCGAGGCAGGCCGTGATGCCGCCGGCCACCGTGCCGACGGCGGCGACGATCTGCAGATCCGCCTCGGTGCGCACGACGTCGCTGAGCAGCTGGCGGATCATGGTGTGATCTTCGACGATGATGATGCGGACGGGATTCATGACGCGGGGTCGTGACCGGCGGCGGCAGCTTCGGCGCAAACGACGGCTTTAAATTTTTTTAGAAGCTTGTTTCGACAAAACACGAGCGGAACCAAAGCGGCGAGAAATTTCAGGGAAATCTTCCCGGTCACTCTTGCGAGGCACCCATCGTTTGCCTGACGGAAGGGTGATATCCTAGGTCACACTCATTAAATAAACATGAAAACCACACGCATACTTCTTGCTTTCGCCGCCGCCCTTTCCCTCGGCCTCGCTGTTTTTGCCAATGTTCGCACCCATGGTAATGTCACCGCTTCTATCCCATCCGTCACCACCTCGGATGAGCCGGCAACGGCATATCCCAACGCGGATATTATTGTAACCGGCGTCAAAGTTGCGAGCCCTTGGGATTGTCTGACTCCTCCGGGACAACCGGCCAAAAACATTCTAGCATAACTTTAATCGTCAGGTAATTTGAATCAAAACTCGCCCGGTCTTTGCGCCGGGCGAGTTTTTTATTTTCAACACACACCTGCTTTGACTTTGAGAAAACCGTTGGGAGACAGGACGTACGCATCTATAGATCAGGGTGACTACCCTGACAATAGCAGGGCTGGCCAGCAATTGGGTTGGATAGGCGCAAAGGTGGAACGCGACCTGGGCGCGGTTTCAAGCGCTGGGGTGGGGGGCGCTCAACCCATAAGAAATCGAAAAGAATGACTCATGCAATCGAAGCCGCTAGTGAAGCGCAACCTATGGCTGGGAAACTTGCGGCTGCTCTCTGGAAAACCCGAAGTTATTGTAGGGCCAGAAAAGATGCCAATGTTCAGGATCCTCACCGTCACCGCAAAATTTATTCAGCAGGTTCTTATATTTTGGATTCTTGTTTTGGGCATAGGCTTCGGCCAATAAAGGCAGCAAGCGCTTTCGATTGGTAATCCTGACTTCAGGCTTGGGCCAGGGAAGGCCCGGATCGGCGTAAGGAGCCACATAATCGAGGGCTGTATACAAATTGCCGCCGTCCTTGGCGGTGATTTTCCAGCAATCCACGCCCAGATATTTCCCCAAGGTCGCAAGGCGATACAGTGCTTCAAGGTTGAACAAACTGTAGTCCAGTGAATCGGCTCGCACCAGCTCGCGCTCCTGCTCCCCCTGGCTTTTAACCTGCATGTCCAGCAAATGCGGGAACTCTTTCTGAAAAAGCGCGCGGGCATAGTCTGTTTTGCCCAGCACGAGCAAAACCTGGATCAGCTGTAAGTCGTCCCAGGACATATGGTTATTTTCCGTGGAGGTTTCGTCCATGGATTGTTTGGTGTGAGCGTGAGTCAGCCAGTCATAATACTGCTCAAGCCAGTGTCGGAAGGCGCTTCGGTCGTCCTTGGTCCAGGCTCCGGACAGTTCAATCAATGCGATCGCGTCAGTAACCCGGAGGAGCTGGCGCATTTCGATCAACCCTTCACCGCGGCCATCGATCACTCCAGGAATGGCCTGGCCGTAGTCGGCGTTAGGATTCATGGCTGTCTCCGGGTCTAAAAACCATACGCGAATGATCTCAGCCGCTTTTTCCGCGTAGGCTTTCCGGCCGGTAAAATAATAGGCGTAAGCCAGAATTTCCGCATTGCGGCATGTGTGCCAGAAAAACCGCGAGTCCGTGCCAATTTTACTCTTGGGATTAATGTACCCGTCGCGCCGGATGTAGGGTAATCCGTCCGGCTTTTTTGGATCTGGCCACCAAAAAGGCCCGTAGCTGAAAAAATCGTGCTTATTGCCGCTGGCGGCGATGTGGAATTTATCCATGACCGATTCGGGCTTGGCCCCAAGCGCCGCATCGGCTTCCTTGATCAACTTTTCATAAGGGGTCTTTATCGAGGGGTCATTCCGGGTGACCAATTGTTTTGCGATAACGAGATTCCTGACGGGAAAAGCGTAGATCAGCGGCAAGGGGGCTTCGTCAGCGGCTGCGGCCACCAATGAAACCATAAGCCCCAGAACCGCACCCATCGCCACGCTTCGATACTTCATCTTTTGCCTAATCGTGTAAGTTTCGCTTTGGAGTTCAAGTACGACCTTTACCGCAAAGGGAATTTAAATTTACCGATATTAATTTAGAAACCAGGAAGCCATGAAGATTTTTTCTGGATTCTTGGCTTCTGAATTTTCGCACCGAAAAAATGTCCGGGCGTCGTTTGGCGCAAAGTTTCCCGAGGAAATTTCCTCATGCCGTGAGCGTACGGGGCGACATTTTAGATAAAATTAACAGCGCATTGCGCTCTGGTGCTCAGCCGGGCGCACCAGCACCGTAAACAAGGGGTAAATTCTCGAATCGTCACGCGTTCTCCGTCGCGAAAAGCGGTTTATGCGGTCAGAGTTGACCTTACGGAAAATCCAATTTCAAAAACACTAGCATCAGTCTTGTCGCCATGAATCTCGTCAAAAAACTTCTCATTGCACACGGTGACCAGAAAATCCGCCGCCGGCTGGTGCTTTTTCTCGCTGCCGCCGGCTACGACCTGCGCGCCTTTGGCACGGCCGAAGCCGCCCTCGAATCCGCGCGCAACGAATGGTTCGACCTTGCCTTGGTGGACTACGAGCTTTCCGGGGCGCGGGATTTCTCCCCCATTGAGGCCTTGAAAAAAATCCAGCCCACGGTCCCGATCATCCTCTGTGTTCAGAAGCTGGAGCTCCCGGTCATCGTCAAAGGCATCCGCATGGGTGTGACCGATGTCCTGGCCCGTGACAACCTCGTCTCTGTCGTCCGGCGCGCCGCCGCCCTCCTGAATCCCAATAGGCCGGAGCCGGCCGAGCGTGACAGTGTCACCGCGGACGAGATGGCTGAAGTCGAGGCGGTGCTCGACCGCATCACGGGCCGTGGTGCCGGGCAGAACCCCGACGCCTGCGATCACGCAGAAAACGACCTTCCCTCCGAACTTTTGCGCGGAGCCAAGGAACGAGCGATGCTTGAGGCCAAAAATGCGCGCCTCGAAATCGAAAAGGCTGCGCTCGAAGCCGAATTGAAGACTTTGCTTTCGCAAATTGACGATAGCAGCCACCTCGAGGCCGATTTTGCCGACCTTGGCAGCCAGCGCGAAATTGCCTCCGCCGCCCAGGCCGCAATCGATGAAAAGGCCCGCAAGCTGGCCGAGATTCGTGGCGAAATCGCGCGCGAACGCCTCGCCCTGGAGGAACAGCGCATCCGTGCCGCTGCGGATCAACCCGAAGGCACGCCGGCCAAGGAGCGCACCGAGCTCGCGGCCTGGCGCGCCCGCCTCGAACAGGAGGACGACCGCATCCGCGCGGAAGCCGCCCGTCTCCAACACGAATCCAACCAAATTGCGCAGGAGCGCCGCCGCTGGCACGACGACCTCGACCAGCTCCGCGAGCAGGAAACAAACCTGCGCGACTACGAAACCCGGCTTCGCCAGGTACAGGCCCAGCTTGAGGCCGACCGGGTGCTCTGGTTTAGCGCGCGCAACTCGCCCTCGCGCTCGCCTTTTGTCGATGACCCTTTGTTGAAGGAAGCCTGGCAAAAACTCCAGCGGGCCTCCGAACTGCTCGAGGCCGAACGCGCGAATTTTTGCGATGAAAAGCTCGCTTTTGCCGAATACGAGGTGCTGGTGAGGCACCGCGAGGAAAAAGCCAGGGAAGTCACGCTGAAGAACGATGGGCTGAACAAACTCCAGACCTCGTTGTCGTCGTCGCTGGTTCCGGCGGATGTCTCCGTTGGCGCGGCCACCATCTCAGCCGTGAAATCGATCAGTCGCGCGCCGTTTGACATGGCCAAAGCTGTCTTTAGCGGGAAGAAAACCGGGGAGTAAGATGGAGTATTGGTAGTTGGAGTTCGATGTCGGCCGCGCGAATCGGCCACCAACTACCAATTTCCAAATACTAACTACCGCCCCACGTTATTTCTGCAGCGCGGCGAGCTTGGTGGCGGCTTCTTCCCATGCCGTTGTGGCGGCGGTGAGCTGGTTGACGATGGCGGTGAGCTCGCGATTCAAGTGCTGGGCCTGGCCGGGTTGCGTGTAGGTCTCCGGCGCTTCGAGCGCGGCGGTGAGCTCGTTCTGCCTGGCCTCGAGCGCGGCAACCTGTTCCTCGAGCTTGCCGACCTCGATGCGAAGTTTTTTCAAATCGGCGGGATTGGGCTTCTTCGTGGCGGGGGAGCTGTCGGCCGGCTTTTGCGCAACGGCCTCGGGTTTTTGCTCCACCTGTTTGGGCCGGGCGTCGGTGAAACCGGCGGTGAGGGCGGCGCGGGCATTCGATGCCTTTGATTTTTCGAGGTAGTAATCGTAGTCGCCGGCGTAGGCCGTGAGGCGGCCGGAGTGCACGTGCAGGACGCTTTGCGCGAGCGCGCGGATGAAATACACGTCGTGGCTGATAAAGATGAACGTGCCCGGATATTGCTTGAGCGCGTGGACGAGCGCGTCGATCGATGAGATGTCGAGGTGGGTCGTGGGCTCGTCCATCAGCAGCAGGTTGGGCGGGTCGACGAGCAGGCGGGCGAGGGCAAGGCGGGATTTTTCACCGCCGCTCAGCACGGAGACTTTTTTAAAGACGTCGTCCTTGCGGAAGAGGAAGGCGCCGAGGATCGTGCGCGCCTGCTGCTCGGTCAGGTCGTTCTGTGCGGTGCGCAGCTCCATCACGTTTTCGAACACCGTGAGGTCGGTGCGGAGGGTATCGGCGCGGTTTTGCGCAAAATAGCCGGACACGACGTTGCTGCCGAGTTCGCAGGTGCCGCCCTGGATCGGGATGATCCCGCTGAGGATCTTGAGCAGGGTGGATTTGCCCGCGCCGTTGGGGCCGACGAGCACGATGCGCTGGCCGCGTTCGGCCTCGAAGTTGAGGTCGCGGTAAACGACGTGGTCGCCGTAGGCCTGCTGCACGTGTTTGAGCGTGATGACGCGCAGGCCGGAGCGCGGCGGCTGGGGAAAACGGAAATTGATGCGCTTCAGTTCTTCCTGGGGCTCCTCGACGGCGACTTCCTGCAGGCGCTCAATTTGCTTTTCCTTCGATTTGGCGCGCGAGGCCATGGAGGCCTTCGCCCCGAAGCGATCGACGAATTTCTGGAGGTGGGCGATTTCGCGCTGCTGGTTCTTGAACTGTGAGGCCTGCTGTTCCTTGCGGGCCTCCTTCTCGGCCAGGTAGTCGTCGTAATTGCCCGTGTAGCGGTTGAGCGTGCCGCTGCGCAGCTCGAGGATGCCGGTGCAGAGCATGTTCAGGAATGCGCGGTCGTGCGAGATGACGAGGAGGCCGCCGGGATAGCGCGTGAGGTAATCCTGGAACCAGAGCAGCGCCTCGAGATCGAGATGGTTGGTCGGCTCGTCGAGCAGCAGGAGCGCGGGTTCGCTCACGAGCAGGCGGGCGAGGTGCGCGCGCATGACCCAGCCGCCGGAAAAGGATTTTGCCTGCCGGTCATGGTCGGTCTCGCGAAAGCCGAGCCCGGAGAGGATTTTTTTTGCGCGCGGCTCGAGTGTCCAGTCGATGTCGTAATCGTCGTCGTTCTCGGGCATGAGCTTCTTCCCGCTGGTGGCAATCTGCAGGATGGTCTCGTCGCCGACGGGAGCGCTCTCCTGCGGCAGGTAGCCGAAATCCGCCCCGCGCTCCCATTCGATCGTGCCCTCATCGGGCGCCTCCTCGCCGAGGATGAGGTTGAACAGGGTGGTCTTGCCGGCGCCATTGGGGCCGACGAGGCCGTAGCGGTCGGTGCGCGCGACGAAGATCGACACCTCGGAAAAGAGTTCGCGGGTGCCGTAGGACTTCGAGACGTCGGCGATGGTCAGCATTGGAACCCGCAAGCCAACCGCCTGCCGGGGCGTTCGTCAATGGCGCGTGTGGTTAAAATCAGACGGCTTTATCAGGCGTGGTAATGGCCGTTGTTTTGTCTTGATGCGTTGCGTCAATGTTTTTTGTGGCGAACTTGTGCGGGCCTGTTTTCCTAGTGCCGCCGTATGAAAGCCAAGCGCGCCAGAATCCACCCGGAAGACGTAAACGCTGCCCTCGCCAAGAAGAAGGGGCCCGTCTCGAAATTCCTTGCGCGCCATTACCGGCACTTCAACGCCGCGGCGCTGCTCGACGCCGCCAAGGGCTACGAAACCCATCTCCAAAAGGGAGGCAAGATGTTGGTGACCATGGCCGGCGCGATGTCCACGGCCGAGCTTGGGCTCTCACTGGCCGAGATGATCCGCCGCGGCAAGGTCCACGCCATTGTCTGCACCGGGGCCAACCTCGAGGAAGACATCTTCAACCTCGTGGCGCACGATTACTACGAACGCGTGCCGGGCTATCGCAACCTCACGCCGGCCGACGAGCAGGCCTTGCTTGACCGTCACATGAACCGTGTGACGGACACCTGCATCCCCGAGATGGAAGCCATGCGCCGCATCGAAAAGGCCGTGCTCGAGGAATGGGTCGCCGCCGACCAAAAGGGCGAACGCTATTTTCCGCACGAGTTCATGTATAAAATTCTTCGCAGCGGAAAGTTGAAGAAGGCTTATCAGATCGATCCGAAAAACTCCTGGCTGCTCGCTGCGTGCGAAAAAAACCTGCCGATCACCGTCCCCGGCTGGGAGGACTCCACGCTCGGCAACATGTATGCAGCCGCCGTCATCCGCGGCGAGGTGAAGAAGGTCCACACCGTGCGCACGGGTATCGAATACATGACCACGCTGGCCGAGTGGTATGTGAAGACGGCGAAAACCCTGCGCGGGGGCAGCGGATCAATCGGCTTTTTCCAACTCGGTGGTGGCATCGCCGGAGATTTTCCGATCTGTGTCGTGCCCATGCTGCACCAGGATTTGCAGCGCCCGGAAGTTCCGCTGTGGGGTTATTTCTGCCAGATCAGCGACTCGACCACGAGCTACGGCAGCTATTCCGGCGCGGTGCCCAACGAAAAAATTACCTGGGGCAAACTCGGCCTGAACACGCCGAGTTTCATCATCGAAAGTGATGCCACCATCGTTGCACCGCTCATCTTCGCCTGGCTGCTGGGGGATTGAAGGGCTGAAGGGCTGAAGGGCTGAAGGGCTGAAGGGCTGAAGGGCTGAAGGGCTGAAGGGCTGAAGGGCTGAAGGGCTGAAGGGCTGAA
>Ga0210387_10000155_pt1 | contig 48947 bp, 42 predicted proteins | sample IncBWC7OmetaG_FD_160108 | JGI IMG/M metagenome (GOLD analysis project Ga0210387, IMG submission 160108) | Forest soil microbial communities from Barre Woods Harvard Forest LTER site, Petersham, Massachusetts, United States - Inc-BW-C-7-O ... | reverse complement strand
GCCGGCCCTTTGGTTTTTTGACGCCACGGATTTCCCTTGAAGACGCTGATCGAATCATTGTTGAAACAAGCGCTTGCGGCATTGCCGGAAGAGTTGGTGCCCACTGCCGCGCGCGACGTCGGCATCGAAGTGGAAAACACGCGCGACGCGCAGCACGGTGATTTCGCCAGTAATCTGGCCATGCGCCTGGCCAAGGCCACGCGCCAGAATCCGCGCAAACTAGCCGACGCATTGCTGCGCTTGCTGCCGCCGAGCGCCGCCGTCGCCAAGGTGGAGATCGCCGGCGCGGGATTCATCAATTTCTTTCTCAAAGAAAACGCCTACCACGAGGAAATCGGCCGCGTGCTCGCGCTTGAGAGCGCTTACGGACGCTCCAACATCGGCGCCGGCGTGCCGCTGCAGGTGGAATTCGTATCCGCGAACCCGACCGGACCGCTGCACGTCGGGCATGGCCGCCATGCCGCCTTCGGCGCATCGGTGGCGAATCTGCTCGATGCCGTTGGCTACCGCGTGCAACGCGAGTACTACGTCAACGACGCCGGCCGGCAAATGGAGATCTTGGCGGCCAGTACCTGGCTTCGATATCTCGAACGCTGCGGCGAGCGCTTTACGTTCCCGGCCAATGGCTATCGCGGCGACTACATCGTGGCCATTGCCGATCAGTTATCGGCGCAAGAGGGCGGCGCGCTCAAGGTCTCGGCGGAGGATCTGTTCAAGGGATTGCCCGCGGACGAGCCGCAGGGAGGCGATAAGGATGCCTACATCGATGCGCTCATCGTGCGCGCGCGCGCGCTCATCGGCGACGCCGCCTTTGCGCGCGTACTCAAATTGTCGCTCGACGGCATCTTGAGCGACATCCGCGAGGACTTGGCCGAATTCGGCGTGACATTCGACAACTGGTTTTCCGAACGCTCCTTGAGCGAGAGCGGCGCCGTGGATCGGGCCATCGAGGCGCTGAAGGCAACCGGCCACGCCTATGTCAAAGACGGCGCACTTTGGTTCAAGAGCACCGACTACGGCGATGAGAAAGATCGCGTCATGGTGCGCGACAACGGCGTGAAGACCTATTTTGCTTCGGACATCGCCTATGTGCTCAACAAGCGCGAGCGCGGTTTCGAGCATTTGCTCTACATCTTGGGCGCCGATCATCACGGCTACATCACGCGCATGCGGGCGGGATTGGTGGCGCTCGGTGGCCCGGGCGAGAGCTTCGAGGCGCGCTTGGTGCAGTTCGTGTCTTTGTTCCGCGGCGGCGAGAAGGCGCAAATGTCGACACGCTCGGGGGAGTTCGTCACGCTTCGCGATCTTCGCAAAGAGGTGGGCAACGACGCGGCGCGCCTGTTCTATGTCATGCGCAGCAACGATCAACACTTGGATTTCGATTTGGAACTGGCAAAGGCGCGCTCCAACGACAACCCGGTGTACTACATTCAATACGCGCACGCGCGCGTGGCAAGCGTCATGCGCCAGGCGCGCGAGCGCGGCATCGCCACCCAAGCCGGCCGCGGCTTAGGTTCGCTCGACAAGCTGCTGGAGCCGCAGGAGCTGCAGCTGATCAAACGCGTCAGTGCTTTCCCGGAAACCATACGGCAGTGCGCCGCGCAACGCGCGCCGCACACGCTGGTGCACTATCTGCGCGATTTGGCCAATGATTTTCACACTTACTACAGCGCCCACCAGTTCATCGTCGATGATGCGGGCCTGCGCGATGCGCGGCTCGATCTTGCGTTGGCCACGCAGATCGTGATCCGCAACGGGTTGAAAATGCTCGGCGTATCCGCGCCGGAGACCATGTAGCTGCATGGCGCGAGACTACAAACCCAAGCGGGGCAAACCGAGCGGCTTTTCAGGATGGCTTGGCCTTGCCTGCGGACTGGCGCTGGGATTGGCTGTTGCCGGCGTCGTCTACTTGAAAGACCATAAGCTGGATGCGCCGGCCGCCAGCACCGCCAAACCAATCAAGAAGAAGTCGCACGGCAACGAGCCTCCGGAGCCTGCGGATGCCGCCGGCGAGGAGCCTGCCAAGTCCTACGCTTTTTACGACGCGCTGCCGAAATTCGAAGTGGTGGTGCCGGAGAAGGACAAGGACGTTCGACCCGATATCAAATCGGTGCCCGAAACGCGCCCCGGCACCTATGTGCTGCAAGCGGGCTCATACAAGAACTTCGCGGACGCGGATCGCGTTCGGGCCAAGCTGGCGTTGCAGGGCATCGAATCAAAAGTTCAAAAAGTATCCGTGGATAACGATACCTGGCACCGCATTCGTATAGGTCCCATCTCGAAGCTCGCCGATCTCAATCGAATGCGGCAAGTCCTGCGCAAGGCGGATGTGGATGTGCTGGTGATACGCGTCGGCGATTGAGCACGAAGAAATTTAGTGCCGGGCAACACTGCGCGGCGTGATCAGCATTTTCATGCCATGCCGGGGGCGAAGGGTGATGAGCCCCTGCGGCACGACGGGATGTCCCGGCGCCAAGCGCAGCTGAAATCGTTGTGCAAGGGTGGCGAGCAGTATGGTTGCCTCCGCGATGGAAAAAGCCGCACCGATGCAAATGCGCCGTCCCGCTCCGAAGGGCATGTAGGTAAAGCGCGGCCGTGCGGCCGATTGCTCCGGCGAGAAACGTTCGGGATCGAAGCGTCCCGGATTCGGCCAATGTTTTACATGCCGGTGCAGCACCCACGGGATGATCAGCACCGTGGATCCTTTGGGTATGCGTCTGCCCAACAACGTGTCATCGCCAAGCGCCTCGCGCTCCATGGCGGGCACTGTCGGATAAATGCGCATGGTCTCCTCGATCACCATGCGCGTGTAGACCAGCTTCGCCAGATCGTCTTGAGTCGGCGGGCGGCCGCCGAGCGCCGTGTCGAGTTCGGCGTGCAGTTTCGACTCCACGACGGGATGTTGCGAGAGCAGAAACCACGCCCAGGTCATGGCCATGGCGGTGGTCTCATGTCCCGCCATGAAGATCGTGATCACATGATCACGGACTTCTTGCGCCGTCATGCCGCCGCCCGTCTGCTCGTCGCGCGCCGCGATCAACCGCGCGAGTAAATCCTTGGGGCCATTGGCGGGATCTTGCGCGCGCGTCTCGATCAGGCGGTCGATGAGCATGTCGAACTCATCGAATACGCGGTCGGCGCGCTTTTTGCGTCCGAGTCCGGAAAGCCATAATGGCCAGTGGAACAAATCCAGCACGTTCGGCCGCACCTCGGTTTGGTAGCGTCCGGCCGCGCCGCCCATCACATGCATGATGTCGTCCGAATCGGACGAGAACATGGTGCGCGAAATAATCTTGAGGGTCACTTCCATCATGTCTTCGGCGACGTCGGTGCCGGCGCCGGCGCCCAAGGTGTCCCAGTGCAACAGCAATTCTTCCGCGGCGCGGGTCATGACGGGCGTGAATGAGGCAACGCTGCGGTGATCGAATGCCGGCGCCATGGTGCGCCGGTGCGCTTTCCAGCGCTCGCCCTCCAAGGTGATCAGTCCTTTGCCGAGGCCCGGCTCGAGGACCCGGCGAGTCAGCTCGGTCTTTTCGTAATTCGCGACATTGTCGAGGAACACCTGCTTGATGGCGCCCGGGTCGCTAATGATGAACTGCGAGCGGCCGAACAAGCGGCGCTGCACGATGTCCTGCTCGTAGGCTTCCTGCGGAAAGGTGGCAATGGTGTTGTTGGGCAGCGTGCGCAGCAGTTCGAAGAAAGGCATGCGGCCGCGTGGCGGTACGGGTGCCGGCAAGACGGGATCGACGATGGAATCGCTAGGGCTACTCATCAGGCTATTCCCGGCGCGTTTTTCCCGTTCAATCCTCGCCTAATTGCCGAAAATCGACGCCTAATGCCCGCAATTTTCGATAAAGATGCGTGCGCTCCATGCCCACTCGCTTCGCGAGTTGTCCGACCTTGCCATTGCAGAGCAGGAGCTGCTGCTGCAAATAAGCCCGCTCGAACTGCTCCCGAGCCTCGCGCAGCGGCAGCGCCAGCAGGTCCTGTTTCACGAGGGGTTCGTCGACGGCGAGCTTCACGGCGAGTTCGCGCTCGATTTCTTCCAGCCGTATCTCCTCACCTGCGCCCAAGATCAGCACGCGCTGCACCAGGTTCTTGAGCTCGCTGACATTGCCGGGCCAGGGATAATTACGCAGCCGATTCTGCGCCGCCACGCTGAAGCGCCGCAGCGGCAGATGCTGCTCGTCCACCAAACGATCCACGTAGTAGCGCAAAAGGTCGGGCACATCCTCGGCATAGTCGCGCAGCGGCGGCACGCGCAGCGTGATGACGTTGAGGTGCGCGATCAGATCGCGACGGAAGGGTTCACGCGCCGAATGCAATTCGAAGCCTTCCTGGGCGGAACTGATCCAGCGCACATTGAGGGCGAGGCGCTGCCGCCCGCCGACGCGCGTGTAGCCATTCTGTTCGATCGCGCCCACCAGGACGCGCTGCGCATCGCTGTTCAAATCCTCCAAACCGCTGACGTACAAAGAGCCGCCGCTGGCCTGATCGAAAGCGCCCGGCTCGATCTTGCCCTCGCGCTCGCTGCCGAGCAGCGCCGCGGCCGGATCTTGGCCCAGGCTCGCCGCGACCACCATGAAAAACGGCTTCGCGGCGCGCGCACTCAAGGAGTGCAGATAGCGCGCGTAGGCCTCTCGCCCGGAACCCAGCTCGCCGATCAGCAACACCGGAGATGCGCTCGAGGCCGCCTGTTGCACCTGTTCGCGCAGCATCTGGGTGATCTTGGCCTTGCCGATGGGCACGGCCAAAGCCGAGCCCTGCGTGCGCGCCGACAGCCGCCTGCGCCGGCCCGCATCGAGCGCGCGCTCCACCGTACGCAGCAGCTTGGTGAGCGACAGTGGCTTCTCGACGAAATCGAAGGCCCCGAGCCGGGTGGCCTCCACCGCGGTCTCGACCGTGCCGTGCCCGGACATCATCACCACCGGGCAGTCGTAGCCGTCCGTGAGCGACCACTCGCGCAGCAGGGTGATGCCGTCGGTATCCGGCATCCAAATGTCGAGCAGCACCAAGTCGGGGGTTTGCGAGGCGCGCGAGGAGCGTGCCTGACTGGCGTCCGCGGCGATCTCCACCTCATAGCCTTCCTCGGAGAGGATCTCTTTCAGCAACCCGCGGATGTCCGCCTCATCGTCCACCACCAGTATTCTCGACGCGGTCATACCCGTTCTCTCCTGTGTTCGCCTTTGCGCGGCTCACGTGAGCCGGCTGAGCGCGCGCCATCGCTCAATGGCAATAGAATGCGCACGCGGGCGCCCCCGGAGCGCTGATTATCCGCCTCAATTCGGCCGCCGTGTTCTTCGACGATTTTCTTGACAATGGCCAAGCCCAACCCCGTGCCCTTCGGCTTGCTGGTGACATAGGGATCGAAAACCGTGCCTATGAGGTCCTTTTGGAACCCCGGACCGTTGTCGGTCACCACGATGGACACCGCAGCGCCCTGTCTTGGACCCTCATCCGCGAGGCGAGTTTCGAATTCGATGCGCGCGCCTGCCTTGCCTTCCAGCGCCTCGAGGGAATTGGTGACGAGGTTGTTGAGAATTTGCCGAATGCGCATTCGGTCGGCGGAAATATTCGGCAGGTCGGGACTGAGCACCAGTCGCAGGTCCGCGCTGCTGTCCTGCACGCGGTACAGGTCCACGACTTCAGTGATCAGCTGATTCAAATCGAAACGCGAGAAGTGCATGTCCGGCGCGCGTGCGTACTCGCTGAATGCGTTCACCATCTGTTTCATCGCGTCGACTTGCGCGACGATGGTATGCGTCGCGCGTTCCAGGATCTGCGCATCCGCGGCATTCATGCTGCCCAGGAACTTGCGCCGCATGCGCTCCGCCGACAGTTGAATGGGCGTGAGCGGATTTTTGATCTCGTGCGCCAGGCGCCGCGCCACTTCGCCCCACGCCGCATCGCGCTGCGCTTGCAACAGCGTGGTGATGTCGTCGAACACCAGCACCATGCCGGCCGCACCGCCCACATCGTTGGGCAACGCGGTGCACGCGCACATGAGCACATGTTTTCCGGACTCGGATAGAAGCTCGATCTGCTCGCGCCAGTCGAGGTGCTCAGGTCCCAGGCGTTGTTTGATCGCCGCTAGAAACTGCGTGTACAGCGGACTGTCGCTGATGGAGGTGTCGAAGTGCTTGCCGATGGCCGCCTCGAGATCGATCCCGAGGATGGCGCTGGCCGCTTGATTCGCCGTGCGCACCGTCAAATCGGCTTCGAGCGACACCACGCCCGTGGAGAGACGCGCAAGAATGACCGCAAGTCCGGCGCGCTCCGCTTCCACGGCTTGCTGGCTGCGGCGCGTTTCTTCCCGGGCTCGGCCCAGGCGCTTGGTCATATCGTTGAACGAAGTCACCAGAAACCCCAACTCATCGCGTCCCGGCAGCGGCAACTTGGTGTCGTAGTTGCCCTTGGCCACGGCGCGAGTTCCCGCGATCAAATCCTGCACCGGTTGTATCAAGCGCTGCGCCGCAAAGATCGCACCATAGACGGCGGCGATGAGCGACATCAAAACCACAAAACTCAAAATCAAAACGAAGGTCGATTTGAGCGGCCGCCGCAGTTGCACGAGATTCGCATATTGCGTGTACGAACGCTGCACCGTATCGGCCAACTGGCTCAGTTGTTGCGGCACGGGATACAGCGCGATCAACGCGCGCGCACTGCCGCCGCTGTCCTCGAGGGGTGCCGCCGCGCGGATCACATAGCCGCCGATCACATCCGTATCCAGGCTCACGTACGGACGGCTGCGGCGCAATTGCAGCATCATCTCGTCGGTGGCGTACACCGGCAGCGAATCCATGGGGCGGTCCGAACTCGTGGCGATGATTCGGCCCTGGGCGCCGATGACCGTGAACTCGATCGCCGTGCCGTCGCGCCGTTGACGATCCAAGGCGCCGCCCAGTTGAAAATCCGGCAGCGCCGACAATGAATGCGCCACCAGTTGAGTGTGCTGCAGAAATTCGCGGACCCGCACTTCGAGTGCGGCGTGCGACAACTCGCGCGTATCCTTGAGCCCCTGACTGACCTCGAGCTCGAACCAGCTGTCGATGCCGCGGCTCAAGAACTGCAGCGAGAAATAGTAGACCACCAAAATCGGCGCCACGGCCAGGGCGCTGAAGATGGCCACCGTGCGTCCCTTCAAGCGCGAGCCCGGCACGTGCCGGCGGTAATCGCGCACCAAACGCGCGAGCTTGCCGGCAAGCAGGACGAACAGCGTCAGCATGCCGACGATGTTGACCAGCAGGATCCACGGCAGCCACTTGTCGAATTTCTCGGAGTTCTGCGCGGCCGAGGCCAGCAAATACAGCGCAAAGATCCACAGCGTCACGCCGATGCAGCCGAGCACGGTGGATCCGTATTTGCGAATCATGGTTGGAACGTCCATGCGTACCAATCGGACTCGCGATGCCAGTCGCTGACCCAGAACATGAGCAGGCGCAGGGTGAAGGGCACAGTCCCGAAATCCACTTTGGCGCGGATATTGGCCTCGTAGCGCCGGTCCGGCGTGATCAGCGCCTTGTCCAACACCGGCAGACTGTGCACTTCGGACAGCTGTTCGATCGCCGCATCGACGGTGGCAAGCGCCTGTTGCTGTCCGCTGTTGTCATTGCGCAGGATGTAGTGCGCGCTGACGGCGTTGTACTGCAAATGGTATCGCTGAGTCAGTTCGGCAACTGTGGAGTTCGGCAGGAGTTGGCGCACGCGCTTGATGTTGAAATCGAGTTCCAGCGTCAGCGGCACGCCTTCAGCGAGACCCCGCCGCACGGCATCGCTGATCGGCAGACCGATGCGCGCATTGAGGTGATACACCCCTTCCCGCAGTTCGAGATCCGCCGAACGAACCTCGAAGCGACCTTCCAAGCCGTCGGCGGACAGCGGCTGCGCCAGGAACAACAGCATGGCCGCCGTGCAGGCCGAACACATCAGTTGCGCGAGCAGCCGTTTCACAGGGCGCTCGAGAGTTGCCGTGTTGTAGCGAGTGGCTCTCATTGCTTGGTCAAGGCAGCATAATAGAAGCCGTCGGCACCCGCCTCTCCGGGAAGAATTTGTGTTCCAAGGCCGTCGGCCTCGCCGAATCCGGGCCAACCCTCCCACGCCTCGACCGGTACGATTTGCGCGTCCGCGGCGCCCTCCAAAAATCCGGCGATCACATCGTGATTCTCGCTGCGCGTCACCGTGCAAGTGACGTAGACGAGCCGCCCGCCCGGCGCCAGGAGCGTCCACGCGGCTCTCAACAGCTTACCCTGCAGAGCCGGCAGTTTATCTATATCAGACGGGGACTTACGCAGTCGAATATCGGGATGACGGCGTATCACGCCGAGCCCGGAGCAGGGCGCGTCGAGCAAAATGCGATCGAACGGCACGCCGTCCCACCATTTCGCGGGCAGCGATGCATCACCCATCAGCACATCCGCGTTCAAGCCGCCTCGAGCCAGGTTCTCGCGCACTCTGCCCAAGCGGTTCGGATCGACATCGACGGCCAGCAGCTTCTGCAAATTCGGCTCGCGCTCTGCCATGAGCGCAGTTTTGCCGCCGGGAGCCGCACAGGCGTCGAGTACGCGTAGCGATGGGGACAACGCCAGCGGAAATGCCACGCATTGAGCACCGAGGTCTTGGACCGAGACCACCCCCGCGGCGAAACCCGGCAATGCATGCACGTCGCAGGGCGAGTCCAACACGATGGCTTGCGGCACGCGCACTTCCGCACGCGCGCCGATCCCGGCTGCGCCGAGCTCGGCGAGATACTCCTCGGTGCTCGACAGCCGCCGGTTGACCCGCAGCCACATCGGCGCATGGCTGTCGCTTGCGGCCAGAAGCTGCGTCCAGCGAACCGGCCAATCGGCGCGAAAACGATCCGCCAACCAAACAGGCGCGGCATGACGCGTGGCCGGTCGGCTCGCGATTTCGGCATCCAGCGTCTTGCGCTCGCGCAAGTAGCGGCGCAGCACCGCGTTGATCAATCCCGACGCACGCACGGCATCGGTGGCCTTGGCGGTCTTAACCGCCGCATCGACGACGGCGTACTCCGGTGTGCGCTCGTCCTCGAGTTCATAGAGAGCCACGGAGAAAAGCGCTCGCACCAGAAAATCCAACGAACGCACCGGCGTCGACAGCAGTTTTCCGAGGATGGCTTCGTGGCGAAAAAACCCGCGTACCGCGCCGTAGGCCAATGAGCGTACCGACGCATGCAGCTTGGGGTCGGCGGCGACGAGGGCACCTTTCAGGGCCGCATCGAGAGTCACGCCCTCGCGCAGAACTCGCGCCACCGCGTGTGCGGCCAAAGAGCGCGCGCCGGCGGCGGCGCTTTTCATGATTCCGCGAAGCGCGTGCCCATGAGGGGCTGGCCTTGCAAGAATGCCTGCGCGGGCAACGGCTTGCGGCCCGCGAGCTGCAGCCGAAGTATGCGCAGCGTGCCGGTGCCGCAGGCGACATCGATGCCCTCATGGGTGGCCGCCAGCACCGTTCCCGGCAACGCGCCGCGGTCGGCGCTCGAGAAATGCGAGTCCACCGCGTCCGCTTCCCAAATTCGCAGTTGTTCGCCTCCCCGTAGGCGCGTTTCCGCGATGGGCCACGGATTAAATGCCCGGACCTGCCGCGAAATCTGCCCGGCCGTGTGCTGCCACTTGATCACGGCCTCGGCCTTGGTGATTTTCTGCGCGTAGGTGATGCCCTCGGCGGGCTGGGCGAGCTCAGGGGCGCGCCCGTCGGCCAGGGCCTCGAGAGTCTCCACGATCAGCTCCGCCCCGAGCTTGGCGAGCCTATCGTGCAACGTGCCTGCGGTGTCGCGCGCGCTCACATCGAGGCTTCGCGACGCCAGCATCGGCCCGGTATCCAATCCGGTTTCCATGCGCATGATGGTCACGCCGGTCACGCAATCTCCCGCGAGCAGCGCCCGCTGTATCGGCGCCGCGCCGCGCCAGCGCGGCAGCAGCGAGGCGTGAATATTGATGCACCCGAGCCGCGGAATGCCGAGCGCTGCCGCAGGCAGAATTTGTCCGTAGGCCACCACCACCAATGCATCCACCTCCGCCGCGCGCAGTAAGGCCTGCGCCTCGAGCGACTTGAAACTCGCGGGTTGGTACACCGGTAACTCGAGTTCGAGCGCGCGCCGCTTCACCGCACTCATATTGAGCGCCTGACCGCGGCCGGCAGGTTTGTCCGGCTGGGTAAACACGGCGCGAACGGGATAGGCGCCGGCCAATCGCTCGAGCGCCGCCACCGCGAATTCAGGCGTGCCGGCGAAGCCCAGCTTCAAAGAAGAAGGAATTGTGCTCAACGCCCTAAAGAGCCGGTGTCGATGCGCCGCGCGGCCTGGCTCGCAGATCGCTGCCCGTGGATCGTTGTTTGCGCTCTTTCTCCAAGCGGCGGCGTATCAGCTGGCGCTTGAGCTCCGAGAGGTAGTCGACGAACACCTTTCCCTCGAGGTGATCCATCTCGTGTTGAATGCACACGCCGAGCAGGCCTTGCGCCTCCATTTCGAATGGCTGCCCGTCGCGTCCCAAGGCGCGTACGCGAATGCGAGTCGCCCGGGACAACTTGTCGTAGATGCCGGGCAGCGACAGGCAACCCTCTTCGCTCACCGTCGTGCCTTCGGTAAGGGTGAGTTCGGGATTGATGAGCACCAGGGGCTGATCACGCGTCTCACTGGCATCAAGTACGATGACCCGCCGGTGCACGTCCACTTGAGTGGCGGCAAGACCCACGCCATTGGAGGCGTACATGGTATCGAGCATGTCGGCCGCCAATTGTCGCACTGCGTCATCGACGGCGGTCACAGGTTCCGCCTTCTTCCGCAGCCTGGGATCGGGATACTCGAGAATTACGAGCTTTGTCATGGGAGTTATGAGAGCAATATCGTGTTTTTGGCTTAGGAATGTTGCTAAAGTTCCGCCGCTGCTTAACTTAATGCCTTGATTGACCGCGCGTTACGCGGCGGCAATGGGCAAAAACGGGCGATGCGTCCCAGTCTTGAGCGGTGGGACGGAAGTATACCAGTCAGTCTGCAACCATAAGCTGACTCACGGGAGCGAACGAATGCAAGGTCATCAGTTTTTAGCCCTATTTGTATCGGCTGCGGTGCTCGCTGGATGCCATTCGGCGCCGCAGAAAGCCGTCGCGCCGGTTCCGGTAGCCGTGAGCGAGCCCGCTGTGGAAGGCACGGTGGTGGGCGACGACAAAACCGCGATGGAAGCGGCGGTCGAAGCCGGCCCGCGCGGCGCTGAGTCAAGCGTCCCGGCGGAGGCGCCTCGTCGAGGCATCCCTTTGGCGGACAATGCACCGGATACCTATGTCGTGAAGCACGGCGACACGCTATGGGGCATCGCCAAAGTCTTCCTGCGCGATCCTTGGTATTGGCCGGAAATATGGCAGGTCAATCCCAAGATACAAAACCCGCATTTGATTTACCCGGGCGACACCCTGCGCCTGGTGTTCATCGATGGCCAGCCTCAGGTAACCATGCTGCAGCGCGGCGATGCGGCGCGCGTCGAGCCGCGTGTGCGCAGCCAGCCGTTCGAGTCTGCCATCACCACCATTCCCTACGAGACGGTCGCGGCATTCATGTCCAAGCCGTCAGTGCTGGATGAAAGCGAAATCAAGCACGCACCCTATGTGTTGGCCACACGCGATTTGCACGTGGTGATGTCCGACGGCGATACCCTGTATGCGCGCGGCTTCGTCAGTCCTGCTGAAATTGGTGCGCACTACAACATCGTGCGCGTGGGCGAGAAGCTTATTGATCCGGATGACAAGCGCCTCTTGGGCTACAACGGCGTCTTTACCGGTGCGGGCCATGTCACGCGCCAGGGTGATCCGACCACACTCATCATGACCGAATCCGCAATTGAAACCCGCGCGGGCGATAAATTGATGGCCGGCGGCATCGACGTACCGCTCGATTTCATCCCCAGCGCGCCCCAAGTTAAAACCAATGGCCGAATCATTGCGGTCTCCGACGGCGTGACCATCATCGGCCAGTACTATGTAGTGGTGATCAACCGCGGTTCGCGCGACGGCCTTGCACCCGGCAACGTGCTGGGCGTGTTCGACACCGGCCCCAGGGTTCGGGATACCGACAAAAAAGGCTTTTTCAACCTCGACCGCTTTGACACCAAGCGAATACAGCTGCCGTCCGAGCGCACCGGCACCTTCATGGTATTCAAGACATTCGACAACATCAGCTACGGCCTCATCATGGAAGCCACGAACCTGATTCAAGTCGGAGACAAGGTCGAAAATCCGTAAGGGCAAGCCCCAAATCTGCATGATCGCGCCGGCCTAGCGGGCGGCGCGGTCTGCTGCCCCGAGCCATAATCGGCTCGATGCTGCGGGCCGAAGAGATGCTGGCGTGGATGGCGCTATCGCGCGCACCCGCGCTCGACGTCCCCACCCTCTCCTCAGTGTTCGAGAAGCTGCTTGACGCTCGGGGCATCATCGATGCGACCGACACGGCGCAGCGCGGCGCCGGCGTTCCCCGGGAAGCGCGAGAATTTTTCGCAGGCTCTGCCTCCGCGCCAAGCGCCGCCGAGCGCGTGTGGACGCAAAATCCGCAGCACCATATGCTGCCCTTTACCGATGCGCGCTACCCTCAGCTGCTGCGCGCGCTCGATCGCATGCCCGCCGTGCTCTACGTCGTGGGCAATGTCGAGGCGTTGAACGATCCGCAACTTGCCATCGTCGGCAGCCGCAACCCGACACCCACCGGGCGCGATATCGCATTCGAGTTCGCCGAAGGCCTCGCTGCTTGCGGCCTTGGCATCACCAGCGGACTCGCGGACGGCATCGACAGTGCGGCGCATCGCGGTGCGCTGGCGGCGCAAGGAATCACCGTTGCCGTGCTGGGTTCGGGGGTCGATGTGATTTATCCCAGCCATAATCGCGGCTTGAGCGAGCAGATTTGCCGGCAGGGCGCCTTGGTCAGCGAATTTCCACTGGGCACGCCGCCGCGGCGAGCAAATTTTCCGCGGCGCAATCGCATCATTGCGACTTTGACTTTGGGCACCCTGGTGGTCGAGGCGGCGCGGCGCAGCGGATCCTTGATTACCGCCAGGTTGGCGGCTGACCATAATCGGGAGTTGTTCGCCGTGCCGGGCTCGATTCGAAATCCCTTGAGCCGCGGCTGCCATGAACTTCTTCGACATGGCGCAAAATTAACCGAGACCACCGCTGACATATTGAGCGAGTTGAACTTTTCGGCATTTTTTGCCGATGCGCGCACGCCCCCCGCCGGCCCCAAGCCACCCCTATCGCTTGAGGCAGGCATGGACAAGGAACACAAAATCTTGTTAGATGCGCTCGGCTTTGATTCTGCGGACCTCGATTCATTGGTGGTTCGCACCGGATTCAAACCAGAAGCCGTGTCCTCGATGATGCTGATCCTCGAGCTCGAAGGCCACGTTCAGGCCGCCCCCGGTGGCCGTTACTCCCGAGTCGTTAGGAGCCGGAGGTGAAGGATAACGTTCTCGATCTACTCATCTATCTCTTCGAGAATTATATGAGTGCGGACGACGAGCCTCGGCCGGATCGAAATACCTTGAAGGTCGAATTGGACAAGGCCGGCTTCACCGAGCCCGACATCGAGCGCGCGCTCGAATGGCTCGACGGACTGTCGGGCGAGCAGCTCGGCAAAGTCGCCGAGGCGACTGCGCGCGCGGTCCGCGTCTTCAGCAGCCAAGAACTATCGCGCCTCGATACCGATGTGCGCGGCTATCTTATGTACCTCGAGAACGTGCGCATACTGTCCGGCGATGAGCGCGAGCTGGTAATCGACCGTTTGATGGCGCTCGAAGCCGACGAAATCGACATCGAGCAGGTCAAGTGGGTGGTACTGATGGTGCTGTTCAGCCAACCCGGTCAAGAGTCCGCCTACGCTCAAATGGAAGACCTGGTCTTCGAAGAGCGCTCCGACGCTCTGCATTAGAAGACATTGAGCAGCAATCTCGTTATCGTGGAATCGCCTGCCAAGGCGAAGACCATCAAGAAATACCTCGGCAAGGACTTCGAGGTACTGGCTTCCTACGGACACGTGCGCGATCTGGTGCCCAAAGAAGGCGCCGTGGATACGGCGCATCACTTCGCGATGAAGTATCAAGTGGTCGAGCGCAATCAAAAGCACATCGACGCGATATCGCGCGCCCTGAAGAAGGCCAAGTCGCTATATCTCGCCACCGACCCTGATCGTGAGGGCGAAGCCATATCCTGGCATCTATTTGAATTGCTGAAGGCTCAGGGCGAACTGAAGGGCAAGGAAGTTCACCGCGTCGCGTTCTACGAAATCACCAAGAACTCGGTGCGCGAAGCCATGGCCAACCCGCGGGAACTCGCGGGCGATCTGGTGAATGCGCAGCAGGCCCGCCGCGCGCTGGATTTTTTGGTGGGATTCAATCTATCCCCGCTGCTGTGGAAAAAAGTTCGCCCCGGCCTGTCGGCCGGCCGCGTGCAGAGCCCCGCCTTGCGGATGATCTGCGAGCGCGAGGATGAAATCGCCGCCTTCATTGCGCGCGAATATTGGAGCATCGACGCGGAACTCGAGCATTCGGAGCAGAAATTTCCGGGCAAGCTGGTTGAATATCAGGGCGCCAAAGTAGAGCAGTTCAGCTTTACCAACGCGGAGCAGGCGCGCGAGGTCGAACGCACTCTCAAAGCGGCCGCAAACGGCGAGCTCAGCGTCCTGACGGTCGACCGCAAGCAACGCAAACGCAATCCCGCGCCGCCATTCACGACCTCGACCCTGCAGCAGGAGGCCGCGCGCAAACTGAGTTTCAGCGCGCAGAAGACCATGCGCGTCGCCCAGCAATTGTATGAGGGCATCGACATCGGCGAGGGCCAGGTGGGTTTGATCACCTACATGCGCACCGACTCGCTGAATCTCGGGCAGGAGGCCATCGCCCAGATTCGCGAGGTCATCGTGCAGCTGTACGGACAGGTGGGGCTCGCCGATGAGCCGCGGATATTCAAGACCAAGTCGAAAAACGCGCAAGAGGCGCACGAAGCGATTCGCCCAACCTCGGCGGCCGTGCTGCCTGCGGATATCGAGTCGAAACTCGATTCCGATCAGTTTCGGCTGTATTCCCTGATCTGGAAGCGCACCGTCGCCTGCCAGATGGCGCCCGCGATATTCGACACCGTGACCGTGGAAATGCTGGCCGGCGCCGATGGTGCGAAACGCACCGTATTGCGCGCCAACGGCTCGACCCTGATCAAACCCGGCTATATTTCGGTCTATCAGGAGGGCCTGGACGACGCCGTCCAAGACGACTCGGATCACGTGTTGCCTCCCATGAAGGAAGGCGATCGCGTGAAGCTCGTGGGCGTGGTCCCGACCCAACACTTCACCGAACCGCCCCCTAGGTTCTCGGAAGCCTCGTTGGTCAAGGCGCTCGAGGAATATGGCATCGGTCGCCCCTCAACCTACGCGTCCATTATTTCCACGCTGCGCGACCGGCAATACGTGGACATCGAGAGCCGGCGGTTCACGGCCACCGACATCGGTAAAATCGTCAGCCGGTTTCTCACGCAGTATTTCACGACGTACGTGGATTACGACTTCACGGCGAAGATGGAAGACGATCTCGATGCGGTGGCGAGCGGCGAGCAAGAGTGGGTGCCGCTGCTCGAGAAATTCTGGAAGCCCTTCATCGATCTCGTGAACCACACTGAAACCTCCGTGAGCCGCGAAGAAGTGGCGCAGGCGCGCGACCTGGGGGTCGATCCTGCCAGCGGCAAACCGATGAGCGTGCGCATGGGCCGGTTCGGGCCGTTCGTGCAGATCGGCACCAAGGACGACGAAGACAAGCCGCGATTCGCAGGGCTTCGTCCGGGCCAAAAAATGGACTTGATCACCCATGAACAGGCCATGGAACTGTTCAAGCTGCCGCGCAAGCTCGGCACCACGGCCGAGGGCGAGGAGATCACCACCAACGTGGGCCGCTTCGGACCCTACGTAAAGTACGGCGCCAAGTACGTTTCGCTGAAGACCGACGATCCTTACGAGATTACCCCGGAGCGGGCGCTCGAAGTCATTCGCGAAAAAGAAATCGCGGACGCCAATCGGCTCATTCTCGATTTTCCGGATGCCGGCATTCAAGTCCTGAACGGCCGTTATGGCCCGTACATCACCGACAAGAAACGCAACGCGAAGATCCCGAAGGACAAGGAGCCGAAGAGTTTGACGCTGCAGGAGTGCCAGACCATGCTGGCGGCGGCTCCGGAGCGCGGCTTCGGCAAATGGGGGCGCAAAGGTGCCAAGGGATCGAAGACCGCAAAGGCCGCGAAGAGCGCTCCTGCCGAAAGCGCGGCGCCGCCGGCAGGCGCTGCGGGCGCCGGCGGCAAGGCTGCGCCGACTCGGCTGGCCGCGAAAGGCAAGAAGGCGGCGGTGGACAAGAAAGCGCCCGCAAAGGCTGCCGCTGCGCCCAAACCGAAGCCACAGCCAAAATCCAAGAAGGGTGCTGCAAAAAAGCAGTCGTAAGCGCCAGTCAATGACCGATACGAGTTCAACGTCGACCGGCACTGCTGCGGTGAACGCGTCCGCGGTTTTGCAGTATTTGCATGAACTCCAAGAGCGTATCAGCGCGGCGGTCGAGAGCAGCGATACGCTGAAGTTTCGGCGCGATGCCTGGCAGAGGCCCGAGGGCGGCGGCGGTGAGAGCCGCATTTTGAGCGATGGCACGATATTCGAGCGCGCCGGCGTGTCGATATCGCATGTCTTCGGCGAAAAGCTGCCGCCTTCGGCGTCAAACTTGCGCCCGGAGATTGCCGGCGCGCCCTTCGAAGCCATGGGTCTGTCATTGGTGTTTCATCCGCGAAACCCTCACGTGCCGACTACGCATTGCAATGTGCGCTTTCTGGTTGCGCGGCCGAGCGCCGCGCCTGCAGTGTGGTGGTTCGGCGGCGGATTCGATCTCACGCCGTACTATCCTGTCGACGAAGATGTATATCACTGGCATCGCACGGCGCGCGATGCATGCCAACCATTCGGTCCGGGCCTGTACGAGCAATACAAAGCGTGGTGCGACCGCTATTTTTTTCTGCCGCACCGGAATGAAACCCGCGGCGTCGGCGGACTGTTCTTCGATGACCTCAATGAGGGTGGATTTGAGCGCTCATTCGCCCTGTTGCGCAGCGTCGGCGATCATTTTTTGCCGGGCTTCATGCCCATCATGGAGCGCCGCAAGGACACGCCGTATGGCGAGCGGCAGCGGCAATTTCAACTGTATCGACGCGGCCGATACGTGGAATTCAATCTGGTCTATGACCGGGGCACGCTGTTCGGCTTGCAATCGAAGGGGCGCACCGAGTCCATCCTGATGTCCATGCCGCCGATGGTCCGCTGGGAATACGATTGGCACCCTGAGCCCGGCTCGCCGGAGGCCGCCCTGTACGCAGATTTTCTGCGGCCCAGGGACTACCTGGCTGAACTGAAAGCCGGCTAATCCGCGCTCGCGCCAATCGCCAGTTTGTCGAGCACGCAGGTAAAGGTCGCGTCCCCCAATGACAAATAGAGATTGCGATCCGTCACCGTGAGCGCGAACTCCATGCGCCGCGTGAGATGCGCTGCGATGGCGGCGAGCCATTCCCGGTCCACCGCGTATAACTCCAGGAGCTCCGCGCGATGAATGCGTTCGCCGTTGAGCCGCGCCGCCAACTGCACGGGATCTTTGTGGGTATACACCGCCACGCGCGGTGCCAACTTAGCCGCGCGATGCAGCCGCGCGGCTTCCGGCGCGCCTATATCGATCCAAACCTTGAGCGCGCCGGTCAGGTCGCGCACCGCGATGGCCGGCTGGTCCGCATCGGATATGCCGTTCGAGAAACTGATCCCCTCGGCGTATTCCAAGCAATATGCGAACACCCGGGTCAGCAGGTAGTCCTCCGACTCCGACGGATGGCGCGCCACGCGCAAATCCAACGGCGCGTACACACCACGGTCGGAATCAGCGAGTTCGATTTTGAAGTTATAAATGGTGGCGCCCAGCGCCATGGGTCACCGCGCCTGAATCCTTTGCGTCAACGTTTGCGTCATGATCGCCGCGGGTATCTCGCGGCAGCCGCTGGCGTTTTGGCCGCTCCACAGCGGCGAGAAGTCGCCGACGCCTGCGCTCTCAGCCTTGGCGCGCAGCGGCGCCAGCGCGCCGGCCGCCAGCGGGAACTCCGGCACCGTGCCATTGATGGGGCCCAACTCGCGCATCAGTCGATTCATGATGCCGCGTGCGGGGCGTCCGGAGAACAAATTGGTCAACGCGGTATGCGCGGCAGTGCTGCTCTTCAGCGCGCCGCGATGCGGGACGCTGGTGGTGGCTTCGGGACACAACAAATAGGCGGTGCCCACTTGAACGCCTGCGGCGCCCATGGTCATGGCGGCGGCAACGCCTTTGGCGTCCGCAATGCCGCCGGCGGCGATGACCGGCAGCGTGACCGCATTCAAGATTTGCGGCAGCAAAGCGAATGTGCCGACTTGAGTCGTGAGGTCCTTGGAGAGGAACATTCCGCGATGACCTCCCGCCTCAGAGCCTTGCGCGATGATGGCGTCGACACCGCGCGCCTCGAGCCAGCTCGCCTCCTCGACCGTCGTGGCGGAGGACAGCACCTTGGATCCCCATGACTTCACGCGCGCCAAAAGATCCGCCGGGGGCAAACCGAAATGAAAGCTCACCACGGCCGGCTTGAAGGGCTCCAGCGCATCCGCGGCCTCTGAATCGAAAGGCCTACGCAAGGCCGCGGCCGGCGTTTCCGGCAACACAATTCCATATTCCTTAAGATAGGGCGACAGCAACAACCGCCAAGCCGCTTCACGTTCGGGATCCGCGGTGGGGTTCGCATGGCAGAAGAAATTCACATTGAATGGCCGGCCGGTCTTGCCGCGAAGGGCCGTGAGCTCGCTGCGCATCGAGGCGGTACTCAATGTCGCACAGGGTAGCGAGCCCAGCGCGCCGGCATTGGACACCGCGCTCGCCATGTCGACACCTTGAAATCCCGCCATGGGCGCCTGGATGAGCGGTAAATCCACAGCCAACAGTTCAGCAAGCGTCATGATGAAAGTTTGATGTAAAAGGCGTAATGCTTGCAATCATCCATTGGTGTGCGGCGCGGAGGACATGTGACAGCCCCCATCCAGATTCGATGCCTCGAGACCATCGGGGATCGCGAGATCCGCGAATTGAGCGATCTGCTGATCGATTGCGTGCAAGGCGGCGCCTCGGTCGGTTTCATGTTGCCGATAGGCCGTGCCACGGCGCATGAATTTTGGCAAAGTGTGGCGATGAGCGCAGTTCGCGGCGAGCGTCTGCTGCTGGTGGCGCAGGATGCAGCGGGAATCATCGTCGGCGCCGTGCAAATCATCATGAAACAGCCTGAGAATCAGCCGCATCGTGCCGATCTTGCCAAGATGCTCGTATCGCGGCGCATGCGCAAGCAGGGAATCGGTGCGGCGCTGCTGCGCGCCGCCGAAAACGCAGCACACACTGCCGGCAAGACGCTGCTGGTGCTCGACACCGCCAACCCCGATGCGGCGCGACTGTATGAAATGCTTGGCTGGCGGCGCTGCGGCGTCATTCCAGGGTATGCCCTGCTGCCGCAGGGTGGCCTATGCGATACGACCGTCTTTTACCGCGATATGATGGGGCCGTCCGGAGGCGGGATTCAACATTGAACATCGCGGGCCATACAGTCAGCTTCGATGCCGCCGGACGTTTGTTGCCGTGGACCTCCTGGAGCAACGCTCTGCAACTGCAGATGAACTTCTATCGGGAGTGCCCGTTGGATCATGGGTATCCGCGTTTCGTTTGTGAAACGTTTTTGGACGGCAACTGGATTCCAAGCAGCCAACGCTCGGACATTATTCCCGCCACGCAAAATGGCATGGGCATTATTTCCTATCTCAAGTACCACGAGCTGCGCGGCAAGCGCGAAGCCGCATTTCAAGATACGGCGCGACTCATGGGCGATTACCTGATCAAGGAAGCGCTCACGCCCAACAGCGGAGCGTATCCGGCCTTTACGCGCTCGACGGGCAAGCGGGCGCAATTTCCACTGGCTGCCGATTGCGGCTCGCAAGCGGACCATCCTTATGAGATCGAACCCGACAAGGGCGGCATCGCGGGCTATGCCCTGGTGCGGTTGTTCCAGTCCACCGGTGAACCGCCCTATCTTGCGCAAGGCCTGCACCAGGCACGGCTGTTGGCCGCGCAATTCGAGGCCGGGGACGCAACGCGGTCGCCATGGCCGTTTCGCGTCGACTATCGTGACGGCCGGGGCCGCGGCCCGATATCGGGAAATATGACTTACATTCTGCGGCTATTCGACTTGTTGGCCGCGCATGGCTATGAGGAATTTTCCACAGCGCGCGCGATGCTGTGGAAGTGGATCAAGGACTTCCAACTGCCGAGCGCTGCGGGTGATGGCGCCCTGTTCGCGCAATTCTTCGAAGACCACGATACCCCCACGAACCGAACCGCCTGGGCGCCGCTGAATCTTGCGCGCTATTTGCTCGAGGCGCGCGAGCTGCTCGATGCCGATTGGCGCGAGCACTGCGGCTCTTTGCTGGAATTCGTGCGTGGAAATTTCACGCATCGCGAAATCGGCGTCACGGTCTGTCACGAGCAGGACGAAGACAAGCAAGCCTGGAACGGCATCAATTCAACCTACGGCGCAGTTCTCGCGATGTATGCGAAAGCCACGGACTCGGCGCAACTCGCGCACGAAGCCCGCCAGGCGCTGAACTTCACGTTGTATTCAATCGACTCCGCGGGCAGGCCGCGGGATTTATTCGTCAATACGGACGCGGGCGGCTGGCAAGAGGACGCGCACACCGATGTCATTCACAATTATGTGGATGCCCTGCGTGCCTTTCCGCAGTGGAGCGATTGACTAGCCGCGCATCAAGAAGAGGCCCAATGCCGCAAACGCCGGCAGCGTAATGGGATCGTTCGCCACGCTCGAAGCAATCGGATGCGACGCAAACCGCGCAATCACCAATTCCGCTTTGGGCGCGACATACAGACGTTGGCCATGAATGCCGCGTCCTTCGAACGTGCCCAAGTCATTGTGGGATACCCACCACATGTTGCGGTATGAGTAGCCCGGCAGCAGCGTATAGCCTGCCGGCGCAAATTTTGCCGGTTCCGCGCCGCCGCGAATGTCCGCGACGACTTGCGCCGGTATGACCTGAGTGCCGCGCCAGGCCCCTTCGCAGCGCAGCAGCTCACCGAATCGGGCCAGGTCCCGCAGACTGGCGCTCAGGCCGGCGCCGCCCATCGCTACGCCGATGGAGTCCACCGACATATACGCATCCTGTTCGCAGCCGATGCGCGACCAAATGCGACTGCTCAGAAGCTCCGGCAAGGAGATGCCGCTTACCCGGTTCATGACCCAACACAATACTTCCGTGTTGACGGTTTTATAGCTGAAGGCGGCGCCGTGCTCGCCTTCCTTGCGCAGCGTGCGCAGATACTCGTAAAAATTGCGCGGGCCGGCGTAGTCGGCGCCACGCGCACGCAGGCCGCCGGCGCGCGCGTAGGCCCATATGTGGGCCTGAGGGTCCGAATACAATTCGCTGTAGGCCACGCCTATTTGCATGTCGAGTACTTGCCGCAGCGTGGCATCTTGATATGCGGTGCCCGCCATTTCCGGCAAGTAATGCGCCACCGTTTTGTCCTGATCCAAAACATGCTCATGTATCAAAGTCGCGGCGAGAGTCGCGGCGTACGACTTGGTGATGGAAAAGCACGCGTGCGGCAGCTGCGGCTGCAACACGCCGAAGTAGCGCTCGTAAACTCGGCGGCCGCGGTGCAAAACCAAAATGCCATCCGTGTAGGTGTCGTAGAGGGACTGTTCCCATGAGTACGGCCGGCCGTGCATATCGTCGAATGTCAGGGCATCGATGCCCGCCGCCGCCGTGCCGCCGGCTGCCGCCTCGATGCCGCTCGGCGCGCCGCTGCCGCGCCAGACGTTCGCCGTGGGCAGCAACTCCCGCATGTGAGACAGGCTCCAGCGAATCTTGGGAAATTCGAGGAAGCTATCGTCTTCGAAACGGATTTGTTTTGCGGCCGGCGGCGGCGAACCCACCATCCAGCCGAGTGCAACGGGATCCGAGGCCGCACCGTCGAGGTATGGGGCGCCCTCGAATTCCAAGGTTCGGGATTTCATCGAGGTAAGACTGCCGACTTGCTTGGGGTAGCGCAAGTCGGCAGTTCGCGCGCGTTGCTACTCCGCGGTCGCCGGATCGATCATGCCGGTCACGCGCGAGATTTTATTGGCCGGGAAGCCGCCAAGTTCCGCGTGCCGCCGCACCAGGGACTCGTCCGCCGCTTGATAGATGCAATAGATCTTGTCGGGCGTGACATAACTATGCACCCACTGCACGCTCGGTCCCATGCTGCTGAGTACACCGCAGGACTTTTGCGAGATGGATTTGAGATCCGCTGGGCTCATTTTGCCGGCGCCGGAAATATCCCGTTCGATGACGAATTTTGGCATGATCATCTCCGTAAGTTGTTTGCGAATTTTCTGCAGGAAATAGTCTCCCGCACGCCATTGCGCGCGTCTTGAATCGCGGATGAAATTTTTCTAAAAAAAGTCTGGGGACCGGATAAGGCCATGGAGCGCATCAGCGTGGGAGCCTTCGAGCTCTACCCTTCGGAGCGCCGGCTATGCGCGGCGGGCAAGCCCGTTGAGCTGGGCGCCCGCGCATTCGACTTGCTGCTGATTTTGGTCGAATTCCACGGCAAACTGGTCACCAAGAGCACGTTGTTGGAGCGGGTCTGGCCGCGCGTCATCGTCGATGAAAACAACCTGCCGGCTCAAATCGCCAGTCTCAGACGTGTGCTCGGCCCGGGCGCCATCCGCACCGTCCCGGGCTTTGGTTACCGCCTCGATCTGGCCGTATCCCAATGCCCCGGCGAACAACCCGCCGTGGCGGCCGCGCCGGCGCCCGCGCGACTCACCTTGGCGCATCGCCCGTGGCCTAACCGGCTGGCTCCGCTCATCGGACGCGGAGGTGATCTTGCAGGTCTGCAACAAGCTCTCGAACGCGCCTGTCTGGTGACCATCGTGGGCACGGCCGGCGTCGGCAAGACCCGCATTGCCCAAGAACTTCTGGTGCGCGAGGCTGAGAAACCCGGCGCTGCGGTTGCCTGGGTGTCGCTGCAGCCGCTCAAGGAAGCGCAGCACGTCGCGTCGGCCATTGCGTTGGCTGTCGGATTGTCGCTGCCGGAACGCGCCGATGGCTTCGCGGCGCTACGCCAGGCATTGGACCAAACGCCTCTGCTGCTGGTTTTGGACAGCGCCGAACACTTCGGCGACGAATTTGCGTCGCTGTTGGCGGGTTTGGTCATGCACACGCAAGGCTTAAGGGCGCTGGTCACGAGTCAGGCACCCCTCGGGATTCCCGGCGAAACCATCTATAGGCTGGCGCCTCTCGCCGTGCCGCAGATCGGAGCTGCGCCCGCCGATGCGGCGTGCAGCGCGGCCGTGGAGTTGTTCACGCAGCGCGCGATCGCCGCCGACCGAAGATTCGAACTGTCGCGCACGAATACTTCCTTGGTCGTGGAGATCTGCCGGCGCCTCGACGGTAACCCGCTGGCGCTCGAATTGGCCGCCGCGCGCGTGCCGGCGCTCGGCGTCGCGGCATTGCTCGAGCGCCTCGATGACCGCTTCCGCTTGCTCAAGCTGCCTGGACGCTCGCCGGACCCGCGCCACGGCGCGCTGCATGCGGCATTTGATTGGAGCTATGGGCTGCTGGCGCCGGCGGAACAACAGGTCTTCAACAAGCTCGGAACGTTTGCGGGAAGTTTTTCACTGGCGGTGGCCGCGCGCATGGTGGCGAACGAAAGCGTCGACACTTCCGAGGCCATCGATTTGATCGGCCGCCTGGCCGACCGTTCGCTGGTCACCGTGCTGGCCGGTGATCCGCCGCGCTATGCGCTGCTCGAGACCGCACGCTATTACGCACTCGGCAGGCTCGCCGCCGAGGATCAGCTCGACACGGCAAGCGAGCGCATGGCCGCGGCGGTGCTGCAGCTGCTGGATGCGGCATATCAGGAATATTGGTCGCTCGACGAGGCCATTTGGCTGCACCGTTATCAGCCGGAGCTCGACAACGTACGCGCAGCCATCAATTGGGCCATGGAGAATGATCGAGCCCTCGCGGTGGCACTGTATGGTTCGGCGTGGCCTCTATTCGTCGAAACCGATTTGTATGCGGAAAGCCGCGCCCGATACGAACGGGCGGTGGCGCTGCTGTCCGATGCCCTGCCGCGCGCGCGCATCGCCCGATTTTGGGAGGCCATCGCCACCTATGACTCCGCGCGGCAATGCGATCGCTCACGTTACGCCGCGGAGCTGGCTGCCGGTATGTGCACTGCCATCGGCGACCTTCGGTCCCGCTACTACGCGCTTGCGCTACTGGCCTTCAACTGGCGCGGCGACGATGCGGCGGCATGGGCCGCGTTCGACGGGGCGCGCCGAATCGAAGACCCGACGTGGCCGCCGCGGCTCCTGACCCAAGGAGCGCTCACCGAAGGCGCATTGCTGATGAGCCGCGGAGAGTTTGCCGAGGCACGCGTTGCTTATGGCCGCGCAGTGCGATTCGCGTTGACCATGAGCGAGCGCCAGGCGCTCACCGCCACCGTGAACATCGTCGAGTTGGACATTGCTTGCGGCAACATCGCAGCGGCCTTGCAGCTCGGCCGACCGCTTGCATTGAGCTTGCGCCACTCCGGACGCCGCGAGACCTGGTTCGAGCTTCTGGTGATGACCTTCAGTGCGCTGCTGATCGCCGGCGATGTCACCGAAGCACGCGCCACCGGCGTGGAGCTCTACGAACTCGCGCTTAGACTTGATGCCGGCAAGCTGTATTCGGTGCTGGACGCCATGGCGTATCTTGCCTGTGTCGATGAACGCGAGGCTGCCGCGGCTCGAATTCTTGCCTTCGCCGATGTGGCCCATGCCGCCCACGGACAGGCGCGCCGCCGGCCCACCGAACAGGCCATGCGCACCCGAGTCATCAAGTTCTTGGACGAACGCATCGGCCCCGACTGGCGGTCGGCCGTTGCCGATGCGCGTGAAAATCTGGATGAGGCGGGCGCCTGTTCGCTCGCGCTGAGGCGTAGCGGCTGACGATCGCGCTACACTGCTGCGCGATGAACTACAGGCACATCTATCACGCCGGCAACTTCGCCGATGTTGCGAAGCACGTCGGGCTGCTCTACTGCCTCGAGGCCCTGAAACGCAAGGATCCGGCTTTTTTCGTCTTGGACAGTCACGCGGGACGCGGGTTTTACGACATGCAGGCGCCCGAGGCGCAAAAATCCGGGGAATCCGAGCGCGGCGTGCAGCGCCTGATCGTCAACAGTCTGGACAGCGAACCATTGGCCGATTATTTCACGGCCATTCACGCGCGCCGCGGCAAGCGCCTGCCGCGCTATCCCGGATCCCCTGCATTGATCGCCGGCAGCCTGCGGCTGCAGGATCGCGCGCTGTTCGTCGAGCTGATGCCGGCGGAAGCCCGTGCCGCCGAGCGCGAGATCGAATCGTTGGGACGCACACGCACGGAAATCGGCGATGGCTACGCGGCGCTCAAGGCGTTTCTGCCGCCGGATGAACGGCGGGGACTGGTGTTGATCGATCCGCCGTATGAAAGCCTCGATGAGCTGAAGCTGATGCTGCAGGCATTCATGGAGGCGTATCGCCGCTGGCCCAACGGGATATTCCTCATGTGGTACCCCATCCGCAGCGCCGCGCAACGCAGCATGGTGCATGCGCGTTTCGAGGCTTTGAGAATTCCGAAGATGTTGTTCGCGGATCTTGCCATTCATCCGGACGATGCCGGATTAGGACTTGCAGGCAGCGGTCTCATGATCGTAAATCCGCCCTACGGCGCGGACGATTATTTGCGCGAGGCCTACGAGGCGGTGCACCAAGGAATCGCCGCCGCCGGATCCGGTTACGTCGAAGTAGGACGCCTCACACCCGAACGAATGGCACAATAGTCCATACTTCTTTCGAGGATCAGCGAATGGATGAAAACACTTTGCGTGACAAGCTTGCCAAGCTGCACGCCGAACTGAGCAGCGCACATCAAGAGGATCCGGCGGCGCGCCAATCCCTGGGCGAGATTCTTCCGGACGTCAAGCGCATGGTGGAACAGCCTGCGGGCACGAATCCATCGTCCGCCGACGCCACGCTGCCGGCGCGTCTGGAACGGGTCGCCGTGCAGTTCGAAGCCGACCATCCGACGCTGGCATCGAGCGCTCGACGTCTCATTGATCTGCTGAACGAAGTCGGTATTTAGAACTCACGGCATCCAGGTGATGCCGTCGCGAACGCGGGCAACGACCTGCGCAAGCGTCGCGGCATCGACACCGGGCCCGCGCATCAGGACGGCAATGCTGCCGTGACCGGCCATGGGCACGATGGTCCCCCGGAACCCCAGTTCGTCGAATTGCGTCGGGCGGCTGACTGATTCATGCACCAGCACCATGACGGTGACCGGGCCCGACTCGGTTTGCACCACCAGATGCGGCACGTCGTGTCCCCGAAAGAAGCAGCTGTTGGCATAGCTCACGGGACCTGCCGACGCGGCGAGCCGGATTTTCGATTCGCGCAGCACCGCGTTCAGCTCCGGGGCCGGCACGGACACATCGGTTCTGCGCCACGCGCCGGGCTCCTCCGCCATATGCGCGACCACGTCCGCGGCGAGGCTTCGCCCCGGCAGTGCGAGCCAAATGCCTGCGGCTGCCACGGCGCCCAGCAACACGCTGGCCGCGAGCGCCATGAAACGCCACGGACGCTCGCGCCGGGCGCCCGTAGGCAGGCCGGCCGTTGCAGGGAGAGCGGCGTGCCGAGGGAGGTCGGCGCGCTCGGGGAGGTCGGCGCGCTCGGGGAGATCGGTGCGCTCCGGGAGATCGGCTCGCGCGGCGACATTTACCCGCAATGCACGTTCGAGCCGCAATTCGAAGCGCAGCAGCCGCTCCGTATAGAGATTGCACTCCTGGCAGACATCACGATGCGCGCGCAGCTCCGCGTCCGGATTGTGCGGATCGGCGTCCATTGCCTGGCGATACTGCGCGTGATCCATCATTCGCCCACCAACGCACGCAATTGATTGCGTGCACGGAACAAACGCGTCAGCACCGCCGGTTCGGATAGCTCGAGTTCCTGGGCAATTTCCGCGGTCGAAAAACCCATGAGCGCCTGCATGACCAGCGGCTCGCGATAATCGTCGGGTAACTTGAACAGCGCGGCGCGCAGTTCGGTCAAGTCAGGTTCCTCCGGCGCCGCCAACATGGGTTCCTCTTTGGCGATGAGGTCATCCACGTTCACGGTCACAAGACGTTTGCGCTCGAATGTGCGCGCGTATTCCCGCCGCACGATGGTCAACAGCCATGGCTTTGCCGCGTCCAGATCCTGCAGCGAGTCCTGGGCTTTCCAGGCGCGCAGCAGACTTTCCTGGACCACGTCCTCCGCCAAAGCATGATCTCTCGACAGCCAGAATGCGAAGCGCAGCAGATCAGGGCGCAAAGACTGACATAACGCCTGAAACCGGGCCTGCCTCACATTTCCGCCAACCCGATCGTTCATGTATAAATCAGCATCCGGCTTAATATGTCGTCCACGCGATATTAGCGCGTTATGCGGGCCGTCAAAGTAGAGGATAGGAGTCACGTCTAGATGACCGGAATCGCCGCCAATTCATTTCCAAGCACCCGCATGCGGCGCATGCGGCGCGATGAGTTTTCGCGCCGGCTCATGCGCGAAACCCATCTGAGCGTCGATTCGCTGATTTACCCGATTTTCGTGGTCGAGGGGCGCAATGTCCGCCAGCCCGTTGCTTCCATGCCGGGGATCGAGCGCCTGTCCGTGGATCAATTGCTGGGCGAATGCGAGGCACTGCTGCGGCTCAAGCTGCCGGCCATCGCCCTGTTTCCCGTGACGCCCGAGGCGAAAAAGACCCTGGACGGGCGCGAGTCGTGGAATCCGCAAGGCCTTGCGCAAACGGCGGTACGCGCCATAAAAAAGGAGTTCCCCGAACTCGGCGTCATCACCGACGTGGCTCTCGATCCATTCACCACCCATGGGCAGGACGGAGTGATCGACGACAAGGGCTATGTCGTCAACGACATCACGGTGGAAACCCTGGTGCGCCAAGCGCGCTCGCATGCCGATGCAGGCGCCGATATCGTCGCTCCGTCGGACATGATGGATGGACGCATCGGAGCCATTCGCAGCGCGTTCGAAAGCGCGGGTTTGATCCACACGCGCATTCTTGCCTACGCGTCCAAGTACGCCTCCAGTTTTTATAGCCCATTTCGCGATGCCGTCGGATCGGCCGCGCAGCTGGGCGGCGGCGGCAAACACACCTATCAAATGGATGTGGGCAATTCCGACGAGGCGCTGCGAGAGGTGGCGCTCGACATCGGCGAGGGCGCCGACATGGTCATGATCAAGCCGGGTCTTCCGTACCTCGACATAGTACGGCGGGTCAAGGATCAATTTGGGTTACCCACCTTCGTCTACCAGGTCAGCGGCGAGTACTCGATGATCATGGCCGCCGCCGGCAACGGCTGGGTGAACGAGCGGGCGGTCGCACTGGAAACCCTGCTGTGCATCAAGCGCGCCGGTGCGGACGCAATTTTAACCTATTTTGCCAAGCGTGCGGCGGAGTGGCTGACAGAGTGAGCGGCGGCGCGGGATCCGAGGCGCCCGATCAGTACGGTGTGGCAGGTCACCCGATCGCGCATAGTTGGTCGCCGTTCATTCACGGCATGTTCGCCAAGGAATCCGCGCAAAATCTCGTCTACCGCCTGTTCGACATCACACCGGAGAACTTTCGCCGCGAGGCGTTGCGTCTGTTCGCGGGCGGCCTCAAGGGCTTGAACGTGACGCTGCCTCACAAACAGGCGGCGGCGGAATTGGTGAACGAGCTCACGCCGCGCGCCGAGCGCGCGCAGGCGGTCAACACCATTGCGTTTTTCGAACAAACATCGCTGCTCGGCGACAACACCGACGGGCTCGGCCTGCTCGCCGATCTGGAAAACAACCTCGGAATATCGCTGTCCGGCAAGCGCCTGCTGATTCTCGGCGCCGGCGGCGCGGTGCGGGGCGTACTCGCCCCACTGATGGAGCGTGAATTGCGCAGCGTCGTCATCGCCAATCGCACCGCGGAGCGCGCGCGCAGTCTTGCCGCTGAATTCGCCGACATGGGCGAAATATCCGGATGCGGCTTCTCGGAGGTACGCGGGCCGCCGTACGATCTCATCATCAACGCAACCTCCGCCAGCCTGCAGGGCGAGATGCCGCAGATGCCTGTGGGCCTCGTCGGCGAGGAAAGCATTTGCTACGACATGGCCTATGGCCGCGGACATACGCCGTTCACGTTGTGGGCAAAATCCCTGCATGCGGCGCGCACCACCAAGGGGTGGGGCATGCTGGTGGAACAGGCGGCCGAGTCGTTTTTATTGTGGCGTGGGATACGCCCGGATACGCAGTCGGTGCTGCAGGCATTGGCGCATCATACTTAGAGCAGCCGGGTCCATCAGCGCATCGTGACGAGTTCTTCGGCGCTGGTCGGATGAATGGCGACGGTGTCGTCGAAATCGCGTTTTGTTGCGCCCATCCTGATCGCGACCGCGAACCCCTGCAGCATTTCGTCGGCACCGGCGCCGACGATATGGCAGCCGACGATGCGCTGTTCCGGGCCGACACACACGAGCTTCATGTCGGTGTGAGTTTTCCGCGTCGTCAGTGCGTGATACATGGGCGTGAAGTCGGCCACGTAGACCTTGACGGTGTCGCCGTATTGCGCGCGCGCTTCAGCTTCGCTCGCGCCCACCGTGCCGATGGGCGGATGGGTGAATACCACCGTCGGGATCATGTTGTAATCCAAATGTCTCTCCGGCTTGCCGCCGAATAAGCGGTCGCTCAGGCGCCTGCCGGCGGCGATCGCCACCGGCGTCAGGGCCGCACGGCCCGAGACATCGCCGATGGCATAGACCCCCGGCACATTGGTATTTTGGAAGCCATCGGTGATGACGTAGTTGTTGTCGTCGAGCGCGACGCCGGCTTTGCCGAGGTCGAGCCCCTCGACATTGGCATCGCGGCCGGTGGCCCATAGCAGGCAATCGAAGCCGGCAAACTCGCGTCCATCCTGCGCCACCAAAGTTCTACCCCCGGGCGCGTCGCGGACCGCGGCGGCAACCACCTGCTGATGAACTATCAGGCCCGTGGCGCGCGCCTCGCGCATCAGGGACTTTCCCAGCATGACATCGAAGTTGGTCAGCAAATAATCCTTGCGGATGAACTGCTCGACGTGGCTGCCAAGTTCATGAAAGGCGCCGGCGAGCTCGCACGCGATGTAGCCGCTGCCGATCACGGCAACCCGTTTGGGCCGGGTCGCAAGTTCGAAAAAGCCGTCCGACGTAATGCCCAGTTCGGCGCCCGGCAATCGCGGCACCGTTGGCCTGCCGCCGGTGGCGATGACGATGTGCCGCGCGCTCATGCGTCGTCCGTCAACCTCCAGGGTATGCGCATCGAGGAAGCGGGCGGCGCCGCGCACATTGGCCACCCCCTTGGCCTCGAGATTGCGTGCGTAGATCCCATTTAAGCGCTGCACATAGGCGTCGCGCTTGGTCTTGAGCGCCGCCCAATCGTTTTCGCCGGGTTTCACATCGAAGCCGTAGTCGCTCGCATCGCTCACCGCCAACGCTACGCCGGCCGCGTTCCACATGACCTTTTTCGGGACGCAGCCGACATTGACGCACGTTCCTCCCAGTCTGTGCGATTCAATCACAGCGGTCTTGGCGCCATATTCAGCGGCGCGCTGGGCGCACGCCAGGCCACCGCTGCCGCCGCCGATGCTGATGAGATCGAGAGTAAGCTCGGACACTGTCAACTCCAACCAAGCGGATGCGGAATCGCGCATGATACTGGTTCGCGGCCACCGCCGCCGTCCCAGGCTGGGCGTGCACCCGTCTGGTAGAATGCCAGCCGTGAACAATCCACTTTTAGATCTTAGCGCGTTGCCTGCATTTGGGCGCATCGAGGCGCGGCATGCGCGTCCGGCCCTGCAAACGGTATTGACGGAGAATCGCGCGCGGCTCAAGGAATTGACGGCGCAGGCGAACCACACATTCGCCTCGCTCGTGGTGCCGGTCGAGGAACTCAGCTATCGCCTGAGCCGCGTCTTCAGCCCCATCTCGCATTTGAACGCAGTCGCAAATTCCGCCGAGATGCGCGAGGCGTATAACGAGTGTCTGCCGCTGCTGACGGAATATTCTTCGGAACTCGGGCAAAACGCGGCGCTGTACGCAGCCTATGCTCACGTGCTCGAAAGCGAGGGCGCCACGCTCGATCCTGCGCAACGCAAGGTGGTCGAAAACGCGCTGCGGGATTTTCGGCTGGCCGGCGTCGACTTGCAGCCCGAGCAGAAAACCCGCTACCGGGAAGTGGTGCAGCGTCTGGCGCAATTGGCCACCAAATTCTCCGAGAACGTACTCGATGCCAGCCGCGCCTACGGCCGCAGCATCATCAATAGCGCCGAGCTGGAGGGGCTTCCCAGCAGCACGGTCGATCGCGCCGCGGCCGATGCGCGCGGGGCCGGTCAGGCCGGCTGGCTGCTGAAACTCGATCAACCGACCTATGTGACCGTCATGGCGAACGCCGCAAGCGAGCAGCTGCGCCGCGACATCTATGAAGCCTGGGTGACTCGCGCTTCCGAATTGGGGCCGAGCGCCGGGCGCTTCGACAACAACGCCATCATCGAGGAAATCCTGCCGCTGCGCGACGAGCTGGCCAAGCTGCTGGGCTTCGGCAATTTCGCCGATTATGCGCTCGCAACCCGTATGGCGAAGAGCAGCAAGCAAGTGCTCGCTTTCCTCGACGACTTGGCGCGGCGCTGCAGGCCGGCGGCGCGCGAGGAATTCTCGAACCTGCAGGAGTTCGCGGGCCGCAGGCTCGAGCCTTGGGACATGCCGTTCTATTCCGAGCGGCTGCAGGAAAGCCGCTTCAAGGTCTCGCAGGAAGCGCTGCGACCCTATTTTCCGCTGCCGAAGGTGTTGAGCGGATTGTTCACCCTGGTCACGCGCCTATATGGCGTGACGGTGCGCGAAAGGTCCGACGTCGGCGTATGGCATCCCAGCGTGCGCTACTACGATTTGCTCGACAAGGACCAGCGCGTGGTCGCCGGCTTTTTTCTGGACCCGTATTCGCGCAGTGAGAAGCGCACCGGCGCATGGATGGATGAATGCATAGTCGCCAAATCCATGCCGTCGGGAACCGCGCTGCCGGTGGCGCAGCTGGTGTGTAATTTCTCGGCGCCGGTGGGCGCGTTGCCGTCGCAATTGACGCACGACGAGGTCATTACGCTGTTTCACGAGTTCGGCCACGGCCTGCACCACATGCTCACGCGCGTGGCGTATCCCAGCATTGCCGGCATCAACGGCGTCGCCTGGGACGCAGTGGAGTTGCCCAGTCAATTCATGGAGAACTTCGTGTGGCGCGCGGAAGTGCTGCCGCTGATCTCCGCGCACGTCGAAACCGGGGAGCCCTTGCCGATCGACATGTTGCAGCGCCTGGTGGGTACCCGGACCTTCAACGCGGCCTTGGATACCCTGCGGCAAATTGAACTGGCGACATTTGACTTCGAATTACATGCCAATTTCGACCCCCGGTTGGGCCCCAGGGTCGCCGAGACGCTGGCTGCCGTGCGCCGGCGCGTGGCGGTGGTCTCGGCGGCGCCGTTCAACCGCATGCCGGCGAGCTTCGCCCACATTTTTGCCGGCGGCTACGCCGCTGGCTATTACAGCTACAAATGGGCGGAGGTGCTCGCGGCCGACGCATTCGAGGCCTTTGAAGAGGCCGGCGTGTTCGACTCCGCGACCGCGGGCCGGTTTCGAGAATCCATACTTGCCCGCGGCGGCAGCGTGGATGCGATGGATGCCTTCGTGCGCTTCCGCGGGCGCCAACCCGATGTGCGGCCCTTGCTCAAGCAGACCGGAATCGCCGCTTGAATTGGCCGGCGGCGCTGTGCTTGGCTCTGTTCGCGGTCAGGGCCGTCGCAGCCCCCGCTTACGTCAGCGATGAGCTCGTGCTCGGTGTCTATGCCGAGGAAAATAACCAGGGCCAGCGCCTGGCGACTCTGCATTCGGGCACCAGCGTCGAGACGCTCGGACAAAATGGCGACTTTACCCAGGTGCGCCTGGGCGACGGTACCACCGGGTGGGTGAAATCGGCCTACCTCACGGCGAAAATGCCCGCCATCGTCAGGGTGAAGCAGCTGGAGGAAGAATTGGATCGAAGCCGCGCCACCACGCCAGCGCTCGCCGAAGCGGCCGCACGCAGCGAGGTCGAGCGGCTACGGCAAGAACTCGCTGCCAAGCAGACACAACTCGATGCGGCTCTGTCGAGCCAGGCACCGGGCGCTCAGGCCGTAGGCACGGCGAGCGTGGTCGGAACGGCCGCGGCAGTGCCGTCCGTCAGTCCGCTGCTCGCTGTGCTGGCAGCTGCCATAGGGCTGCTGCTGCTTGTCGGTGGTTTTTGCTTGGGCTACGCCACCCTGGCGCGGCGCGTCAGGGATAAGTTCGGCGGCATCAAGGTCTACTGACCGCAGGCATATTGCGACGCGCGGTTGACTTAATGTTCAGTGCCCGTCACAAAGGAGAACCATGCCCGTAGCGCCCTGTCCCACTAGGGCTTAAACTTCCGTGGATGTATGATCTTCGGCGTAACGACTACGACGTCACGAATTCCGTCCAGGTGAGCTCCACGCCGGCGGTCAGCGCCGCGGTCCGCGAACTATTCACCGCCGCTTGGCCGGCGGAATCCTTTGACAAAGTCGCGCTGGCCTTCGAAGATTTCGACCGGCTGTTCACCGGCAACATGCCCGGCTACCACGGCGTCGACACGCTGTATCACGATCGCCAGCACTCTCTCGATATGACTCTCGCCATGGCACGCCTCTTGGTGGGCTATGAGCGCAGCGCCGAGAATCGATTGCGTTTCGGCGGCGAGCGCGCCGCCATGGGGCTGGTCACCTCGCTGTTCCATGACGCCGGCTACATCCGCGAATTCGACGACCGCCAGCATAGCAATGGCGCGGAGTTCACGCTGTATCACGTCACCCGCAGCGCGCGTTTTCTTGCCCGCTATTTGCCCAGCATCGGCATGGAGAGCTGGGTGCCTATCTCGACGCGCATCGTGCATTTCACGGGCTACGAAATCAAACTCAACATGATCCAGCTGTCCGATCCGCGCGATCGGAAATTGGGCCACCTGTTGGGCACCGCCGATCTCATCGCGCAAATGGCGGATCGTTGTTATTTGGAAAAGTGCCGCGACCGGCTTTATCCCGAATTCGTGTTGGGCGGCATCGCCGCCGTCACGGGCACCGACGGCGCGCTGCGCGTGCGCTACAGCTCCGGTCTCGACTTGTTGCGCCAAACACCGGAATTCGTGCGCGAAACATTCGTCGCGCGCCTCGAGGGCGAATTTGAGCATGCCTACCGGTTTGTCGAACCCTTGTTCGGCGGGGCGAATCCGTATCTCGAGGCCATCGAGCGCAACATCGGCTACTTGCATCGGGTGTTGCGCACCGAGCGATGGCCCATGCTGCGCCGAAACCCGCCGCTGTTTACGTCCGATGACACGCAAATCGGCGCGGTACGCGGGCTGATGCTGAACCGGCTGAAAGCCCTCTGGGCTTGATGCTTCAGGGCAAATCGATCATTGCCACGTAGCGCTCGTGAAGCTCGCCGAGCCGCTCGAGAATCAATTCCTTCCCCAACAACGGCGCGGCGGCAAGAGCATCCGCCAAGACTTTCGGGCGCAGTGCGCGACGGGCTGTTTCGGCTATTGGGGCAAAACTGAAATGCCAGGGTTCGGGTTGCACACCGGACCTGACTCCCTGAAAGGGGCGAAAGAAGCCGAAACGAGGCGCATGGGCCTCTAACCAGTCGCCGAGCGGCGCGAATGCTCCCCCTGGAGCGAAGGCCTGCCGCGTGAGGGGATCGGCCTCCCGGGAGGCCGGCGCGCCGCGGTCGATGAGGTCCACGTCCGTGCCCCAATGATGGCGGCTGGCCCCCGGTAGCGCGGACCAGAGCAATATGGCCTCGATCCGCGCACGCGGCGGGATCGCCGCCGCGTCGAGTACTGCGCCGCCCGCATCGTACATCGGCCTGGTCCCGCTGAATTTGCCGTTCCAGATCGCCAGCTGACGGGAGAAATCTCGAAAACCGCTCAATGCCGCCAAGTCGAAGCCGGCCTGCGTTGCCGCGCGCCGCAGATTCAAGAAAGGCGCGATTACCTGAACGTGAAGCAGGCAGTTTTGATCGGGGACGGCCGCGACATGAGTGCGGGCCTGTCCCGTGAGTTCCGCGCTGTTCAAGAAGCGACGCCCCGGCCGGCCGTAAATTCGGCGACCTGGTCGAGCACGCGGGCAAACACTGCCACATCCTGCGCCCCGGAGAGCGTGTATTGGCCGTCGAATATATACGTCGGGACGCCGGTGATTCCCAACACCGCCGCATGCCGTTCGGCGGCCACCACCCCGTCCTGTCCGGACCGCAGAATGACCACTTTACGCACCTCTGCCGGCCCAAAGCCGAGTTCACCGCCCAGCCGAACCAGCTCATCAGGGTCCCCGATATCGCAGCCCTCCTCGAAATAGGCGCGCATGATGCGCTCCTTGAGGGGTCCTTGCAGGCCGCCACGAGCCGCGTGTGCAATCAACAAATGCGAACGGCGGGTGTTCGGGACGCGTTCGATCAAATCGAAGCGGAAGCGAATGCCGCTGGCTTCCCCGAGCCGCGTAAGTTCCTTGTGCGACTCTTCGAGCCGCGTCGCGTCGGCGCGCCTGACCGACGCAAAAGTTTCCCGATCGACGCCCTCGGCGGGCAAATCGGGATTCAGCTCGAACGGCCGCCAGGTAATTCGTGGTTCGTACTGTGGACGAGCGGCAACTGCGAGTTCGAAGCGCCGCTTGCCCAAATAGCACCACGGGCAAACGGTGTCGGAATAGATGTCAATGCGCATGGGTAAGGTCCATGGAGCCTCATTGTACCCTCGCCCCTTATAGGGTTTGGCATGAACAGGTATCATTATGGATTAAGTGACGGGGACGAGGCGGGCGTTGGCGAAAAGCCTTAAAACCAAGTATTTACTCCTGGCGTTAGGCGTCGGCGCCGTGCTGGCGCTGATTCTGGGCGGTCTGGCCTACTACGAGCATCGCGTCAATACGGCGGATGCCAATCAGCTCACCTATACCACCGTCGAGCAGAAGCTCGAGGCGGACTTGGAAGCGCGCGCCGGATCCTTGAGCAATATCACCAGTCCCTCGTTGGGCGCGGCCTTGCGAGAGGGCAATGACGCCGCGGTCGCCACCATTGCGGGCAGGCTGCTCGATGAACGCGACATCGAGCGCGTCGAAGTCTTGGACGCCCACAACAATCTCATCTATTCCGGCAGCAATCCGGAGGCCAAGCCGACCACCTCGGGACCTTACGTGCTGCAAAGCGACGTGCAGCGCGTCGGCACGCTCGAAATCCGCATGAGCCGCGCCGACATGCAGGAGACGCTCGCCAGCATCCACGCGCAATTGCTCAGCAAACAGGGCGTGCAGATCAAGCGCATTCGCGGCGTGCTCACATTCATCACCGTGCCGCTCATTCTCCTCGGCCTGTTCGGCGCCTTGTACCTCGCCCGCCAATTATCGGGTCCCATCAGGGCCTTGGTGAAAAGCGCCGATCGCATCGGCGATGGCGACTACACGCGGCCGCTCGCCGTCGTGCGCCAGGACGAACTCGGCGATCTGCAATTCGCGCTCGAGCGCATGCGCCAAAACCTGAACGAGACCACGATCACCAAAAATTATCTCAACACCGTGCTCAATAGTTTGAGCGACTCGGTGCTGGTGACGTCGCCGGATGGAATCGTGAAAAGCTGCAATGAAGCCGCGCAATTGCTGCTCGGCTACAGTGAGGCAGAGCTGCTCGGCAAGCCGCTGCTCAGCTTCGTCGACGAAGTGCACCGCGGCGCCTTCGAGCCGGCGAATTCCGCATCCGAAGCGCGCGAGACGGTATTGCGCACGTCCAGCGGTCAAACCATTCCGGTTTCAATGGCGAGTTCCGCGATCGACTCGGAGGTCCCGCAGTTCCAAGGCAATATCTACGTTGCGCGCAATATCACCGAGCGCAAGCGTGCCGAGCGGCGCATCCGCTACCTGGCCCGCTACGACACGCTCACGAAAATGCCGAACCGCATGCAGTTTCAGCATCTGCTGCAGCAGGCCATCGCGCGCGCACGGCGCAATCAACGCTCGCTCGCGCTGCTCTACCTGGATCTGGATCGCTTCAAGGAGGTCAACGATACCTTCGGTCACGCCGCCGGCGATCGAACCTTGGAAATCTTGAGCGAGCGGCTGACGCGAAATCTGAGCAAGGATGCGGTCATAGGCCGTTTGGCGGGCGATGAGTTTGCCATGTTCATCGATGATCTGCCCGTGGACACCGACAATCGCGCGGCGCTGGGCACACTTGCGCGAACGCTGCTGGATGAAATCAGCCGCACGTTCTACGTGAACCAGCAAGAGGTGTATTTGACCGCCAGCGCCGGCATCGCCATCTGTCCTTATGATGCGGAAAATGTCATCGATTTGATCCGCAATGCCGATGCGGCGATGTATCACTCCAAACAGAATGGCGGCAACTCCTGCGCGTTCTACGTGCCAAGCATGAATGCGGCGGCGGTCGAGCGGTTGATGCTGAAGAGTAAACTGCGCCGCGCGCTGGAACGCGACGAGCTGGTGATTCTGTATCAATCGAAGGTCGATTTGCGCAGCGGCCGCGTGGTAGGCGCCGAGGCATTGCTGCGCTGGCGGCTGCCGGGACACGGCGATATTTCGCCGTCGCACTTCATTCCGCTCGCCGAGGAAACCAGCTTGATTCTGGATATCGGCGAATGGGTGTTGAATCGCGTGTGCGCCGATTACCGCGAATGGCAAAAAGTCGTGCCGGAGCCGGGCCGCATTTCGATCAATCTATCGCTGCGTCAGCTGAAACAGGGCAACTTCATTTCGCGCTGCCGCAGCATTTTCCGCAAACACGGCGTGTCGCCCACTTGTTTCGAATTGGAAGTCACCGAAACGACCCTGATGACGGACCCGAAACGCACCATCGGATTGTTGAACGAGTTATATGCCATGGGCCTGAGTCTCGCGATCGATGATTTCGGCACCGGTTACTCCTCGTTGTCAGCCCTGCAGCAATTTCCCATCGGCACGTTGAAGATCGATCAGTCGTTCGTGCGCGATGTGGCCGTGGACTCGAACGATGCGGCCATCGTGCGCACCATCATCGACATGGGCAAGAGCCTGGATCTCGAGGTCATCGCCGAGGGTGTGGAGGAAGCCGAGCAGCTCGAGTTCCTGCGCACGCACGGCTGCTACTATGCCCAAGGACGATTGTTCGGCGATGCCATGGAAGCGAATAAATTGCTGGGCATTCTCGCCGGTCAGGATGGCGGGGCACCGCACCACGGCAATTTGTGCGAACCGACGCTGCTGCGGCCGATGCGTCTCTCCTCGTAAGGTCTAGATGCTCACTGCGAGGGATCTCACGCTGCGCCGCGGTCCGCAGCCGCTGTTCGAGCAAGCCAATTTCAGCGTCTTTCGCGGCAACAAAGTCGGCGTCACCGGCGCCAACGGCAGCGGCAAATCGAGCCTGTTCGCCGCAATCCGCGGAGAACTCACGCCTGACCGCGGCGACATCGGTCTGCCCGGTGCGCTCAAAGTGGCTCACGTCGAACAGGAAATCGCCGCTACTTCTAGGCCGGCGATCGAATTCGTGCTGGATGGCGACGCCGAGCTGCGCGAAGTGCAGGCTGCCATCGAGGATGCCGAACGGCGCGACGCCGCCATGGCGCTTGCCGAGCTCTATGCCTCGCTGCAGGCCATCGACGGTTATCGCGCCAAAGCCCGCGCCGCGGCTATCATGCACGGCTTGGGGTTCAAGACGGCGGATCATGAACGTCCGGTGGCGGAGTTCTCGGGCGGCTGGCGCGTGCGTTTGGCGATGGCGCGCGCGCTGTGCTCACGCGCCGATCTACTGCTCCTGGACGAGCCGACCAATCACCTGGACCTCGATGCCATCGTTTGGCTGGAGGAATGGCTCACCGCTTATCCGGGCACCTTGTTGATGATCTCGCACGACCGTGAATTCCTGGATGCCATCATCGATCGTGTGCTGCACATCGAAAATCGAACCATCCGCGCCTACGCCGGCAACTACTCGCAGTTCGAACAGAAACGCGTCGAGGAATTGGCGTTGCAGGCGGCGCTGCATGCACGGCAAATCAAGCGAATCGCGGAAATCACCTCTTTTGTGAATCGCTTTCGCGCATCCGCGACCAAATCCCGCCAGGCGCAGAGCCGCCTGAAGATGCTCGAACGCATGGAGCGCATCGTTCCGGCGCACGTCGACAGCCCTTTTGAATTCGAATTCGCACAGCCCTTGAAGACCCCACGGCCGCTGCTCAGTTTGGAGAATGCGGCCTGCGGCTATGCCGGCGTGCCCATCATCAGCGGCATCAATCTCGCCATCGGGCCGCTGGACCGCATCGCGCTGCTGGGTCCGAACGGCGCCGGCAAATCGACGTTGACCAAACTGATGGCGGGCGAATTACCGCTGCTTGCGGGCAAGCGTACCGCGGCCGCGGACCTGGCCGTCGGCTACTTCGCGCAGCAGCAGTTGGAGCAGTTGCAGCCCGATTGCGACGCCTTCTGGCATCTGCGCAATCTCGGGGGACCCGACTACGCCGCAGCCGAGGAGCAGAAAATACGCGGGCACCTGGGCAGCTTCGGCTTCGAGGGAGATCGTGCGTTCGAGCCGGTCAGCCGGTTTTCGGGCGGCGAGAAAGCGCGCCTGACGCTGGCGTTGCTGGTGGCGCGGCGGCCCAATCTGTTGCTTCTGGATGAGCCCACCAACCACCTGGATATAGACATGCGCCAAGCCCTCAGCGTGGCCCTGCAGAGTTTCGAGGGCGGCCTGGTGGTGGTGTCGCACGACCGGCATCTCATCAAATCGGTGGCCGATACTCTGTGGCTGGCGGCCGATGGCAAATTGCAGGCCTTCGACGGCGACTTGGATGACTATCAGCAGTGGCTGCGCTCGCGCAACAAGCCGCCGCCACCGGCGCCCAAGAGCGTCGAGGTAAAAAGAGCGGCGCCTCGAAACCGCGATCCCTTGCGCCGCCTGCGCCTGCAGCTCGAACAGGTCGAAAGCCGGATTGCAGCCGTTGCAGCCGAGCGTGCGTTGCTCGAGGCCGATCTTGCCGCCAATCCGCTCGAGGACCGGCTGGCGCTGCGGCGCGCGAATTTGGACCGGGACGCGGCATTTCTCGAGAATCAATGGATGGAAATCGGCACGGCCATCGAAGCCGCCGAGGCGCAGCTTTAGCCGGCGGGTTTGATCGTTTGAACGGCGTCCGCAACGATCTGCGCCAGCGCCTGATCGGCGGCGCTACCAAAGGCCGCAATGATGGCGCTCATGCGATTGTCGGATGCCGGTAGCCGTATATCGGCGTCAAATCGTCCAAGCAGTTTCCGATTGGCCGAGTTGCCGATCCGCGCCAACAAGCGTACGTGAACGGTCGGCGCGCCGCCGTCAGGGGAATACTCTGCTTGGAAGTCCGTCACTTGCAATTCCAGCCAATAGTTGCTCGAGAATGCTGAATGATCCGCGCTGACGTTGCGCAATCCGCCGATGGAATGAAATGCCTGGACGGCGAGATCCTGCACCATTTCGTCGAGAGGTCCGCTCCAGCGTACGTCGGCGAAGTAGTCGAGGCGCCGATCCGGATAAAGAGCGGCAATTCGATCCGTGTCGAGACCGGTGCGCGCTCGCGGTATGAGTACTGCGAGATCGGCGGGGATCTGCGTGCCCGGCGCGCCGGCAGCCGGCAGCGACATCGCCGACAACATGTACATCGTGGGCGGCCGGGCCTTGCTCTGGAACAAGCTGCCGCAGGCCGTCAATGCCAAGGTGGCCAATGCCAAGGTGGCCAACACCAATGATGCCGATGCCAAGGGCGTCGATGGCCGCGGTCGCGGCCGGATCACTTGGGTACCTCGACGCCTCGGTAGGAGGATTCATAAATCAGCTGCGAGGGATTTCGCTTCAGGCTGCGCGACAGGTCGTCAAAATCGCGCGCGGCTTGCCGGCTCTCGCGCAGCAGTTGTTCGAATTCGGGCAGGCTCTGCTGGGTCAGGCGCGAGAAGCCGGGTTCGTTGTCCTCCAGGAAGCTATCCAGCCGCCGCGTGGTTTTTGCCAGATTGTCGGATATCTGGCGAATATTCGCGATGGATGCCTCCGTGTTGGGCGCGGCCTGCGCGACCAGTCCCTTGATGCCCACCGCGACGCCCTGCACTTCTTGGGTGGCGCGGCGTGCGTCGACCAGCAGATCTTGCAGCTCGCGCACCGTGTCGGGCAGCCGCTCGCTGGTGCGTTTTGCGTTGTCGAGCGTCACTTTCAGCGACTTCACGTTGTCGTCGCTGATGACCTGATTGAAGCGATCCGCCAATTCCACCAGATGCGTGGTCAACTCGGGCAAATTACTCAGCAGCACATCGAAGTCGGATCGCGCCGACAAAATGACCGGATAGTGCTGCCCCTGCGCCAGTGCGCCCGCCGATACCGCTTTCGGATCCTGCTCCAGATCGACGAACAGCAAACCGGTAATTCCCTGCAGGCTCAAGCGGGCGCGTGTGCGGGCATCGATCGGCGCGGTGGAATCGATATCGGCGATGACCTGTACGGATTTGCGTTGCTGGGGATCAAGCATGAGGCGCACCACCTTGCCGACATCGACACCGAGGTATCGTACCGGACTGCCGGCGGTGAGGCCGCTCACCGATCCCGGAAAGTAAATCTCATAGCGCACATAGGTACGTTTGTCCTGCTGCTGCGTGTACCAAAACACGAACGACACCGCCATGGCGATGACGAGGAGCACAAATGCGCCCACCGCGAAGTAATTCGCGTCTCTATCCATGGGCGTCCTGTGCGGCGGCGCGCGCCCGAGGCCCATGGAAATACTCGTGTATCCACGGTTGCGGGTTTTGCAGCATGCCGTCCAGCGTATCGCTGATCATGTGCCGATCGACGATCACGCCAACCCGGGTACAGGTGCGGAACAGTGTATCGAGATCGTGCGTAATCATAACGACGGTAAGCTGCAGCTGCGAATGAAGGTATAACAGTAGCTCATCGAAGGCTGCCGCGGAAATCGGATCGAGTCCGGCGGTCGGCTCGTCGAGAAACAGCAGTTTCGGTTCGAGCGCCAACGCCCGCGCCAACGCTGCGCGCTTGATCATACCGCCCGACAGCTGCGATGGAAATTTGGCGCCATCGTCCGGCGTCAGTCCGACCATGAGCAGATCGAGCTCGGCCAGCTCGGCCAGGCTCGTCTCGGACAGGGAATAATGCTCTCGCAAGGGTAATTGAATGTTTTGCGCGACCGTCAGGGAGCTGATGAGCGCGCCGTTTTGGAAGGTCACGCCGTAGCTTTGCACCAAACTCTCGCGATCCGCGACGGCCAGGGTGCGCACGTCGCGGCCGTACAGTTCCACCGTCCCGGCGTCCGGATGACGTAGCCCCAGAATGGAGCGCAACAACACCGACTTGCCCGCCCCCGAACCGCCGACCACGCCGAAAATCTCGTGCTGCCGCACCTCCATATCCAAGCCATCGTGCACCACCTGCGCGCCGAAAGTATTGCGCAAGCCTTGCACGCGGATCACCGGATCGAAGGACGCATCCAACATCAGAAGTTGATCTGTACGAACAGCACTGCGAAAAGTGCGTCCGCGAGTATCACGAAAAAGATGGATTGCACCACCGCCACGGTGGTCAGGCGCCCGAGTTCGCGCGCCGAATCCTGCACTTGCATGCCGCGGTAGGTGCCGACCATGCTGATGATCACCGCAAACACCGGCGCCTTGATCAAGCCGGCCCAAAAAGTCGTCGACGAAAGCGACTCGCGCAAGCGGGTGGTGTATTGCGGCAACGGAATATGCAGATTGATGACCGAGAGAAGTCCGCCGCCCGCCAATCCCATGGCGTCCGCGATCACCGTCAGCAACGGCAAAGCAATCACCAGCGCCACCACCCTGGGCACAACCAGCATTTCGATCGGATTCATCCCCATAGCGCGCAACGCGTCGGTTTCCTCGTTCAACTGCATGACGCCGATCTCGGCCGCAAACGCGCTGCCCGAACGCCCCGCGACGATGATGGCCGTCAACAGCACGCCCATTTCACGCAGTACCGCGATGGTCACCAGGTCGACCACGAAAATATCGGCCCCGAAGCGCGCCAGTTGCTGCGCCCCGAGATACGCGACGATCACGCTGATCAGAAATGCAATCAGCGCGACGATGGGGACGGCCGTGATGCCGGTTTCGTATATATGGCGCACCAGCGACGAGATGCGCAGTGCCTGCGGTCTGGAAAAAGCCTCGCCCATCACCGCAGCGATTCGTCCGAGGAAGGCCACCACGCCGCGCGCATGCACACCCTGCAGCACCGCCCAGCGGCCCAATTTTCCGACTTCGTCCTCCAAGGTGGCGTGGTGGGCGCGCACCTCGAGGGCGGTGTGCCGATCGTGCTGCAGTCTTTGCAGTAACTCCAAAAAATGCGGCTGCGCCGTGTGGCGAACCTCTAAGTTCGGGCCGGCATCGCCCAGCCGCCGCAATAACAGCCAGGCCGTGGCAATGCTCGGCGCGCCGGCGCCCGTCCAATCGCAATCCAAAACACCGTGCATGGCGGCTGGCAAATCTTTGAGGTGCGCTTCGATCTGCGGCAACGCCGCCAATGACCAATCACCCTTGAGCTGCAGCCGCCAGCCGTTGCCTTCAGGCTCGAGCGCCAATGGAGCCGTCATGCTTGGACTCATAGCGATATGCTAGCAGGCAATGGGGCATAACGATCCGTTGTTGCAGATCCTCGTCTTGCTCGCCGCATCGGTGTTCGTGGTGGCGGCCGTGCGCAAGTTGGCGCTGCCGGCCATCTTGGGATATCTCGCGGTGGGGATGTTGTTGGGTCCGCATGCGCTCAAACTCGCGGCGGACAACGAGACCACGCAATTGTTGGCGGATTTCGGCGTGGTGTTCCTGGTGTTTACGTTGGGACTGGAATTTTCCCTGCCGCGCTTGGTGGCGATGCGCTGGGAAGTGATCGGAGTCGGCGGCGCGCAGGTAGTCATTACAACGGCGCTCGTCGCTGCGGGCGCCGTCTTGGGATTCGATATCGCGCCGGCCGTTGCCGTGGTGGTCGGCGGCGCCGTAGCCATGTCCTCGACGGCCATCATCATCGCCCAGCTGACCGAGCAGTCAGAAAACAACCGTACGCATGGGCGTCTCGCCGTGGCCATTTGCTTGTTTCAGGATCTGAGCTTTCCCATGCTGCTGGCATTGATTTCGGCCTTGAGCAGCGGCGGCAGCTCCGACGCCCGCCATATCTTGGTCGACATCGGTATTGCGGCGCTCGCGCTGCTCTTGGTGCTGGCAGCAGGCCGATGGCTATTGCGGCCGCTGTTCCTGATGATCGCCTCGGTGCGTTCGGCGGAGCTGTTTTCGCTGGCGGTATTGCTCGCGGTACTGGCATCGGCTTGGGCCACGCACGCGGTGGGCTTGTCGCTGGCGCTCGGTGCGTTTCTCGCCGGGATGATGCTCGCGGAAACCGAATTCCGGCATCAAATCGAAGCCACCATCCGTTCGTATCGCGAAGTGTTGCTGGGTTTGTTCTTTATCACGGTCGGCATGCTGCTCGATGTCGGATTGTTGCTGCGGCATTTGCCCTTGGTGACGGCGATTCTCATCGGCATGCTGCTGCTCAAAGCCGCGGTGGTCGCGCTGGTGGCGAAACCGGCGACAAGGAGTTGGTTCAAGTCCGTGCGCACGGGCGTGGTGGTGGCGCAAGGCGGCGAATTCGGCTTTGCGCTGCTCATTCTGTTGCTAAGGCGCGAGCTGCTCGATGCCGCCATCGTTCAGCCGCTGCTTGCCGCGACGGTTTTGAGCATGGTGTTGTCGCCCATCATCATTCGCCACAATCGGTCGATCACGCGCGTGCTGCTGCGCGAATCGGGCAGTCCGCAAACCGCGGCGATGCGCGAAAGCCAGGCAACCCTCGCCGTCGCCGAACGAGATCACGTCGTGATCTGCGGCTTCGGCCGGGTCGGACAGAATATTGCGAGAGTGCTCGAACAAACCGGTTTCGAATTCATCGCGCTCGATCTGGATGCCTACCGCATACGTCGGGGCCGCCAGGCGGGAGATCCGGTGGTGTACGGCGACGCCGCCCAGGCGCAAGTGTTGGAAAACGTCGGCATCGCGCACGCCAGCGTGGTGGTGATCACGTTCGCCAACCCGGAAGTTTCGCTGCGCATCCTGCGCTCGGTGCGCGCGTTGCGCATCGATGTGCCCATTCTCGTGCGCACCCAGGACGATGCCCGACTGGAAGAATTACAGGCGGCCGGCGCCACCGAAGTGGTGCCCGAGACCTTGGAGGCCAGTCTCATGTTGCTGTCGCATTTGCTGTTGCTGATGAAACTGCCGGTAGGAAGGGTGATCCGCACCGTCAATGACATTCGCAGCCGCCGCTACGGCATGTTGCGGCAGTATTTTCGCGATGCCGACGCCGAACATCTCGATGAAAGCCATGCTTTTCGCGAGGAACTGCACAGCGTCATTCTGCCGCCGCACGCCTGGGCCGTCGGCCGCAGCATCACCGATCTTCAGAGGCAAGGTTCCAAGGCGATGGTGAGTGCGGTGCGCCGCGACGGCATCGTCGGACGCGAGCCCGGCCCCGACACCATATTCAAGGTGGGTGATGTCGTGGTGGTGTACGGCACGCCCGAAGCCGTCGAACACGCCGAAACGCTGCTGCTGATGGGCTAACTTCGGCGCCGTTACGGCCGCTTAAATACCCCTTTACAAAGGCGAGGTGCCGGTCGCATAGTAATCAGGCTGTTTAAGGGCAAACCCGCCGAAAGGTGGGGACGCAAAACCACCGGTCTAAGGGGCTTCCACGGAAGCCTGACGATAGCGGGGTCGCCAGTGAATCTTGAGCGCAAAAGCGCATGCAGAACCGCCAGGTTTTGTGCCCCCCGACAGCAAGCGTTTCAGAGCTTGTCTCAAGTCTTCCGGGGGGAAGCATATGGTAAATAAAGTCATCGATCCGCGGGGTGCGGACTCATCGGGCATTTATCGGCGGCCGCGTCTTACGATGCGCCTGAAGCGCTACGAAGACCTGCCCGCCCTACTATCCAAGACCAAGAGTTATCCCACCCCTATTCGCATGGTGGGTGCGGATTATTCGCAGACGCGCTGCGTCGGCGGCGATGGCGGCACGACCGTAGACACCTCCTCGCTCAACAAGATTCTGGAATTCGGCGAGACCAGCGTGCGGGCACAAGCCGGGGTCCGGGTGAGCACCTTGGTCCGGGCGCTCGCGGAGCGCGGTCTCGAATTGCCCCTGACCCCGGAAATGGGCCAGATTTCGCTGGGCGCGGTGGCGGTCACGACGCTGCCGCAGGCCTCTTACGATGACGGCATGGCGCAGCTGTCCTCCTGTGTGACCGAGATGAAGGTGATCACCCCGCAGGGCAAGCAAATGGTGGTGAACGAGCGCGAACGGGACCTCATGCGCGTTCTGCGCTCGAGCTTCGGCTTGCTCGGGGTGGTGCACGAGATGGTGTTGCGCGTTCAGCCCGCAACCCCCGTCAAAATCGATTACCAAGTGTTGACGCTGAGGGATTTCACTTCTCGGTACTCCAGCGTGGTCAACGCCCCCGGAGCCGTGCGGCTGCATATTTCCCCCTTCCACGACCGGATCACCGTTGAGCGCCGAACGCTCGATGAGTCGGCGGATACAACCCGTTCGGGGCTTTGGCAGATTCGAAATTCCGTTATGCGAAACGTATTGCCCGCCTTCGGCTCGACCGTGGGAAGCGTACTGGCGGCGCCCGGACTGCGCGCCGCGGTGCTGTCGGGCATGCATCGCGCGCTGACCGGCGCCACCCGGGGCGTTGCGATGTATGCGCACGAGTGGATGCGAGACCTGCCCAAGGAAGCGTGGAAGGCGCGTCACACGTACAGTCTCTGGGCATTTCCGCAGGCGGATTATCCGCGGCTGCTGAATGCCTACTTCGCGTTCTGCAAGGACTATTACAAGACGCATCGCTACCGCTGCAATGTGGTCAACGGCGCCAGCCGGCTGCACCAGGACCGCGGATCCTTATTCAGCGTGAGTTACTCGGGTCCCATGTTTACTCTCGAGCCTTCCTCGACGGGCGAACAGGGGTGGGACGACTTTCTCATCGACTTCAACGATTTCGCCTCCAAGCACGGCGGCACGCCTACTTTCAATCAGACGCGCGCCCTGCAGCCCGAACACGTGGCAAAATCATTCGGCGAGCGCGCCAAATTGTTCCGCGCGCTGCGACAGCGCACCGATCCGCTCAACCGGCTGCGTAACAGCTACTTTGCGTATCTTTTGGGTTGATGGCCCCGGGGTTGCAATTCAGCCGTGGGTTCGGCAGTGTGAAATGGCTTCATGACGGAAACAGCCGATGGAACCGAATGAGCCACCATTGCCGGAACCGCGCGACGCCGCCGCGGGCGCCAATGCAAACGACCGGCTATTTGCATCCCTTTATGACGACCTGCGGAAACTCGCCGAACGTCAGTTGCGGCGTAACGCCGGCGTCAGCATAAGTCCCACCACACTGCTGCACGAGGCATACCTCGGGATGTCCGGTGCCGGCGCAGTGTTTCCGGACCGCGATCGGTTCTTAGGATATGCCGCGCGGGTCATGCGCGGACTCATCATCGATTTTGTGCGCGAGCGCCGTGCCGTAAAACACGGTTCTGCATTCCACATCACGCAACTGCCCACCGATATTGCGGAGGTGAATGCGGGCGACCTGTCGACGCTTTCCGATGCGCTGGATGAGCTGTCGGCGCATGACGCGCGCCTCGCCGAAGTCGTGGATCTACGATATTTCTGTGGTTTCACGCTCGAGGAAATCGCCGCCCAGCGGGGCACGTCGGTGAGAACCGTGGGGCGCGACTGGGAAAAAGCGCGGCCAATTCTCTTTAAACAGCTCGAAGATTCCATGTAACGCCGGCCGGCGGCCCGGCCGGCCATGTCTCGTTTTGGCTCCGGAATCCGATTCAATAGTACGGGATCGCGTCGCGACCATTGAGGGGAGAACGAAGTAGTCAAATTGCCGCCCGAGCAATGGCGCTCGTTTAGCGACTGCCTTGATCAGGCGCTCGACTTGCCGGAGTCGGAACTCGCGCCATGGCTGGCTGCGCTCGCGCTGAGCAGTCCCGAGCTTGCAACGGCGGTGCGCGACGCGCTGTCGCAGCGCGACCGTGCCGGATTTGCCAAATTCCTGGCGGACCCGCTGCTGGTGCCGAGCGAGCGTCCCGAAGCCGCAACGCTGGCCGGACGCAATGTCGGTCCGTATGTCATCGAGGCGGAAATCGGCCGCGGCGGCATGGGCAGCGTCTGGCGCGCCCGGCGCGTCGATGAGCGGTTCGAGACCACGGTGGCGGTCAAATTCTTGCACGCGAGCTGGATCGGGCTGCAGGGAGAACAGCGCTTTCGCAGCGAGGGGCAAATCCTCGGACGTCTCGATCATCCCAACATTGCCCGTCTCATCGATGCCGGCGTGCTCGATGCGACCCATCCCTATCTTGTCCTGGAGTACGTCGAGGGCGAGCCCATCGATGAATACTGCAACACCCGGAATCTGACTGTGGATGCGCGCGTCGCGCTGTTTCTCAATGTCCTCGACGCGGTGGCGCACGCCCACAGCCATTTGATCGTGCACCGCGACATCAAACCCGCCAACATCTTCGTGACCCGCGCGGGGTCGGTCCAGCTTCTCGATTTTGG
>Ga0210387_10000154_pt1 | contig 49226 bp, 57 predicted proteins | sample IncBWC7OmetaG_FD_160108 | JGI IMG/M metagenome (GOLD analysis project Ga0210387, IMG submission 160108) | Forest soil microbial communities from Barre Woods Harvard Forest LTER site, Petersham, Massachusetts, United States - Inc-BW-C-7-O ... | reverse complement strand
TCATCGTCACCGAGATGAGCGACAATCACGCCATGGTCGTGCCGCTGATGGCAGCGGCTCTCATTGCTTACGCGACCTCCCGGCTGGTCTGCCACGAAGGCATCTATCACGCGTTGGCCGAAGGCTTTTTGCAGGCCGGCTCCGACATCACACGCTGACGGACGAGGTTCGCTCTCGTATCATTCAGTACAAAACGCCTCACGGACACAGGAGAACAAAAAAATGCGAACCAGAATTTGGCTGCTCGCCGGCGTCGTCGGTAGCGCCCTTTGCTCCACCCCTGCCGGAGCCGCCGAGCTGAAACTGCTCACCGCCGGCGCGTTCAAGTCGACCGTGCTGGCGCTGCTGCCCGAATACGAGAAGGCCAGCGGCAACAAGGTTTCGGTCGATAACGATACCGCCGGCGCGCTGATGAAGCGGATCGCGGCCGGCGAGACTTTCGATGTGGTCGTGATGACCCCTGAGGGAATCGACCAGCTGACCGGCGAAGGCAAAGTGATTTCCGGCAGCCGCACTAACCTCGCTCGGGTGGGAGTCGGAGTCATGGTGAAATCAGGCGCCAGCAAGCCCGATATTTCGACCGTCGACGCCTTCAAGAAGGCCGTGCTCGAGGCAAAGTCGATCAGCTTCATCGATCCCGCCAGCGGCGGCTCCAGCGGCATCTATGTCGAGAAGCTGCTGGACCGCCTCGGCATAGCGGATCAGGTCAGACCAAAGGAAAAGCTCAAACAGGGCGGCTATGTCGCCGATTACGTCGAGTCAGGCGAGGCCGAGCTTGGAATTCACCAGATCAGCGAGATCCTGCCGCATGCCGGCGTCACGCTGGTCGGACCGCTGCCGAAGGAAATTCAGAACTACACCGTGTATGCCGCCGGCATCGGCCGAGGGACCAAGGACGTCGATGCCGCCAAAGCGCTGATCGCCTCATTGGCCGGGCCGTCAGCCCAGGCGTTGTTCAAATCGAAAGGCATGGAGCCGGGTACAGATTAGCCGCTGAGCGCGGCTAAGGACCTAAGCGCCTCACCCCCGGTCGACACTCCAGGGGCCCGCGCCTCGCGCAAGGACAAAGAAGGCGCCGCCGGCGAGCCCAATGTCTTTCCAGAAATGGATGAACTGGGCCCAGCGGGCGGTGGCGTCCGCGATCGACCAGTAGGGGTGGCCGATACCAGCGGCACAGAGATTGAACAGCACCAGCAGCAGCGCGAACTCGCGGGTGCGGAAGCCGAGCACCAGCGCGGCCCCGCTTGCGACCTCGATGGTCGACGCCAGCATCGCCCAAGCTTGCGGCGAACCGGGCAGCCCCGTCACGAAATGAGAAACCAGCGTCAGGTCCAGCCAATGGTTGGTCCCCGACATCAGAAAAAGCGATCCCATGCAGAGCCGGCCCAGCAACAGGATCAGCGGCTCGTACCGCTGAGCCAGGGAATCGATAACCCGCAACGCCATGACGCTCACCCCACACCTGCTCTTCGTCCCTGCCTTTTAGGGCACGGAGAAAGGCCGGGCAATCGCCTCCATCGCATCGACTACACAACGCCCTCAGCAATCGTTGAGTTGCTTTTCCGGAAAAAGCGTGCCGACGCGCTTTCGCGCGCGTCGCCCGCTTCTCTTCACATCACAGTCATGGGTCGGATGTGGCCCTTGAAGAACGTCAGGCGGCCACGGCGACACCGAGACGGGCAGCGACACGCCGCGCAGTCGCCTCGCGCCGCGCTGTCATGTCCTGCACCGACAGCCGCGCCTGTTGCAAAATCGCAGGCGGCGCGGTCTCGGGTGTACCGCTGTTGAAGGGCGGCTTCGGCGCATATTCCATGTAGAGCTGGATGGTTCGCGCGGCGTCATCACCACGCAATTCCGCGGCAAGGCGCAGCGCGCCGTCGATGCCTGCGGTAACTCCGGCAGCAAAGATGTAGCTTCCGTCGACGACGACCCGTTCGTTGACGGGAATGGCGCCGAAGAACGGCAGCAGGTGAAACGAGGCCCAATGCGTCGTCGCCCTGCGTCCTTTCAGCAGGCCGGCCGCTCCGCAGAGCAACGCGCCGGTACATACCGAAAATATGCTGCACGCACCCCCTGCCTGCTGGCGGATCCAGTCAAGCACCTGCGCATCCTCCATCAGGGCTTCCTGACCGAAGCCGCCCGGCACGTGCAGGACATCGAGCGGCGGGGCGTCAGCCAAGGCGGCATCAGGCGTCAGCCGCAATCCCCTGACATCGCGAACCGGATCCGCGGTTTTGCCGTAGATGCGATAGGTCGAGTTCGGGATTCGCGACAGAACCTCGAAGGGGCCGGTCAGATCGATCTGATCCAGACCCTCAAAAAGAAGTGAGCCGATTTGCAGGTGAACATGAGGAGGAATCATTTGAGCCTTCCTGTTTCGCTGTGGACAAGGCGAGCCTATCGCGGCATTTTTTGACGATGGCGCCAAACCCCCCTCGTTTCCCGCCAAACGGGAAACGCATTGTCGAAGTGTTGGCCTATCCGTCGGTCAAGCTGCTCGACGTCACCGGGCCGATCCAGGTGTTCGCATCCGCCAACGCTTTCATGGCGCAAGCAGGCGAAGCGATGCCCTATGCGATCCGCATTGTGGCGCAGAGCGGCGATCGGGTAGAGGCGTCGGGCGGAGTAGAACTTGCGGTGCATCCGCTTTCAGCGGTCGATGCGGCGCTGGACACGCTGGTGATTGCAGGTGGCGAGGGCGTCGCCGCCGCGGCGACCGATACCGCGTTGATTGATTGGGTCCGCGAACGCGCCAAACAATCCCGTCGCACCGCATCGGTCTGTACCGGGGCTTTTCTGCTTGCCGCATCGGGCATGCTGGATGGCCGGCGAGCGGTCACCCATTGGGCGTTTTGCGCGGAGCTTGCCCGGCGTTTTCCCGCCATTCGCGTCGAGCCCGATCGCATCTTCATCCAAGACGGTCCGGTCTGGACATCGGCCGGCGTCACGTCCGGTATCGACCTCGCTTTGGCGCTGGTGGAAGAGGATCTCGGCCGAGCAGCGGCACTGGCGGTTGCGCGTTACCTGGTGGTCTTTCTCAAGCGACCGGGCGGGCAAGCGCAATTCAGCGAATTTCTTTCCCTTCAAACCACCGATGAAAGGTTCGGCGCGCTTCACGACTGGATTAGCAACCATTTGGGCGGCGACCTGTCGCTTCCGGTTCTCGCCCGACAGGCCGGCATGAGCGAGCGCAGTTTCAGCCGGCACTATGCAGAGGCGACCGGGCAAACGCCGGCACGCGCGATTGAACGGCTGCGGGTGCAAGGAGCCCGGCATCTGCTCTCGGAAACCCGGCTGCCGGTCAAGCGCATTTCCCAGCGTTGCGGCTTTGGCTCGGAAGAAACGATGCGCCGCAGTTTCCTGCGACTGCTGGACACCACGCCACAGGACTACCGGGCGAGATTCTCCCGATGACGCCGGTTCGACGATGGGTTGTTTCGCTGGCAAGGCAGCACGACGGCCTTACGGCCGCCGTGCATTTTTCCCGCAAGCGAAGTCACGATTTCAGCGTTCCCAGCGGTGTGGCTGCAACATCGCCTCCAGCGGCGGGTTCGTCACATTGCCGGTGTAGTTGGTGACGGTCGATGCGGCGACGATGGTGATCACCTCGAGCAATAGATCCTTGCCGAAGCCGGCACTGAGGAAACGCTCGGTGTCTTGATCGTTAAGCCGTCCGCGCTTTTCGATCAGCGTTCGCGCCACTGTCGAGAGAGCGCCGAGCTTGGCGTCCGACGGCGAGCGGCCGGCGCGCATCGCCTCGACGTCCACCGGATCAAGACCCGCCTGAAGCGCGAGAGCGGTATGCAGCGCGACCGCCCAAGGGGATACGTTGGTCACGGCGTCGGTGAGCAGAACCGTCTGAATCTGCGGTTCGGTAAAGCTGCCGCCATGAACCTTGTCGAAAATTCCGATGAAAGCCTGGATGAGCACGGGCGAGGTTGCCATCGCGGCCGCAAGGTTCGGAATCATCCCGAACCTCGCCTGCACGTCGCGCAGCGCAGATTTGGAGGCTTCAGGGGCGGAGTCGAGTGTATAGACAGGGAAACATTCCATGAGAATTGCCTTTCGCTGTTTGAGCGAACCCGGACCTCCGCGTGCCGCAATTTCTTGGGAGCGAAAGCGATGTCGATGAGTTCGATGACAGCTATCTAGCTTCGGCGAGCGGGAAGGATTCGCCAAAGTCCCCACGTTCCCCGCCAACCAGGTCCCAATGGGTTATGGGAGGAGACCGTCATCACGATACCGATCGAACGGATGCGAATTCGATATCTGCTCAAACCGTGGCTAGCACTGCTCAAAATACAGCCGTGCCGGAACCACCAAGCCTCGCTAGATTAATTTCATGGGTCCTTGGAGCGACACCTATGGGGCGCCTCGCGCGGGCCCCTCATCGCCTCGCAACATCCACCCGAGGAAACCCCCGCCGGTTCACGACGGCGGGGGTTTTTCCAAAAGAGAGCCGGCTATTTCTTGACCAGCGGGCACTCGCTCAAAGCCAGCGGCTTGGCGGCGTCATCAGGCGAAATCGTCGCGACCAGTCTGTAGTAGTCCCACGGATATTTCGACTCTTCCGGCTTCTTCACCTCGAACAGATAGGCCGGAATGAGATGGCGGCCGTCGGCGCGGAGCGAGGCCTTGCCGAACACGGGATCGTCGGTCGGGATTTCCTTCATCTTGGCGACGACCTTGGCGCCGTCATGCGGATTGCCGCCGAGCGCTTCCAGGGCCTTCAGGTAATGCAACACGGCGGCATAGCTGCCGGCCTGGTTCATCGACGGCATGGCGTGATTGTTAACCTTCTCGGCAAACCGCTTCGACCAGGCGCGCGTGTTGTCGTTGAGGTCCCAGTAGAAGGATTCGGTGAAGGTCAGGCCCTGCGCCGTCTTCAGGCCAAGCGAATGCACGTCGATCAGGGTGAGCAAAAGCCCTGCGAGCTTCTGGCCACCCGCGGTGATGCCGAACTCGGATGCCTGCTTGATGGAGTTTGTGGTGTCGCCGCCGGCATTGGCGAGCCCAATCACCTTGGCCTTGGAGGATTGAGCCTGCAGCAGGAAGGACGAGAAGTCGGAGGTGTTGAGCGGATGCTTGATGTCACCCAGCACCTTGCCGCCGTTCGCAACAACGACGGCGCTGGTGTCACGCTCCAGTGCGGCGCCGAAGGCGTAGTCGGCAGCCAGGAAGAACCAGGTGTCGCCGCCGGCCTTGGTCAGCGCCTCGCCGGTGCCGTGGGCGAGCATGTAGGTATCGTAGGTATAGGAGATGGTATTGGCGTTGCAGGCCTTGCCGGTGAGGTCGGCGCTGGCCGCAGCCGAGTTGAGCAGAATCGAATTCCTCTCCTTCGCGAGGTTGCTGATGGCAAGCGCCACGCCGGAATTCGGCGTATCGGCGACCACATCCACCTTCTCGGTGTCGATCCATTGACGCGCGATGCCGACGCCCACGTCCGGCTTGTTCTGGTGATCGCCGCCGATCACGTCGATCTTCCAGCCCTTGGCCAAGAGACCTGAATCCTCGACGGCCATCTTGATTGCGACCACGGTATTGGGGCCGTTAATGTCGGCGTAAAGGCTCGACATGTCGGTCAGCACGCCGATCTTGGCGACCTTGTCGTCGGCCTTCGCCGGGGCAATGCCGATCCCAAGCGCAAGTCCAACCCCGAGTGCCGAAAGAGCAAACAGCGCGGCCGGACGCCACGCGAATACGAGTTTCATTCAAAATCCTCCCATTGCGATGCCGGGACGGCTCTCTTGCACGAGCATGTTGCCCGTCGGAGCCTTGGCCCAAACCCTGGTCGCACTCTTCCGTTAACGGCTGTTGCTGTTTTCGGCAATGCGGCTTTGTGCCAGTTGGTCGCGATTTTCGAAAGCTTTTGCCCATGCCGGTGGCGGCGTCATGGCATGTGACGCTGGAAAACCGGCGTTGTCGCAGGCTCTACTGGTCTTTCGCCGTCGGCGTGGCGTTCGCGCCGGCACGCGCCAGCGCCTCGCGGCTGATCTTGAGGATTCCGTCGTTGCGGACGGTGGTATGGTGGACGAAGTCCATGTTGTAGATGACGATGGAGCCGATGATCGCGACGAGCAGCGCGACCACGACCGGAACGGGAGATGTGTGCTCCATGGATTGCCCCGCATGTCAGGCGGGTTTTTATAGCTCAATGCCGTCCGCCTGTCAGCGCGCGCCCCGGCCGCAATCACGACTGCATCAGGGCCCTCGCCCTCTGGAACTCCATTCCGGTTACCCGGTTGGAACACCCGCGATCCCACCAGTATGTCCACCAGGGAGATAATGACATGAGACGGTTGGTAGCTCTGACACTGTTCTTGGCCTTGGCCGGCGCGGGTGCGGCCAGGGCCACCGATGGATGCGGCCCCGGCTGCCACAACGCCGTCAATGGCGGGTGTGTCGTGAACGGCTGGGAGACGGGCGCGGTGGCCTGGAACGAGTGCCCCGTCACCTCGCAACCGAGGCCCCCCTGCGCCCCGCCCTATGTCTGGCGCAAGTACGCCAAAGCCTGCGTCCACCCCGACTGATGAAAGCCAACACGCCGGAGCAAAGTGCGCCAACCCGGTTGGAGCCTTTTCGTCCGGTGCGCCCATCGGCGTGCCGCCGAACTGCCGATCCGGCGATCTGCCTGGAACGTGAGCACCCTCCAAGGGTTGGTCCACGCAGGTGGAGTCAGCGATGTGTTGGAAATGCCAGGAGATCGACAAGGAGATAGCACACTATCAGGATCTGTCCGCGCAGGTCACCGATGAGCGCAGTGTCAAAAGCCTGGATATTCTAATCACGAAACTCGAAGCCGAGAAGAAGGTGGTTCATATCGCGGAATTGGACACCGTTGCGAAAACGGCCCCGCCACGCTGAGAACGTGGCGGAGCCGCTACCCTTAAACTCCGGTTGGCCCCGAGATCGAGGGTGCGGCATGATAACAATCATTCCATCGATGAGAGGTTAAGCCGGTATGCACGAACCGGCGCCATTTCTTAATCGGCTTTCCAGCCAAATTTTATTCAGTTCTTGTGTTCAATTGTGCCCATTATCTTCAGCACAAAAAGCGCATGATCAGACGATCACGAGCCGAGCCGGGGCTTCGGCCAAATGGGGATTGCAAGTTGCAATCCTTACCCAACACCAACAAGGAGTAGTGCCGTGTCATCCCGGCAGCGCGTCAAGCAAGTTCATTCGTTACAGGAGCGCCTCACCTCTTTCGCGGAGGACGCGCGTCAGCGGGCTTCGCTTCTGCCTCCCGGCGCCGAGCAAGACGCCATGATTGAAAAAGCGCGTCAGGCCGAAGCTGCGTTGCGTTTCGACAACTGGGCCAATTCGCCCGGTCTGCAACCGCCGAAGTAAAGCGCGGCTTTTCCCTGCACCAAATAAAAAAGAGGCGGCTGTTTGAGCCGCCTCTTGCATCGTCGTTTGCGAAGCGCTGACGAGTTAGTGCTGGGTCCATTCACCGTAGGGACGGCAGCCGAAGGTCGTCGAACGGCACTCGTAGTCACCCCAGGCGCTCGGCGCCCAGTAGTTACCTTGCCAGCCGGGCCCCGCCCACGGCGAGGTGACGTTAAGGGCGATGGCGCCGGCGGTGCCGATCGCAGCACCCGCAAGGGCGCCGGCGGCATCGGCCGCGCCGACAACCGGATTGGGGCCGCCGTGGTGGTGGGCATGCATCATGTGATGAGGATGCTTGGCCGCTTGCGCACCCGCGACCGGAAGCAATGCCGCACATGCGAAAGCTGTAGCGACGATGGCAATTTTCTTGGGATTCATTTTCTTTTCTCCATGGGTTTTTTCCTCCCCCAAACCCGGGCGTTGTTGTTGTGCCTCTGGGCCTGCGCAAAAAACGTTACATCACGATTCTTCGTTCCGTGAGCGATGCTTAGATAACGAAGTAGTGAGTTCTTCGTGATCACGCGGTGCAGCGTTAACGAAAAAAGCCCCGGACTTTGTCCGGGGCTTTTCGCGCAAGTCGGTTGGCGAGTGATGGTGTCGCTTAACGGCTATCAGCCCGCCGCTTGCGATGGCACGTCGCGCTGGCGTTTCATAACGATCTTGTTGAGCGCGCCGAGATAGGCCTTTGCGGAGGCTACCAGCGTATCCGGATCGGCGGCGCGCGCGGTCATCGAGCGGCCCTCATGAGCGAGCCGCACCGACACTTCGGCCTGCGCGTCGGTGCCTTCGGTGACAGCATGGACCTGATAGAGTTCGAGCTTGGCCTCGTGCGGCACCAGCGCCTTGATGCAGTTGAAGACCGCATCGACCGGGCCGTTGCCTTCGGCTTCCTCGATCTTGGTCTGGCCGTCGACATCGAGCTTCATGGTGGCGCGCTGCGGCCCGTGGGTGCCGGCGATCACGGTCAGCGAGGTCAGCTTGATGCGGTCGTGCGAAGCTGCGATCTCTTCGTCAACCAGCGCCTCGATGTCCGCGTCGTAGATGTCCTTCTTGCGGTCGGCGAGCGCCTTCATCCGCACAAAAGCGTCCTCGATCTGGTTGGCGCCGAGTTTGTAGCCCATCTCTTCCAGCTTGTGCACGAAGGCATGGCGGCCCGAATGCTTGCCGAGCACGAGTGACGACTGCTTCAGGCCGACCATTTCGGGGCGCATGATCTCGTAGGTTGAGGCGTCCTTCAGCACGCCGTCCTGATGGATACCGCTCTCATGGGCGAACGCATTCCGGCCGACGATCGCCTTGTTGTATTGCACCGGAAACGAGGTCGCCGCCGAGACGAGCTTGGAGGCGCGCGTCAGCATCGTGGTGTCGATCTTGTTCCACCACGGAAACTTGTCGTTGCGCACGTTGATCGCCATCACGATCTCTTCGAGCGCGGCATTGCCGGCCCGCTCGCCGATGCCGTTGACGGTGCATTCGATCTGGCGCGCGCCGCCGGCAATACCGGCCAGCGAATTGGCCACCGCCATGCCGAGGTCGTTGTGGCAGTGCACCGAGAATACCGCCTTGTCGGAGTTCGGCACCCGCTCGATCAGCGTGCGCATGAAGTGGGTGTATTCTTCCGGCACCGTGTAGCCCACGGTGTCCGGTATGTTGACGGTGGTGGCGCCGGCCTTGATGACGGCCTCGACAACGCGGCAGAGGAAGTCCATTTCACTGCGGGTGCCGTCCTCGGCCGACCATTCGACATCGTCGATCTGGTTGCGGGCGCGGGTGACATTGGCAACTGACGTTTCGATCACCTGCTCCGGCGTCATGTTCAGTTTCACGCGCATGTGCAAGGGCGAGGTCGCGATCACCGTATGGACCCGGCCGCGCCTGGCGAACTTCACCGCTTCCGCGCAGCGATCGATGTCCTTCGGGTGGGCGCGCGCAAGACCCGCGATGATCGCGTTCTTGGAACGGCGGCCGATCTCGCTGACCGCCTGGAAATCGCCTTCCGAGGTGATCGGGAAACCGGCCTCAATGACATCGACGCCCATGTCGTCGAGCATCTCGGCGACCTCGAGCTTTTCCTCGAAGGTCATGGTGGCGCCAGGGCATTGTTCGCCGTCGCGCAAGGTGGTGTCGAATATAACGACGCGGTCCTTGTCGGACTTTTGGGCTTTGGTCATCTGCTTATTCCTTTTGGGTCGATGCGCTTGATCGGGTTGAGCGCCTGAAGGGGTTTTTTGGTGCTATCGGTCCAAACCCCTGAGTGCCCAGGCGCCAACGCCCAGACGGCCCTCAGGGGCCGATAAGAAGCAGAAGCCCAATAATGAGGGTCGGCAGGGACGTAGGCAAAATCGCATCGGGAGCCGCGGCGAAGGCCGCCTGCCCCTGAACTTCGATGATTTCGCCGCGAATCAGCATTGCCGGACCTTTTAAGCAGCGAACCTTCGGGCAAAACCATTGACGCAAGGTTTCCGAAGATCGCCGCTAAGAGGCTCTTTTCTAGACGAGTTAGGCGGGAAGCCGCAACGCCAAAAGATGGTCAGTGGGGTTGACGTATTGGCGGGCCGGGGTCGCCCCTTCGTCATGCCCCGCCCCTCATTTTGTCATCGTCCGCGAAAGCGGACGATCCAGTATTCCAGAGGCAGCCGTTTCAGACCGAACGGCCGCAGCGTACTGGATACCCCGCTTTCGCGGGGTATGACGACCGAGAGACGTGTAGGGCGGACTGCTTGCCGCTACCGCACCCCGCTCCCGGATCGCTTTATTTGCCGGCCTTGCGCGAGGCTGCCGATTTGGCACGGGCCGCTTCCGGCGGTTTGGCGCTTCCACCGGCGACCTGCGCGACCTCGCGCAGCGTGACGATCTGCGCCTGCTGATTGACCGGGGCCTTTGGATTGTTGGCGTCCTGCAACTGCTCCTCGCCGAGACCGACCGCGAACAAGCGCTTGGGAGAGACCTTGAACGTCGTCACCAGGACGTCGCGGATCGACTCGGCTCTCCGATGGCTCAGTGCAAGGTTGATCTCGCGCCGGCCGGTCGCCTCGGTGCGGCCGACGATGAGGAAGGTGAACGACAGCAGCGCCGGACTGGAGAGGGCATCCGCGATGCGCCCGAGCGTCTGGTAGGACTCCGGGCGGATGACCGGGGTATCCGGGTTGAACTGAATATCGACGTTGACGGTCGGCAGCTTGCGCAGCGCGGGCGACAACAGCGGGCGCTTGAGCGCGATCCCATCCGCCTTGGCCTTGATGCGGTCGGCCGCCTGCTGGCGCAGCTCGGCAACTTCCAGATCGGAAGGGGTTTCAAGGCCCGAAAGGGTCGTCGCCATCGCCTCCGACGTGACCGTTTCCTGCGACCATGCCAATGAGGCTGGCAAGATGACCATCAAGAAACCGGCGGCCAGCGACAGAAGACAGCGCGGCGTTTGGGACCTGCGCGGCATCAACGATACCCCGCGTCGCCGAGCGCCTTGATGCAGCCGGGGCCCAAGCCGCGCGACACCTTGGCTAGGCATGCGATAGCCAAGCCGGGCTTGTCTTGCTCCTCCGCGCACATCTTCTGCTTTTCGCGCTCGCACTGCTTGCCGACGGCGATGCGAGCGGCACCACGCTTGCCGATCGCATCGAACGCCCTGACGTAATCGGCGCGGCACTGAGCCGAGACGCTGTCCTGATTACGGGTCAAACACTCTTTCAGCCGCGGCGCATCGAGATTGACGCCGGCGCAGTTGGCGTCGATGTCCTTGCCGCAGCTATCTGCCAGGATCCCGGCAGCGTTTTCGAAGGTCATGGTTTCGGCCATGACAGGTGACATGGCTGACGATGCCGCGACCACCGCGGCCAGGAGCGCGAGTGAGGAAGCCCGGACCATGGCGTTATCTGACCTGATGCGGTCGCCGACCGTCAAGACCGCAATAGGGTGCAAGTTGTGCCTAACCCCGGCGTCCGGCCGCCCCTCACTGCGGCGTTAGACAACGGACGTAGCGCCGCCCGTCCGCGGCCTGCTCGACGCGCGTGTGCGGGCAGGTGACGTACCTGCCCGTATTAACGGTGTAGGTTTGTGACGGATAGGGCTGGGCCGAATGCTGCGGGTTGCTTTCGAGCCATCCGGAAGCGCCGACCCCGGCAAACCAAGGATTGGCGGCAAAATTGCCGGGGAAGCCACCATTGGTCGGCAGATCGCGCTGATCGTTGCGATTGTCGTAAAAGAAAAAGCTCGCGGTATTGCCATTGTTGTAGCGCCGGCCTTCGCCATAGGCCTGAGCCGAGGCGCTGGACACCGAGGCAACAACAGCGGCCGCCAGGATGGCCGTGTTCAAAAAGGGCCGCATCACCAACCCACCACCGGCGGCTTCGCCGTTCCCCAATCGCCCTTCCATCCGGTCAACCTTCCCCTTCGAAATTGCAGATAAAGCCCGTCGCTGCGGATCGTCATCGCGCTGCCCTTGACGTTGGGCAGAGCGAGCAGCAATTCGCTGCCGGGACGGCCGCGAACATAGCTCAATGGCACGCCCAAAGCGGCCGAGGCCTCCTCGGCGCTCATGCCGAAACTGAGCGGGGCGCCGGTCGCCAGCGTCGGCTGCGCCTTGTACGAGGCGGACGCCCCGGACAGGCTCGCCAGCGTGAGCCCCACCGTCACCAAAGCGACATTCAAGTGTCGCGTCACTGGGCCGAAGCGTTTTGGCATTCCACAGGTCCGTCTTTGGAGGGCTTTCCTGATGTTAGATTCAAAGGAGGCGTTGCACAATAACATCAGGTCGACTCGCATGATTGTCAGGTGGTCCCCATTCGCTTGACATCCAGACAGCCGCATTTAGAAACGATTAAGCCCTCCCGAGCATAGTGGGTTTTGAAGACGTCTATCGGCACGGCGGAGCCAGGCGTCTTCCGGATCGCTCGTCCGAGCGATTTAGCAAAAAACCCACTTCCGAAGACCAGCGCAACCACCCCGGGACCCTTGTCAAAAAGGGGTCTCACCTCTTTGAGACGAGGACGCGCCGTCTATGCGACAGGATCAGTGGAAGTCCCAGGTGCTTCAGGAATGGGATCGGTGGCTCCAGGCCCAGCCGGTCGTCGAGCCCTCAGCGCCGACCGCCCGCGACAGCTTGAAGTTTTTCTGCGAACTTCAGGACAGAAGCTCCCCGCTGCTGGATTTCCGCCCTGGCAGACGTGACAAGTGGCAGATCATCCACGCCTGGCTGCACCATGCGGGGCGCGTGGCCGATTAAGATCCATAGCGTTTTCAAGCGAAGTGAAGAAAACGCCTCAATCAGACCCGATCTGCCTCAATGCCCGATCCGGTTCCACTGGGTCGCGAATTTATCAAAGGGCCTGAAGTATTGCTGGGCCCATGCGCCGTAAAGTTCGCAGATCTTCTCGGAGTGGGCGACAAAGTTCTCGTAAGCCTGCCTGGCGAATTCACCCTGAATTTCGAAGGCCTCATCGAAAGACCGCACCGTGACCAGGCGCTCGACCAGGAAGCGGCCGGCGAGCAACGATTTTCGCGTGTAGTCGCCGTAAGCGAGCGCAATCGCCTCGGCGCCGGCCGTCTGTGGCGCGTGCTCGCGCACTTCCGGCGGCAATACTTCGCCGCTCAAGGCCGCATTTTCGGCCTTTTCCATCGTGATCGCTGTTGGCGCGATCGCGACCGCCGCAACCTCGACCGGAGCGACATCGACCGCGGCTATCTCAACCGGAGCGACATCGACCTCTGCGATCTCGACTTCTGCAGTCTCAACTTGGGCTACTTGGGCGATCTCGACCTCAGCCGCTTCGATCGGCGCCATGACCGCGCTGACGGGATTTTCCTCGGACCTCACCTCGACCTTCTTTTCGCCTTTCGCCTTCCGCTGATCCGTCTTGCGGCTGCGCTGGCGCGGCTTGGCGGGCTTTTCTTCTTGTGTCGTCGGCATGTTCACGTCCCCTCACATGCAATTGTAAAGCAGCGAGGACACGTCAGGAGTTCGCCGTGATTACGTTTGAATCGCGGTTATGCCCTGTTCGTTGCACGGCGTTGATGTGGTGATGCAACCGGCGGTTCCCGTTGCCGTTCAAAATGCAATCGGCCCCCTCACGCGGAAGGCGGGAGGAGGCCAATGTGAAATTGTTTTCGAAAGCGCGGTGAAGTTCCGCCGTCTCAGGACATCCGGTCTTCCGCCTCGATCTGTTCGAGCGAGGCACGCAATTCGGCGACGACCGCGTTGTAATATTCGTTCAGCCGCTCCGAGCTTTTGAGCTGCTCCTGAAGCATCTCCGTACGTTCGAGAGATTCCGCGAGCGCCGGCGTGATCGGCTCAGCCTCGGAAACCTGTCCGTCTTCCGACATCGATGAGGGATTGCGACGTGCCATTTTACTCACTCACACTGATGGATCCAAAGCGGCGCTATCAAGCCCCGGGTTTTTGGGCTTTGTGGGGCACTTCCTTGCCACTTCGATGATTGAACAAGGCCAAACTACGGATGGGTTCGCCTTAATTCGGAACGGCGTTGAAAACAAAAGGAAAGCCGCCTCGAAAGGCGGCTCTCTCTTCGATCGGGATTGATACGAACCTAACCGCCCGCTTCGCACTTCTTCATGAAGGAGTTCTTGGCAGCGCCGGCGAGCGGCTTGCCTTCCGAACTCACGGCCTTGGTGGCGCAGCTATCGGCCATGCACTTCTTCATGAACGAGGTCTTGGCGGCACCCGCGAGCGGCTTGCCGTCCTTGCCGACTGCCTTGCTGTCACAGCTCTCCTGCGCAAAAGCCGAGCCGCCGGCAAATGCGACGACCAAACCCGCCAGCATGATTTTTCTAAGCATTTTGTTTCCCCGGGAAAATGTTGAACGCCTGCCGATTTGATCCCAGACGATCGTTCTCGGCAAGGGGGAAACCGCGCCGCGCTATCCCGATTTGACGGGCCGTTTCACCACCCTGGCAGCGCCTTTTGCCTTTGCTTTTGTCTTTGCTTTTGCCTTTGTCCTGGTTGCGCTTTTGCCTTCGTTCTCCAGCGCCTCGCGCACCTTGGCGAACTCCTCAAGCGAGCCCTTGTCGACACGTGGAAAGCGCAAGTTGAGATCTTCCAGCGCGCCGACGATGGCCGAGCCGATCACCACGCGGGCAAACCATTTGTGGTCGGCCGGCACCACATGCCAGGGCGCAAATCGCGTCGACGTATGCCGGACGATATCCTGATACACCGCCATGTATCGCGGCCAGAACGCGCGCTCGGTGACGTCGCTCATCGAGAACTTCCAGTTCTTCGCGGGCTGCTCGAGCCGGTCGAGAAACCGTTCGCGCTGTTTCCTCTTCGAGATGTTGAGGAAGAACTTCAGGACCACCGTGCCGTTGCGCGACAGATAGCGCTCGAATGCGGAAATATCGGCAAAGCGCTCCTGCCAGATGTTCGGGCTGATCAGCTTGCGCGGGAGTTTTTCCTTCGCCAGCAGGTCGTAATGCACCCGCGTGATCAGGCATTCCTCGTAGTAGGAGCGATTGAAGATGCCGATGTGGCCGCGCTCCGGCAGTGCGATCATGGCGCGCCACATGAAGTCGTGATCGAGTTCGTGGGCCGTCGGCTGCTTGAAGGACGTGACTTCGCAGCCCTGCGGATTGACGCCCTCGAAAATGCTCTTGATCGCGCTGTCCTTGCCGGAAGCATCCATGCCCTGGAAGATCACGAGCAGCGACCAGCGATCGTCGGCGTATAGTTTCTCCTGAAGCTCGCTGAGGCGCTGGCGATTGGCCTCGATGATCTTTTCGCCCTCGTCCTTGTCGAGGCCGCCCTTCTCACTCGTCTTGTAAGATTTCAGATGAAATTCGCCCGCGCCGTCGAAGCGGAACGGCACGACAAAGGGTTTCAACCGCTCGGTCAGGGGCCGCTTGGGCTTTTTGCTCATGTGTCTATCCCGAAAACTGGGCTTCGAGAAACGCACTCACAAAGCGTGGCATCACAGGCACAATGTCGGAACGCGACCGCACCAGATACACGGCACGCAACTCGGGCTGCGTCTCGCGGGCGAGATGAGCCTCAACCCGCGCCTTGAGCGCCTCGCCCGCCAGTTCGACCCGCAATATCCGAATCATCGCAATCGATGGCCCAGCAAATACGCAGCTCCAGTGTGTGTCCATGGTGTAATCGGCGGCATCCAGGCCGGTTTCTTCAGTGACCTCGCGCACGATACTGCCGGCAAGATCAAGCATGCCGTCCCTGACATCCTCTGGATCGGGCGTGCCAGCCGGAAAATAGATCCGCCCGGCATTGGCGGTGTGTGCGCCCATTTCGCCGAGCAGGAACGCGCCGTCCGACGATTGCAGCGCGCCCATGCCAAAGCCGTTGAAGACGCCTGCGTCGGGAAAACCCCAATCGCGCCACGCCAGGAAGTTCGCAAAATCCGTCTCGAAGAAATCGGCGCTGAAGTGATCGCCGGCGCGAACCGCATGGCGACCAAGCAGGACACGGCCGTTCCAGAGTTCCGGCTTCTCGCGCTGCCTGGCGGCAAAATGCGCGTCGATCTCCTCGCGCCGCTCCGCCGCGAACGGCCACACAAACGGCCCGACCTTCAGATCAAGCGTCGCGACGCGGTGAATCTCGGGCGGCGTCATGCTCTTTTATCCCTCCCCCCACGAAGTGGTGGGGAGGGTGGCGCATCGAGAGCGTAGCGAGCGATGTGCCGGGTGGGGGGAGGCGAATGCCGGACTTTGCTTGATGCAACCGATGCCCCCACCCGACCGTCGCTTCGCGACGGCCACCCTCCCCACGCGTTCCGCGGGGGAGGGATCGGAGAGCCTCGCACGCTCGCCAACATTCTACTTCACATTCACACCCGTGGTCTTCTTGGCGCGATCGACGAAGTTATTCGTATAGGTCTTGGTCACATCGATGTTGGCCTTGGCGACTTCCGGCGAACTCTCGCTGAACATCGTGAGCACCGCATCCGCGCCCTTGGGGTCCATCTTTCCGGTTTGGGAATACATCGGGATCGTGTTCTTCAGCGCGGCGAGATAAAGTGTGGTGTTCTTGCCGACCATCTCGGGCGGCATCTTCGCCATGATCTCCTCGGCCGAATGGGCGTGAATCCAGGCGAGCGTGCCGAGCATCGCGTCCGTCAGCGCCTGCACTTCCTTGTCGTGACCGGCAACCCAGGCCGCCGTCGAATACAGCGCGCCGCCCGGATATTCGCCGCCAAACACATCGAACGTGTCCTTGGCGGTGCGGGTATCGGAAAGAATGCGCAGATCGGGATGACCGCCTTGCAGCACGGTGACGGAGGGATCGAGCATCACGGCAGCATCGATCTGGCCCTGCTCCATCGCCGCGACCGACGTGCCGCCGAGGCCAACGCCGATCACCGCGACGCTTGCCGGATCGACGCCGTTTTTCTTCAGCAGATATTTGAGAAAGAAATCGGTCGATGAGCCCGGCGCGCTGACGCCGACCTTCTTGCCGGCGAGATCCTTGATCGATTTGATCTCGGCGGTATGCGACGGCGACACCACCAGCACCAGGCCCGGATAGCGGTCATAGACCACGAACGAAACCAGTTCCTGCTTCTTGGCGGCGAGATTGACGCAATGGTCGAAATAGCCGGAGACGACGTCAGCGCTGCCGCCTAACACCGCCTTCAGCGCATCCGAGCCGCCCTTGAGGTCGACGAGTTCCACAGTGAGGCCGGCTTTTTCATACTCGCCGAGTTGTTTCGCCAGCACGGTCGGCAGGTAACAGAGGCAGGCGCCGCCACCGACCGCGATCGTAACCTTGCTTTGCGCAGATGCCGGCTGGAATCTGGAAATCATGGCGAGTGCCACGAATGCCAATGCAACCTGTTTGAGCCTGATTTTCACGATTTCCTCCGTGCAAGCCTGTTCTTGCCGCGCAAGATAGAACAGTGGGCGGGCCGTGAGAAGGCGACGAAAGGTTTAACTTCGTCATTGCGAGGAGTGAAACGACGAAGCAATCCAATCTTGGCTCTGGATTGCTTCGCTTATGCTCGCAGTGACGGGGGCATCGCCTACGCCCTCGCCTCGGCGGCGTTGGGACGCCAGACCAGAAGGCGCCGTTCGACCATGCTGACAAAGATATCGATCAGGATGACGAAGGCCGACAGCACGAACATGCCGGCAAAGACGCCGGCGACGTCGAACACGCCTTCGGCCTGCTGGATCAGGTAACCCAGACCTGCCGCAGATCCCAGATATTCGCCGACCACCGCGCCGACGACGGCAAAGCCCACCGAGGTATGCAGCGAGGAAAACATCCACGACATTGCCGACGGCCAGTAAACATGGCGCATCAATTGCCCTTCGTTCATGCCGATCATACGGGCGTTGTCGCGCACAGTGGTCGAGACTTCCTTGACGCCCTGATAGACGTTGAAAAACACGATGAAGAACACAAGCGTGACGCCGAGCGCCACCTTCGACCAGATCCCCAGCCCCAGCCACAGCGCGAAAATCGGTGCCAGCACCACGCGCGGCAGCGCGTTGGCCATTTTGACGTAAGGGTCGAACACGGCGGCGACCAGCGCCTTGCGCGCAAACCAGAAGCCGACCGCAACGCCCAAGAACGATCCGATCGCAAAGGCGAGCATCGACTCCAGCAGCGTGATCCCGAGATGCTTCCAGATCACCCCGGTTGCGAACCAGTCGACGATCTGGCTGCCGACCGCGAGCGGCGTCGAGAAGAAGAACGGCGGCAGCCACGTGCGGCCGAAGAGCGGCACCGTGGCCAGGACTTGCCAGAGCGCGATCGCGACGACTGCGACCAGTACCTGAAGGGAAAGAAGCGTTAGGCGGGCCATATCAAGGACTCTCTCAATCCCTCTCCCTTTAATCCCTCCCCCGCGAAAGCGTGGGGAGGGTGGCCGTCGCGCAGCGACGGTCGGGTGGGGGTGCTGATGCTAGAAAGGTTCCGCCTTGAAGACCCCCACCCCGGCTCGCTTGAAGCGCAAGTGCGCTTCTAGCTCGCCGACCCTCCCCACAAGGGGGAGGGAGAAGAAGCAGCGGCACAAGGCGAACAAGTCTTACGGCTTGGAGAACGTGCCGATCAGGCCGGTCGCCTGCAACACATGGCCGTCGAGCGCCTTCATCGCCTCTGCGCGGTCGAGACCGGCTGCGAGCGCGGTCGGCTCAAGGTCGGTCGCCATCAGCGTGAGGGTGTAGTGATGCGGCGCTCCGGGCGGTGTGCACGGGCCGAAATAGGTCGACAGCTTCATCAGGCTCGTGCCGCCGACATATTTGTCGCTGGCCTTGGAGACTTCACCTTCCGCGAAGCCCTTCACCGAAGCCGGAATGCCATAGGCGACCCAGTGGCTGACGCCGCCGGGCGGACGCCCTTCCGGATCGAACATGAAGATCGCGAAGCTCTTGGTGCCCGCGGGCGGGTTGGACCAATTGAGCGCGGGCGAGACGTTCTCGCCGACGCAATTCGGGTTGGTTTTGTTGTTGCCGGCGTTCTTCACCGCGAGCCGCTCGCCATCCTTGAAGCTCGGCGAGGTCAGCGTGAACACGCCTTGCGCACTGGCGGGAGAAACGCTCAAGGCCGCGAGAGCAACCGCTCCGGCCAGAATGGAACCACGTAGGAACATGACATCTTCCTTTTGTTTGTTTGCCTTGGGTTGTTTACCCTTGATTGCTTGCCCTTGATCAGTCGCCCCGATTGATCGTTTTGGGGCGGGCCCGCTTTTGGCGCGCGGAGTGTAGCTTCGCGCCCCGTCAGATCAAGCTCACCTGCCCGCCCGACACCGCTCGTGACAAAGCCGTGAACAGGCCGGGAATAATCATCGACGTCCGTTGTTACACCTTTCCCACCTGCGCGGGAGCCGCTCGCTCCAAGCCACTCGCCATCCTTCAACACCGCAGCCGTCACGACTTGGTGGATTGAACATAGCCCTTCATCACTTCGTCTTTCAGCGCAGCCCAGATTTCCCGGTGCAGGTCGTGGAAGGCCTTATCCAGCCTGACCTCGGTGATGTCGCGCGGCCGCAACAGCGGGACCCGCCAGTCGCCCATGATGCGCGCCGAAGGGCCGGCCGACATGATCACCACGCGGTCGGCCAACGCGATCGCCTCTTCCAGATCGTGGGTCACAAACAAGACCGCCTTGCGGTCGGCGCTCCAGAGATCGAGCAGCAGGTTGCCCATGATCTGGCGGGTCTGGGCATCGAGCGGCCCGAACGGCTCGTCCATCAGGAGAATCTTGGGGTCGCGGATCAGCACCTGCGCGAGCCCGACGCGCTTGCGCTGGCCGCCGGAAAGCATGTGCGGGTAGCGATGCGAAAAGGTGCCGAGGCCGACCTGGCCGAGAAAGCCCTGCGCCCGCTCCAGCGCCTCGCGGCGTGGCGTGCCGTCGATTTCGAGCGCGATCGCGATATTGTCGATCGCGGTCTTCCAGGGAAACAGCGCATCCGCCTGGAAGAGATATCCGGCCTGCCGGTTGAGCCCGGTCAGCGGGCCATCGAAAATCCGCACGCTGCCGCCGGCCGGCGCCAGAAGTCCCGCCGCCACGTTCAGCAACGTCGATTTGCCGCACCCGGTCGGCCCTACAATGGCGACGAATTCGCCCGGCGCCACGGTGAGGTTGGCCTTTTCGACCGCGGTATAGACGCGCCCTTCGGCGAGGCGGAACGCGACGGTGGCGTCCTGCAGCGCGACCGCCGTGGACGTCTTGTTCGTTATTGTTGGCTCTTCCACCCCGGGATTTCCTTAAAGCTCACTTTGGGACAGCCTTAGCGCCTTCGAACGACAAGTTCAACGCAGGCCCGTGACGTGGTAATCGGGAGGTGAGAGCCGTTTCGCGGCTAGCCGTCCGATTCTAGCATCGACGCACAAATGGAGGTTGCCGCCCTGATCGTCTTCGACCATGTCGGCAAGAGTTTTGATGGCGGCCACGTGAAGGCCGTCGACGACGTCTCGTTAAAAGTCGAGAGCGGCGAATTTCTCGCGATCGTCGGCGGCTCGGGCTCGGGCAAGACCACGCTGCTGCGGCTGACCAACCGCCTGATCGAGGCGGACCAGGGACACATCACCATCGAAGGCGAGGACGTTCGCGCGACCGACCCGGTGGCCCTGCGGCGGCGCATCGGTTACGTGTTTCAGAGCAGCGGGCTGTTCCCGCATATGAGTGTCGCCGCCAATATCGGCATCACACCGAAACTGAAAGGCGAGCGCGAGGCCGACATCGCCGCAACGGTCGACGAACTGCTCGATCTGGTGCGGCTCGATCGCGGCGCATTTCGCGATCGCTTTCCGCATGAACTCTCCGGCGGCCAGCGCCAGCGCGTCGGTGTCGCCCGCGCGCTCGCGGCGAAACCGAAGATCGTTTTGATGGACGAGCCGTTCGGCGCGCTCGATCCCTTAACCCGCGATGCGCTCTGCGACGACTACCGCGCGCTTCACGACCGGCTTGGACTGACCACGGTCCTGATCACCCACGACATGACCGAAGCCATCCTGCACGCCGACCGCATCGCGGTGATGCATGGCGGCAAGCTGCTCGCGCAAGGCACGGCGTCGGAGCTTGCGAAAACCGACGACGCTTATGTCGGCGAGTTGCTGCGTACGCCGCGCCGGCAGGCCGAACGGCTGAATGCGCTGTTGCCGGGAGGCGGCGCATGAGCCTGTTGTCCGATCCGCGCTGGGGCGAAGCGCTGGCGCATCTGCCGGACTATCTCGGCAGCCATGTGCGGGTCAGCGTCGCCGCGCTCGCGCTCGGGCTTGCCGTGTCGTTGCCGCTCGCTATCATCGCGCGCAACCGCCCGGTGCTGCGCGGACTGTTGCTGGGGCTTGCCAGTATCGTGCAGACCGTGCCGGGCCTGGCGCTGCTCGCGCTGTTCTATCCGCTCCTGCTCGCGGCGGCTTCGCTCACGCTCGCGTGGTTCGGCTTCAGTTTCTCCGCGTTTGGCTTCCTGCCGGCGGTGCTGGCACTGGCGCTCTATTCGATGCTGCCGGTGTTGCGCAACACCCTCACCGGCTTGCGCGGCATCGATCCGGCGATCCTGGAAGCAGCCCAGGGCGTCGGCATGACCGCCCTGCAATCCTTGACCTCGGTCGAACTGCCGCTGGCGCTGCCGGTGATGATGGCTGGCATCCGCACCGCCGCGGTCTGGGTGATCGGCACCGCAACCTTGTCGACGCCGATCGGCCAGACCAGTCTGGGCAATTACATCTTTGCAGGCTTGCAGACCCAGAACTGGGTGCTGGTGCTGTTCGGCTGCGCGGCGGCCGCACTTCTCGCGCTCGCGGTCGATCAATTGCTCGCCTTGACCGAGACCGGCTTGCGCACGCGCCGCAGCTCGCGCACCGTGCTCGGCGGCGCCGGGATCGCAGCCCTGGTCGCAGCGACGCTGGTGCCTTCGCTGGCGCGCTCCGTGCCGACTTATGTGGTCGGCGCCAAGACCTTTGCCGAACAATACGTGCTCTCGGCGCTGATCAGCCAACGGCTCGAAGCCGCCAGCCTGCCTGCGACATCACGCGAAGGGCTCGGCTCCAACGTGATTTTTGAGGCGCTGGTGAACGGCGATATCGACGTCTATGTCGATTATTCCGGCACGCTGTGGAGCAACCAGTTTCATCACGTCGGGCTCAAGCCGCGCCAGCAACTGCTTGACGATCTGAAGGCCGAGCTGGCGCGACAGAAGGTGACGCTGTTCGGCGAACTCGGCTTCGAGAACGCCTATGCGCTGGTGATGCCGAGAAAACGCGCCGAAAAGTACGGCATTCGTACCGTCAGCGATCTCGCCGCCATCGCGCCCGCATTGTCGATCGCCGCCGACTATGAATTTTTCTCGCGACCGGAATGGACGGCGTTGCGCACGGCCTATGGTCTGAATTTCCGTGAACAACGCCAGATGCAGCCGGACTTCATGTATGCGGCGGTCGCGTCCGGCGAGGTTGACGTGATCGCGGGCTACACCAGCGACGGACTGATCGCGAAGTACGACCTGATTGCGCTCAGCGACACCAAGGCCGCGATCCCGCCTTACGATGCGATCGTGCTGATCGCGCCCAAGCGCGCCGACGATCAGGCATTGCGAGAGGCGTTGCAGCCCTTGCTCGGCCGCATCGATATTGCCGCGATGCGCGAGGCGAACTTGCGCGCGGCGGGCGGCGACGCCAACGCGTCGCCCGATGCGGTGGCGCGCTGGCTCTGGGAAAAAATCAAATCAGAAAAGACGAACAGATAAACGACGCGCGATGGAGGAAGACCATCGCGCGCCGCTTTCGCGATCAGAACCCGCCACGGTTCATATGGCTCGGTGAGCAGCTGTAGTCATTGCTGGCATCCCAGCCGCCGCGCACGCGCCAGGCGCTCCAACCCAGGTAATCGGTGTCCTTGTTATAGGGGTTGCCCGCCTCATGGTCGGCACAGGCGCTGGCCTGCGTATAGACATTGGCGGCATGCATGGCGCGTTGCTGCGCGGAAGAAGGCACTACCAGCGCGGCATAAGCGGCGACGGCGGCAATACCGATAAGGGAAAGTTTGGTCATGGCTATCTCCTCCTGGTCATCCCGGCGAAGGCTGAGAGCGCGGTCCGAAAGAAAAGGGGCAGTTCTTCCGGCGCGACAACCCGGGAAGCGTTTATCGCGCGACCTGCTTAAGCCGACACCAAAACACTGACCCGTTCGTCTCCATTCCGAATCATCGTCACCACTTCCGATTTTCGTTCGCTGGCATTGCCGGCGACAAATGGAGACGAACCGGTCGATACGATGAATCTAGTCCCGCTATGGCCGGGTCCAACTAAAGAAACATTTATTGAGGCTTAAAGTATTTTTTAGAAACGCGGATGTGTCGGAACCAACTGCAGCCGGGGCGCTGACGCGGCGCGGCGGGTGGTTAACGCGCATGACAGGAAGGCGCCTCCTTCACCGCGCCGGCCGTTTCTGGATGCGATTGTCCTGCTCGGACGCGCTCTTTTGCCCGTCAGCCCCGTTGCAAAACGCCTCCTAAAACCCCTTGCACTGCTCCCGGCGATATGACCGTAATTTCGAAGTGGCAAAAGCCGGCCCGAACAGGCGTTTCATGGATCGCCTCGTGAAGCGGTCCGGCCATTTCAAGGGGGCACGATGACGTTCAAGCGTTTGTTTCAACTGGCCGCGATGTCTGTCGCTTTGACCACAGCAGTCAGTGCTTCCGCTCAGCAGGTGCTGAAGGTGGGCTCGACGCCGACCGGCGCCCCCTTCACCTTTCTCGACACCAAGACCAACAGTATCGAAGGCCTGATGGTCGATCTCATCACCGCGATCGGCAAGGATGCCGGCTTCTCGGTTCAGGTCGAACCGATGCAGTTTTCCACGCTGGTCGCCTCGCTGACGTCGAACAAGATCGACATCATTTCGGCGGCGATGCTGGCGACCGCCGCCCGCAAGGAGGTGATTGACTTCTCCGATCCGGTCTATACTTACGGAGAAGGTCTGATTGTCCCGAAAACCGACAGCAAAAATTATACGAGCGCCGAAGACCTCAAGGGCGAAGTGGTCGGCGCGCAGGTCGGCACCGCCTATGTCGATGCCTTGAAAAAGACCGGGCTGTTCGCCGAAGTGAAAGCCTACGACAGCATTCCCGACATTCTGCGCGACGTGAACACCGGCCGTCTCAAGGCGGGATATGCCGACTATCCGATCCTGGCCCACAACCTCAAGCAGGGAAGCTTTCCGGAGGTGCGCCTGGTCGAAACCTACAAGCCAGCCACCGTCGGCACCGTCGCGATCGGGGTCCGCAAGGGCGATCAGGAGCTGAAGGCAAAGATCAACGCCTCGCTCGCCAAGCTGAAGGAAAACGGCACGGTGGAGAAGATCCTCGACAAGTGGGGCCTCGGCGGCAAGGGTAGCTGAGAGCGCTTGCATCTGAGCTGATGGAAAAATTCCTTCGCGACGCCACCGAGTTTATGCCTATCCTGTTGCAGGGCGTGGGGCTGACCATCCTCGTCACGCTCGGCTCGCTGGTGCTCTCGACAATCCTCGGCCTGCTATGGGCGATGATGCGGGTTTCCGGCATTCGTGCTTTAAGCTGGATCAGCGCCTGCCTGATCAATCTCATTCGCGGCATCCCGATCATCGTGCTGCTGTTCTACCTTTATTTCGTGATGCCGGATTTCGGCATCACGCTGACGGCGCTGCAGGCCGCAATCCTCGGACTTGGCATTGCCTACTCGGCCTATCAGGCCGAGAATTTTCGCGCCGGCATCGAAGCGATCGACAAAGGGCAGATCGAGGCCGCGCAGACGATCGGGATGGGATGGTGGCTGACCATGCGCCGCGTGATCCTGCCGCAGGCCGTGCGCATCGTGTTGCCGCCCTACGGCAACGTCATGATCATGCTGCTGAAGGATTCTTCCCAAGCCTCCACCATCACGGTCGCCGAACTGGCGCTGCAAGGCAAGCTGATCGCGTCCTCGACCTTCAAGAACACATCCGTGTTCACGCTGGTCGCGCTGATGTATCTCACCATGAGCATTCCGCTCATCCTTCTGGTTCGCCACTTCGAGAAGAAGGCGGGCAAAGGATGATCAAGGGATGATCGAGCTTCGCGATGTTCACAAGAGCTTCGGCAAGATCGAGGTGCTCAAGGGCATCACGGCTTCGGTCGCCAAAAGCGAGGTCGTCTGTATCGTCGGCCCGTCGGGCTCGGGGAAATCGACCATCCTGCGCTGCGTCAACGGACTGGAGAGCTATGAGGCCGGCGACGTCTGGGTCGAGGGGACACGGGTCGAACGCCAGACCTCCTCGATTCACGCGATCCGCACCAAAGTCTCGATGGTGTTCCAGCGCTTCAACCTGTTTCCGCACCGCACCGCGCTGGAAAACGTCATCGAAGGCCCGATCCATGTGAAGCGGGAGCCGCGTCGCGAAGCGATCGCGCGCGGCCATGAACTGCTGGCGAAAGTGGGCCTCGCCGAAAAGGCCGCAGCCTTTCCAGCGCAGCTTTCCGGCGGCCAGCAGCAGCGTGTCGCGATTGCACGCGCGCTCGCGATGCAGCCAAGCGCGATCCTGTTCGATGAGCCGACCTCCGCGCTCGATCCCGAACTGGTCGGCGACGTGTTGTCGGTGATGCGCAAGCTTGCCGAGGACGGCATGACGATGCTGGTCGTCACCCACGAAATGGGATTTGCCCGCGAGGTCGCCGACCGCGTGCTGTTCATCGATGGCGGGGTCGTCGTCGAACAGGGCACGGCCAAATCGCTGCTCAGCCAGCCGCAGCATCCCCGCACGCAGGATTTTTTGCGCCGCGTGCTGCATCCTTTATGACGCCGACATGACAACGATCGCGACCAACTCCCTTCCCTTGCCGCCGAGCCTGTACGCGGCAACCGCCGTGCTGCCGCTTCAGCTGCCGCCGCTCGAAACCGACCGCAACGTCGCTGTCGCGATCATCGGCGGCGGCTTTGCCGGGCTTTCGACCGCATTTCATCTTGCCGAACAGGGTGTCGAAGCGATCGTGCTGGAAGCGCGCGAGCCCGGCTGGGGCGCCTCCGGCAATAACGGCGGTCAGCTCAATCCGGGCCTGAAGCTCGATCCCGATACGGTCGCGGCCGAATTCGGCGGCGATCTCGGATCGCGCATGATCGCCTTTTCTTACAACACGCCGGTCTTCACGCTCGAATTGATCCGCCGGCTCGGCATTGCCTGCGATATCAGACAGAACGGGACCTTGCGCGCCGCCTATCACGAGAGCCATGCCCGCGCGGTGGAGACCACGGCGGCGCAGTGCATCCGCCGCGGCATGCCGGTGCGCCTGCTCGATCGCCAGGAGTTGCGGCAAATGACCGGCACGGATCGCTATGTCCGCGCCATGTTCGATGCGCGGGGCGGCGACGTTCATCCGCTGAATTACGCCCGCGGCCTCGCTCGAGCCGTCGTTGCCGCAGGTGCCGCGATTTACGCCCAGACGCCGGCGATATCGCTGGCGCGCGAGGGCACACGATGGCGGATCGAGACGCCGCGCGCGGTTATTCGCGCCGACAAGGTCCTGATCGCCACCAACGGCTTTTCGGACGATCTGTGGCCCGGCCTCGGACGCACCATCGTCCCATTATTCAGTTCGATCGCCGCCACCGCGCCCTTGCCCGACAGCGTCGCGCGCGAGATCATGCCGACCCGCTCGGTGCTCTACGAGAGCGGTCACATCACCGTCTATTACCGCATCGATGCCGCCAACCGGCTGCTGATGGGAGGCCGCGGTCCGATGCACTGGATCCGCGACCCCAACGCGGTCGCATATCTCCTGCGCTATGCGGAGCGGCTGTGGCCTCACCTGCGCGGCATCTCCTGGACTCACGGCTGGAATAGCCGGCTCGCCATGACCGCCGATCACTATCCTCATGTGCATGAACCTGCGACCGGCCTGCTCGCTTATCTCGGCTGCAATGGCCGCGGCGTCGCGCTGGCGACCGCGATGGGACAGCAACTGGCCAGGCGCCTGATGGGCGGCGAAACCACGCCGATCGACCTGCCGATTACCCCTGTCAGACCGATCCGCTTTCACGCGGCATGGCCGGTCGCGGTTCGCGGCGCCGTGCTGGCTGGCCGGCTTCGCGACCGGCTTGGCCTTTGAAGGCGGTGAGGCCGGCTTTGTGAAGCTTTGATGAAACTTCGGAGCCGAAGCTTTGCAACCGAGGCTTGAGTCCAAATCCCGTCGTGGCGTCGCCTTGTTTTTGCCGCAACCGGTGCGGTATTGCGGTAACGCATGGGCAATCCCTCGACGAGGCACGCCTCGTTAACCAAACAAGCCTCGATTGCGAAAGCTTTTTTGGCGTCAAGTCATAAAGCCATTTTTTTGCCCTGATAGATCAACATCATTTTGATGCGGTTTTTGGTTGACGCGTACTCCGCAGTAAATTTCGCGCAGGAATTTCGGACGGGGGGCGAGTGAATCCTGCAGCGAGAGCGCTATGGATACGCTTTACGATTTGCTTGGGGCCCTCCCACACGACGATGCAGAGACGCTGAGGACAGCGTTCCGCAGGGCCGTGAAGAGCACGCATCCGGATTTGCGTCCTGATGATCCGGATGCCGCAATCCGATTCCGGCAGATCGTCCGCGCCAACGAAATCCTTTTGGACAAGGATCAGCGCGCGGTTTACGACCATTTGCTGGTGCTCGCCCAGCAAGAGAAAGACCCGGCCAAAGCCCATCCGATCGCGGCGAAAATCCACAAGATCGCCTCCGGCGTGCTTGCCTTTGTGTCCCTCTCGATCGTGAGCGCCGGCGGCTACCTCCTGTTCATGCATATGTCGGTGGCGCTGGTGGCTCCCGTCGGTAGCCTGACGGCTTCGCACGCTTCCGCCAATGCGCTTGACCTCAGGGCGCGGCTTTCGGACAGCATCGCTGCGGTCAGTTCGGCGGATGCGCCGGATCCAGCCGCGGTGAACGCCTTTATCGCCGCCAGGGCCGAAGGCAGCGGCCCGCGTCTGGTGAACGCCATGGCGATGGCCCCAGTCGTCGATACGGAGAGCGCTGCGCCGTCCGGCATCACGGGTTCTGATCCCGCGCCCGACACTGCTACCGTTCACGCGCGCGATGTTTCAGCCCTCGGCGGCGGTGACGTCGCAGCCGTCATGGTCAATCCCGACCAGGTGACCCAACTCGACCAGAAATTCACCGCGCCCTATGTCGATCGCGGCGTTCTGTTTTTCCGCGATCGAAAAGACGACCGCAACTTCCCAGACCTTCCGCCGTTGAAGCGGGCCGAGAAGCCCGGCCATCCGAAGTCCCTGCTCGCGGCAGCCGCGAAAGGCCATCAGGAGCCGCCACCGAAGACCGTGGTGCCGTTGCCGATCCCGCGGACGGTGCCGCGCTTCGTGTCGGAGCAGCCGTGGGTCGCCTCCGCGACCTTCCAATAAGATAGCCTTCAGGCGACTTCGAGCAGGATATCGACCAGCTGGTCGGGCCTGTCGACCATCACGTCATGTCCCGAGGCGACTTCATAGGTCTTCCAGCCCGACATCGCCTTCATTTTCGCCAGCGTCTCGTCGAACACCGGACTCTTGAAGCCGGTCGCGCGAATATAGGTCTTGCGGGCGATTTTCTCGTAGGCGCCGGCCGCCGTCACCTTCTCCACCACGGCCGCGAGCGGATGCGGCGTGCATTTGGCATCGACCCAGGCGCGGTCCTTTTCGTTGACGTTGAAGGCTGCGGCCGGCACCGGCTTTGCGACGAGATCACCGCGCGCCACGGCCTCCTCAAGCGCCTTGCGCGGGCCGGGATTGGCGAGCGAGATCAGGCTGTCGCCAACCTGCGGCACGAACGCATCAAGATAGACAATGGACCCAACCTGCGGGCCGATTTGCTCGGCAGCTTGCGTGATCACGAAGCCGGCGGAGGAATGGCCGACCAGGACGACGTCCTTCAAATCCTCCCACTTGATCAGGTTCGCCACGTCATTGGCATGCGTGGTCAGGTTGACATCCCGAGTCAGCAGATGCGAGCGGTCGGCCACGCCGGTGAGCGACGGCGCGTAGACCTTGTGCCCTTTCCTCTCGAGCGCGTCAGTGACGCGGCGCCAGCACCAGCCGCCGTGCCAGGTGCCGTGAACCAGGACGAAGGTTTTTGACGCCGTTTGGGCTTCACTCCTGGTACCAGCCGCCGCAAACGCGCCGGTGGCGGCCAGAACACCAAGCGCAGCGCGGCGCGTCGTTTCGACGGAAGGCGGCATGGAAATCTCCTACCAGTCTGTTTTATTTTCGGGGGATTACGACGTCATGCCGCGGGCTCGCCACGCCGTCGAAACATCGAGAACTGAAAGCGCTGGTGGGCATTGCCGGGCGTGGCGTGATCGTGGGGTCGGGAATCCAGCAGGACGAAGTCCTCGCCCAATTCCTTAGCCAGTCCCGCTGCGTCGTAACGATGGACCGGCAGCCCGCTGCATGTCTCCGGACCATCGGCCGCGAAGCTCCCAATGATGGCAACACCGCCGGGGACCAGCGCCTGCTTCAGCCGCGCGACATAGGCCGCGCGGTCTGCCGCCTCGACCAGAAAATTAAAGGCACCACGGTCGTGCCAGATGTCGAAGCGCTGCACAGGCTCCCACGCCGTCACGTCGTCGACGATCCACTGGATTTCGCTGGCGCGCCGGCCAAGCCGTAACGCCGCGAGATCGAGCGCGGCCGCGGAAATATCCAGCACCGTGATGCGGCGGAAACCGCGTTCCAGAAGGCTGTCGGCCAGGCGCGATGCCCCGCCGCCGATATCGACGATGGCCGCGTCCTTGTCCGGCCGCGCCTGTTCGATCAGTTCGAGCGAGGGCACAGGGCTATCCTGAAACCAGCTGACGTCGGCTTCATCCTGGGTGGTGGCATAGACCGCTTCCCAGTGGTCCTTCGGGCTTGCTTGCGTCATGAAACCAGCACTCATTCGCCGAGCAGCTTGGCCGAGGCGAGGTCGGCCTCGGCACGGGAATCGCCCTTGGCCTCGTAGGCCAGCCCACGGGTCTTCAGCGCCCGGCCGTTATTGGCGTTGAGGCGGATGGCATTGTCGAGGTCGACAAAGGCGTGGATGGCGTCATCCTTTTTGAAATAGGCAAAACCGCGTTCGGTGTAATAATCGGACAAAGCATGATCCTTGCCAAGACGCTCGCTGCCACCGGCCGCCGTGGCCTCGGCGCTGGCACCGAGCTTGATGGCCTGGCTGCATTCCGTGATGGCGGAATCGTATTCTTTTTTGAAATTGTAGATGGCGCAACGGTTGTAGAAGGCGTCGGCATATTTCTTGTCGGCCTTCAGTGCTTCGGCGAAATCCGTCAGCGCAACGTCATAATCCTGCTTGGCCCGCCGCTCGACGCCACGGCTAAGATATTGGCGCGCCAGCACATGGCCGCTGTAGCGCCTGGACTGGATGGCGCGCGAACAGGCGTCGATCGCGGCATCGCCGGATTCCTTGACGCATATGTTGGCATCATCGCCCGCGGCGTGAGCTGTGAGCGCGCCGGCCAACAGGCCCCCTCCGGTCACAAGCACGCAGGCGCAGTGCGCCCAAAATCCCCTTCGCATGGCTCCCTCCCGCCCGGATTGTCGTTCCGGATCTGGCTTGAGAATAGCACGCCAAATCGAGACGAAAAGCGAAGAAGCCGTGACAGCTGGCCACGCGGGCCTTTAGCTATGCAGCCTTTAGATATGTCGCCTTTAAATATGTAGCCTTTAGATATGAAGCCCTTAAATATGTAACCCTGGCGCCTCGTGGCCGGAGCGGGCGACATATTCGGTATAGCCGCCGCCATATTGATGGATGCCCTCGGGCGTCAGTTCGAGCACCCGGTTCGACAGCGCCGCGAGAAAATGCCGGTCGTGCGAAACGAACAGCATGGTGCCCTCATATTGCGCCAGCGCCGCGATCAGCATCTCCTTGGTGGCCATGTCCAGGTGGTTGGTGGGCTCGTCCAGCACCAGGAAGTTCGGCGGATCAAACAGCATGATTGCCATGACTAGCCGCGCCTTTTCGCCGCCCGACAGCACCCGGCATCGCTTCTCGATGTCATCGCCGGAAAAGCCGAAGCAGCCGGCCAGCGCGCGAAGCGAACCCTGGCCGGCCTGCGGAAACGCATCCTCCAGCGACTGAAACACCGTGCGTTCGCCGTCCAGCAAATCCATCGCGTGCTGGGCGAAGTAGCCCATCTTCACGCTGCCGCCCAGCGCCACCAGGCCGTCATCGGGCTCGGTCGACCCCGCCACCAGTTTCAACAGCGTCGACTTGCCGGCGCCGTTCACCCCCATCACGCACCAGCGTTCCCTGCGGCGGATCATGAAGTCGAGAGAATCGTAGATGACGCGGCTGCCATAGGCTTTTTGCACGCCTTTCAGGCTGACGACGTCTTCGCCGGAACGCGGCGCCGGAGGGAAGTCAAACGCCACCGTCTGGCGGCGGCGCGGCGGCTCGACCCGCTCGATCTTTTCCAGCTTCTTGACCCGGCTCTGCACTTGTGCGGCATGCGAGGCGCGCGCCTTGAAGCGTTCGATGAACTTGATTTCCTTGGCCAGCATCGCCTGCTGGCGCTCGAACTGCGCCTGTTGCTGCTTTTCGGACAGCGCGCGCTGGGTCTCGTAGAATTCGTAGTTGCCGGAATAGGTCGTCAGCGAACCGCCGTCGATCTCGACGATCTTATTGATGATACGATTCATGAACTCGCGGTCATGCGAAGTCATCAATAGTGCGCCGTCATAACCTCTGAGGAATTGCTCGAGCCAGATCAGGCTTTCGAGATCCAGATGGTTGCTCGGCTCGTCGAGCAGCATGACGTCCGGCCGCATCAAGAGAATGCGCGCCAGCGCCACGCGCATCTTCCAGCCGCCCGAGAGCGCGCCGACATCGCCCTCCATCATTTCCTGGCTGAAGCTCAAGCCCGCCAGAACTTCACGGGCGCGGCCCTCAAGCGCATAGCCATCGAGTTCCTCAAAGCGGTGCTGCACCTCGCCATACTGGGCGATGATCTCTTCCATCTTGTCAGCTTGGTCCGGATCCGCCATCGCGGCTTCCAGCGCTTTCAATTCGGCGGCGACCGCGGCGACGGGCCCGGCCCCGTCCATCACCTCGGCGACGGCGCTGCGGCCGCTCATCTCGCCGACATCCTGGCTGAAATAGCCGATGGTGATGCCGCGATCGGTCGAGACCTGGCCTTCGTCCGGCAGTTCCTGGCCCGTGATCATCCGGAACAGCGTGGTCTTGCCGGCGCCGTTGGGGCCGACCAGACCCGCTTTCTCGCCCTTCTGGAGCGCGGCGGAGGCTTCGATGAACAGAATCTGGTGGCCGATCTGCTTACTGATATTGTCGAGACGGATCATGGATTTCTCGAGGTCCGAGAAGGAGTTTTCGGGCCGCTCTTACGCATGATCCGGAAAAGTGGCAACCGGTTTTCCGAGAAGATCATGCGCGAGCGAGCATGATGTGGGAAAATGAAAGCGGTGCCCTCTCTCCCTCTCCCCGTTTACGGGGAGAGGGTCGGGGTGAGGGGGAGTCTCCAGGAGTGCAATTTGTGGAAAGTCCCCCTCACCCGCAGCACATCTGACGATGTGCTGCGACCTCTCCCCGCAAGCGGGGCGAGGTGAAGAAGCATCGACGGCGAATGTCGCTATTTCAACTCCGTGATCACGGCGCTGGCCGAGCCGCGCACCACAAGCTCGGTGTGAATACGGTCGCGCTTGTTGAAGCGGATATCGCCGGATTTGTACTCGTTCACCACAGCCTTGCCGTTTGGCTCGGTCGATTGCAGCGGCGAGTCCTCAAGGTAGACCACTACGACATCCTTGTCGTGGAAATGCATCGGCGTCGGATCGTTCAAGAACCAGCGATAGTGCCAGACGATGACGCGGTCGTTTTCCAACAGCTTGTCGATATGCGGCCGCGGATAGGCGTTGGGATAGGCGGTATTATTGGCCAACGGTGCGACGGGATGATTCTTCAGGTCGATGACGATGGTGCGAACGCCCGGAACGCCCGCGGTTTCGCCCGCGCGGCCAAATATCGCGGTGCCCTTGTCGAAGGAAATCGCGACAAAATCGTCCGGCATCGGCGCGATGCTTTCAGTGGTGTCGAAGACCTTGACGCGCTCGTTGTCGATCACAGCCGGCGCAGCCTCCGCGGCGAAGGTGGACGACGCTGGTACGCTCAACAGAGCGAGGGCGAATGAGGCTGTGAGGATGAGCATGCCGCGCTTTCGCATTTCGCTTTCCCTTTGTTATTCTTGCTTCGTTGTTTTTGAAGTGCGGTTCGCGTGGGGCGTGACCACCCCTGAAGGTAGCGGTCACGCGGCCCGGCATCAAGCTGACGGCCGACGCGTTCCGCCTGTTGCCGGCAAACACCGCTTATAGAAACATTTGTGCACAAACGATAGGCACGGCTGCCCGCGCGAGGCATCCGCTGATATTTGAATCGATACAACGAAGCGACCGTCCGGCGCACCGCTTCTTCCGATAGAGGATAAAGTCCTATAGCCTCAACACCGATCAGTGCGACCTGCGGCATCTTGAACAGACACCAGCGAGAGCGACGCGAGCAGACCGAACCATGTCTTTTGAGCCTCTCGTCAATCCGCTGCAGCGGTTTCCGGTATTTCAGACCTCCGATCCGGAGGAATTCAGGCATGCCTTGCTGACGCGGTACGGCGCGACCAATGCCGAGATCAAATCGTCCGAAGGACTGGCGGCGAGAGGCAGCCTCGTTCAGCTTCAAAACGTCGGCCTTATCTATGGCTATGGGAGCACCACCGCGAGCTGCGAGTTTCCGGAGGCTGAACGGTTTCGCCTGTTCAGCGCCTTCACGGGCAAGGGTCAATCGACGATCGGAAAACACGCCATCGAACTCAATCCGGATCAATGTTGCATCATCTCGCCCGGCCAGAAAGTCACGCTCGCCAGCGATAGCGGCCATGAATGGTTCAACGTGCGGATCGATGGCGGCGCGTTCGAACGCAAGCTGTGCTATCTGCTCGGCGCGCAGCCGAGCGGCAAGCTTGTGTTCGAGAGCGCCGTCAACCGAAACACGCCCCGCTTTCAGCAGTTCTGGCGGCTGCTGCTTTTCTTTGCCGAACAACTCAACGCGACCTCCGAGCCATTGCCGCCACTGGTGCAGCGCGAACTCGAGCAGGCCATTCTGGTATCGTTCCTGAGTGCCAACCGTCACACCTTCAGCGATCTCCTGGAGCGGGAACCGAACGAAACGCTGCCCTCGCATGTGCGCCGGGCGGAGGAGTTCATCGAGGCGCATTGGGATCAGGCGATATCGATCGAAAATCTGGTGGAAACGACCGGCGTCGGCGCTCGCGCGATCTTCCGCGCGTTCCAGCAGAGCCGCGGCTATTCGCCGATGGCTTTCGCAAGGATGGTCCGGCTCAGGCATGCCCGCGAAATGCTCGCTTCGGGGGATCCCGAGGCTACCGTCACGGCGGTCGCCTTTGTCTGCGGTTTCGGCAACCTCGGACACTTCGCGCGGGATTATCGCGAAACCTTCGGCGAGCGGCCTTCCGAGACGCTGGCGCGGGCCACGCAGCGGAGCTGAAGGCGACATCGCGGCTTTTAATTCGTGTTGTTGGCCCGATTACAGCAGGCGTTCGTAAAAACCGCCAATTGCAGGAAACAGTTTCGTGGCTCAAGCTCCCGAAATCGCGGTATCACGCTGGTTCAACACCGATGAACCGCTGACGTTGGCAGGACTGCGAGGCCGGCCGGTTCTTTTGCATGCGTTTCAGATGCTCTGTCCTGGATGCGTCGCGCACGGCACGCCGCAGACGCAGCGCGCCTTCGACCTCTTCACGCACTCCGATCTTCAGGTCATCGGATTGCACACGGTGTTCGAACATCATGCCGCCATGACACCGGTATCGCTGGAGGCGTTCATCCACGAATATCGGCTGACCTTCCCGATCGGCGTCGACGAAGCCGCCGAAGGCGTGCCGATACCCGTCACCATGGGGCGATACGGTATGCAGGGAACGCCGACCAGCATTTTGATCGGACGCGATGGCAGTATCGTGCATCATGGATTCGGGCAGCAGAACGACATGGCGCTCGGCGCCATCATCGCGGCACAGTTGGCCGCGCCGCGCGGATGATCCTGACTGCACGGGGCTTTTATTCTCATCGAATACACTTCGATGCATATCGAAACATCGTAGCTTTCCGGCATGGCATGTTGTGGACTGCCACGAGTGGAGGATAGCGATGACGAAAGAAGTGATCCGCGTCGAACCGATATCGACATATCTGGAACGGGTGAAGGCGCCCGCTTCCGTCGTGACGCGGCACGGCAATACGGTCTATGTGTCGGGGCTGCCGCCGTTCGATCCCGCGACCGGCGAAGTCGCGAAAGGTTCGATCGAACGCCAGACCGAACTGGTGCTGGAGCAGCTGAAGCTATGCGTGGAAACCGCGGGTTCCTCGCTCGACAACGTCCTCAAGTGCAACGTCTATTGCACCTCGGCGGAAAAATTCGCCGCCGTCAACACGATCTATGCGCGGTATTTTCCGAACAACCCGCCGGCACGCATCTTCGTCTGCGTGCCGCAATGGTTCGGGCCGTTCGATATCGAGATCGACTGCATCGCGGCGGTGTAGGGCGTTTTCGTGTCCCGGCCATCCCTCGAGACGGCGCCGACGCGCCTCCTCGGGATGAGGCCGTTATGCGTAGCGAGAAACCAAACCCTCATGGTGAGGAGCCGCGCACGACGCGCGGCGTCTCGAACCAGCGAGGCCATTCTCTTGTCCCGACCGCAGAGCCGGACCCAGCGCCTCAAGTGATCGGCCCCGGATCAGCAGCGCATCACGCCAAAAGATTGGCGCGCGCAGCATCCGGGGCACGAACCGTCAGTTCTTGGTCTTATCAACGAGAGCGCCCTTCTTGATCCACGGCATCATGTCGCGGAGCTTGGCGCCGACTTCCTCGATCGGATGGGTGGCGAGCTTGGCGCGGGTCGCCTTGAACGAGGTCTGGTTGACCTTGTTCTCCAGCATCCAGTCCCGGGCGAACTTGCCGCCCTGGATGTCGGCGAGCACCTTGCGCATCTCCTTCTTGGTCTCGTCGGTGATGATGCGCGGGCCGGTGACGTATTCGCCATATTCGGCGGTGTTGGAGATCGAGTAGTTCATGTTGGCGATGCCGCCTTCATAGATCAGGTCGACGATCAGCTTCACCTCGTGCAGGCATTCGAAATACGCCATCTCCGGCGCGTAGCCGGCTTCCACCAGCGTCTCGTAGCCGCCCTTGATCAGTTCGACCAGGCCGCCGCAGAGCACGACCTGCTCGCCGAACAGGTCGGTCTCGCATTCTTCCTTGAACGTGGTCTCGATGATGCCGGCGCGGCCGCCACCGATCGCGGACGCATAGCTCAAACCGAGGTCATGGGCGTTGCCCGACACGTCCTTGGCGATCGCGATCAAACAAGGCACGCCGCCGCCGCGCTGATATTCGGAACGCACGGTGTGGCCGGGGCCCTTCGGGGCGATCATCAGCACGTCGAGGTCGGCGCGCGGATCGAGCAGGTTGAAATGCACGTTGAGGCCGTGCGCGAACACCAGAGCCGCGCCCTTCTTCATGTTGTCGTGCAGGTGCTCGCGATAGATGTCGCCCTGCAATTCGTCGGGAGTGAGCATCATTACGAGATCGGCCCATTTGGCGGCCTCGGCGACTTCCATCACCTTGAAGCCGGCGGTTTCCGCCTTCTTGGCCGAGGCCGAGCCCTTGCGCAGCGCAATGGCGACTTCCTTGACGCCGGAATCCTTCAGGTTCAGCGCATGGGCGTGACCCTGGCTGCCATAGCCGACGATGACGACCTTCTTGCCCTTGATCAGGTTCAGGTCGGCGTCGCGATCGTAATAAACACGCATGTTGGTTTCCTCGAGTAAGGGGCCGAAATCGGCCCAAAGATCAGGCTTGATGGATCAGGCATTCAGGTGGTTGGACCGCCGGTCGCCTTCGAATTTCCGGCGTGGTCTAAAACATTTTCCGAGGCAGGGTAACCCTCTTCTGGCATGGTTTTTCGCATGATTTTCGGCCCTCTCATGCATCCATGAAGACCGGGTAAAGCGAGGCCAGCAGCAACGCGGCCATCACCAGATTGAAGGCGCGCACCGCGGCCGGCGAGGTCAGGAACGGGCGCAAGGCGGTGCCAAACAGCGTCCAGGTCCCGCAGGCAAAAACACCCAGCATGAGGCAAACTGCGGTCTGGATGACAATATTCAATGGGAAGCTCGCAATGTCCGCGTAGGCGGTGATGGTGCCGATCACAAATACCCAGCCCTTGACGTTGACCCACTGAAACATCGCCGCGCCCCAGAACGTCAGAGGACCGCGACCGGCCTCGCCCGGCTTGGGCGGACCCGACATCGCGATCATGACCGCGAGATAAACCAGATAGGCGGCGCCGGCGTATTTGAGGATGGTCTGCAACACCGGAAAGGCAATGAAGATCGTGCCGAAGCCGAGGCCGACCGCGCCGACCATGAAGGCAAACCCGGCAGTAACGCCGGCGATATGCGGCAGCGTACGGCGAAAGCCGTAGGTCAGCCCCGACGACATCACCATGATGTTGTTCGGTCCGGGCGTAAAATACATCACTGCCGCGAACAAAACGAAAGCGGCCACAAGCGAGTTCGACATTCCTCACGCTCCCACGGCCTTCGGCACGACCTGCGCGCGCTTCGACAACAGCATCACGGCGATGCCGGCGACCACGGTCAGCATGCCGGCGAGCCGAAGTGTCCCGAAGGTCTCATTAAAGACGATGCTGGAGGCCGCCGAACCGACAAATGGGACCAACAAAGCAAACGGCACCACTTGTGCTGCGGTGTAATCGCGCAACAACCGCCCCCATAGCCAATAGGCCGTGCAGGTGGAAACCAGCCCAATGCCGAGCATGCAAATGAGAACCTTGAGCGACATGTGCGACAGCGCATGCCATGTCGGCTGCGGGCCATCGCTGACAACGGCCAGCACCAGCAGCGGCACGGCCGCTATCAGACAGAGCCAGGTGGACAAATCGAACATCGGCACGCCCGGCGCCCGCCGCAGCAGCAGATTGCCGCTCGCAAAGAAGATCGGAGAAGACATCAGCACGAGAAAGGCCGAGACGCTGAAATCATAACCGACGGTGCCGCAGATCATCAGAAGGCCGGCCGCCGCAATCGCGATGCCAAGCGTCTGGATCCGCGAGGGACGCTCGTCGAACAAGACGGCGGCAAAGCCGACCGTGAACAGCGCCTGGCTCTGCACGATCACGCTGGTGAGCCCGACCGGAACACCGTGTCCGATCCCGTAAGCCTGCGCGAGGAACTGGCCGAGAAACAGCGTGAAGCTGATCGCGATCAGGATCGGCCATGACACTTTTGGTCGCGGCACAAACAGGCATGGCGCAGCGCCAATCGTAAACCGCAGCGCCGTCAGCAGCGTCGGCGACAATTCATCGAGCGCGATCCGGCTCGCGACAAAGGCGAGCCCCCAAATCACCGCGACCAGGACGGCGATGCAAACATCGGCGGGTTTCATTTTGATCCCTCCCTCCGCGAGCGCAGCGAGTGGTGGGGAAGGAAGGCCGAAGCGGAGCGAAGGCCAGGGTGGGGGGCCTCTCCTGTATACCCCCCACCCCGACGCTCATTACATTCGCGTCGACCCTCCCCACCGCTTCGCGGGGGGAGGGTTAAGAGACAGCGTCCAAGCACGGCTAAGCCCATTCCCACGTCAACCCTGCTCGCCGTGTTTCGGTTTGTGCAACAGATAAGTGCCGTGTAACGGCGCGTGATAATCGGCCGAGGTCAGCGTAAAGCCGGCATCGGCGAGCATGCGCTCGATCACCCAGCCGAACGTCGAATATTCGTCGCGCATATGGGTGACGACGCTGTCGCGGTTGAAGTCGTGGTTGGTAATGGAAAACTCCGCCCACTCCTCAACGTCGCGCTCGCTGCCGTCAGGCGTTCGCACGAACACGATATCGCGCAGGTAGAAGTTCGCTCCGGGCTTTAGCGCCGCGAAAATCCGCGACAGCGCCACCGCCTTCCAGAAATCCGGCAGATGGTGCAGCGTGAATTCGCTGACGATCAGGTCGTAGCTGTTGGGCTGGTAGGCGAAGCTCAAAAGTCCCGCCGACTGGGTGCGGATCGCGACCTTGCGGTCGCGGGCGCAGATTTGCGCCAACGCCAGCATCGCCGGGGAAATATCGATCGCATCGACCTCGGCACCCATCATCGCGGCTTCGCAGGCCAGCACGCCGTTGCCGCAACCGATATCGGCGATCCGCCAGCCGGGCTTGACGCCGAGCGCGGCAAGCGCGGTACGGGCGCGCAGGTCGCTGTCGTCGTGGCCGTCGTAAAGCGAGGCGACCGCGGAATCGAGCCCGATCTTCCGGCGTTGGTTATAATACCAGTCGCGCGCCAGCATGACTCACATCCCCTCAGGCCCCCGCGCGATGGCGGCAACGCCGGTGCGCGAAACCTCGACCAGGCCGAGCGGGCGCATCAGGTCGATGAACTGGTTGATCTTGGCGGAGTTGCCGGTGATCTCGAACACGAAGCTTTCGGTGGTGGCATCGATGACGCGGGCCCGGAACGCTTCGGCCAGCCGCAACGACTCGACGCGATGATCGCCGGTGCCGCGCACTTTCACCATCGCAAGCTCGCGCTCGATCGAACGTCCGGTCAGCGTCATGTCGACGACGCGATAGACCGGCACCATGCGGTCGAGCTGATGCTTGATCTGCTCGATCACCATCGGCGTGCCCGTGGTGACGATGGTGATGCGGGAAAGGTGCTTCTGGCTCTCGGTTTCCGAGACGGTGAGGCTTTCGATGTTGTAGCCGCGCCCGGAAAACAGCCCGATCACGCGGGCGAGCACGCCCGGCTCGTTCTGCACCAGAACCGAAAGCGTATGCGCCTCGTTCGGATCGTGGCGCTCTTCCATGAAGTAGGCGGATGCGGGCTGGTTCATTTCATGTCCTCGCCGGTCTCTCTCGTTCGTCATGCCCGGCCTCGTGCCGGGCATCCACGTCTTGATTGCTCCACAAGAAGGAAGACGTGGATGGCCGGGACAAGCCCGGCCATGACGGCCTCATTCTCAAAATCCTCACACCATCGCTTTGGCACCGGTCGGAATGGTGCCCTCCGCAACGACCCATTTGCGAAACAGTTCGAAATCGATATTGCCGCCGCTCAGGATCAGCCCGACGCGCTTTCCCCGCAGTTTTGCCTTTTCCTGGAAAGCAGCCGCCAGTGACGCCGCGCCGGCGCCTTCGGCGAGATTATGCGTATCCGTCCAAAGGCAGCGGATCGCCTCGCCGATCTCGTCGTCGGTCACTTCGACGATACGGGAAGCGCCCTTGCGGATGATTTCAAACGCGTGCGGGTCGGGGATCCGCGTCGCCATGCCATCGGCGCGGGTGTTGCTGGAATTGGTGCTCACCACCGTACCGGCCTTGAACGACAGCGCGTAGGACGGCGCCTCGGTCGACTGCACCCCGACAATTTCGGTCTTCAGGCCCAGCAGATCGCGCGCCAGAATGCAGCCCGAGATGCCGGAGCCCTGCCCGATCGGCACATAAAGCACGTCGATATCCGGCGAAGCGCGAAACAATTCGAGCGCGTAGGTGGCGACACCCAACACCAGATCGCGGTGGAAGGACGGCACGATTTCGAGACCATCACGCGCGGCGTGGCGCCTGGCCTCCTCGCGCGCGGCTTCAAAGTCCTCGCCAACTTCGATGAGATTGGCGCCGAACGCCTTCATCGCGCGGTTCTTCTCGACCGAATTGCCGTGCGGCACATAGATCGTCACCGGCACCTTGTTGCGGCCGGCTGCAAAAGCCAGGCTCTGGCCGTGATTGCCTGTGGTCGCCGAGATGATACCGGCGGTTTGCGGCCGCTCGCGCTTGAGGCGATCGAGATAGATCAGCCCGCCGCGCACCTTGAAGGCGCCGGTCGGCGTGTGGTTCTCATGCTTGACGATCACGGTCGTGCCGAGGCGCGTCGCCAGCAGCGGCCAGGCATGCGCAGCCGTAGGCGTCATCGCCGCATGGACGATTGTCTGCGCGCGCTCGAGTTCGGTCAGGTTAAACATGGGTGCGCCCCTTGTGAACGACGCAGACGACCGCGCACGCAGCTCCGCCCCCTCTCCCCGCTTGCGGGGAGAGGGTTGGGGTGAGGGGGTACAGGTGATAGCCTGGAGACTCCCCCTCACCCGCGCTTTCAGCGCGACCTCTCCCCGCACGCGGGGCGAGGTGAAGAGGCGGCATTCGTCGTTGTCGGATCATATCAGCACCCGATCACACCAGCGCCTTGCCGGCCGCGAAAGCTGCCGCCGTCGCTTCGTCGTTGGCTTCCGCCGGCAACAGCATCTCGTTGTGCGCCTTGCCGGACGGGATCATCGGGAAGCAATTCTCCAGCGCCGCCACCCGGCAATCGAACAGCACCGGGCGCTTGACCTTGATCATCTCCTTGATCGCGCCGTCGAGATCGGCGGGCTTGATCGCCTGCAACCCGACGCAGCCATAGGCATCCGCGAGCTTGACGAAATCCGGCAACGCCTCGGAATAAGAATGCGACAGCCGGTTGCCGTGCAACAGCTGCTGCCACTGCCGCACCATGCCCATGTACTGGTTGTTCAGGATGAAGATCTTGATCGGCAGTTCGTGCTGAACCGCCGTCGACATCTCCTGGATCGTCATCTGCACCGAAGCATCGCCCGCGATATCGATGACGAGGCTGTCGGGGTGCGCCACCTGCACGCCGAGCGCCGCCGGCAAGCCATAGCCCATGGTGCCGAGACCGCCTGAGGTCATCCAGCGGTGCGGCTCCTCGAAGCCGAAGAACTGCGCCGCCCACATCTGATGCTGGCCGACTTCGGTGGTGATGTAGGTGTCCTTGCCGCGCGTGGCCTCGAACAGCTTCTGGATCGCGAATTGCGGCAGGATGATATCGTTGTTCTTTTTGTAGGACAGCGAATTACGCGCGCGCCACTTTGCGATCTCGGCCCACCAGGCCTTGATGTCGGGCTTCTTGGCTTCCGCCTTGAACACCTGCAGGAGATCGCCGAGCACATTGGCGGCGTCGCCAATGATCGGCACATCGACGCGGATGTTCTTGTTGATCGAGGAAGGATCGATATCGATATGGATCTTCTTCGAACCCGGCGAGAACGCATCGGTGCGTCCGGTGATGCGATCGTCGAAGCGCGCGCCGACGCACAGCATGACGTCGCAATCATGCATCGCCATGTTGGCCTCATAGGTGCCGTGCATACCCAACATACCCAGCCAGTTCTTGCCCGAGGCCGGATACGCGCCCAATCCCATCAACGTCGAGGTGATCGGAATGCCGGTGACTTCGACCAGCTCGCGCAACAGCTTGGAGGCCTCGCGGCCGGCATTGATGACGCCGCCGCCGGAATAGATCACCGGACGCTTGGCGCCGGCGAGCAGTGCCACCGCCTTGCGGATCGCCATCGCATCGCCCTTGACGCGCGGGGCGTACGACACATGCACGTCGGACTTGCGCGGCGGGTGATAGGTGCCGGTCGCAAACTGCACGTCCTTCGGCACGTCGACCACCACCGGCCCCGGACGGCCGGTGCTCGCGACGTAGAACGCCTCGTGCAGCACCTTGGCGAGATCGTTGACATTGCGCACCAGCCAATTGTGCTTGGTGCAGGGCCGCGTGATGCCAACGGTGTCGCATTCCTGGAACGCGTCGTTGCCGATCAGATGGGTCGGCACCTGGCCGGTGATGCAGACCAGCGGGATCGAATCCATCAGCGCATCGGTGAGCGGCGTCACCATGTTGGTGGCGCCCGGCCCCGAGGTCACCAGCACGACGCCCGGCTTGCCGGTCGAGCGCGCATAGCCTTCGGCGGCGTGGCCGGCGCCCTGCTCGTGCCGGACCAGGATGTGCTCGACCTCGCTCTGCTGGAAAATCTCGTCATAGATCGGAAGCACGGCGCCGCCGGGATAGCCGAAAATATGCTGGACGCCATGATCGATCAGCGCGCGCACGATCATCGCGGCGCCGGTCATCTGGTTCGGATCGTGGCTCTTGTCACTCATGACGTATTTCCTTGGCTGGCTTCCGGCTGCGCTTTCGCGCCGTGTTTTGGGTTCGAGAGGCATCTGGCTTGTTGAAGCTTCAGGTTTGCGGTTTGGGTAATAAAAAAGGACCCGAAGAGGGCCCTGGCGCACCGTCCGAATTTGGATGGCAACTAGCCATCCCCGGCGGCGCGCCTGGGTACGACTACGATAATAAGAAGTTTTGTAACAATATTACGCATTTGGCGGCTCAGGCTTCCCAAAGATTGCGCGAACATAACCACTGACGGCCGAAAGTCAAGCCATCAGCGGCCAATCACGCTCAATTGGAAGTGTAACCGGCTTACCTCCGTTCGGCGAGGGTGAATTTTGGGTTTGCAGGCATGCGAGGCGTGGTCATTCCGGGGCGCGCGACGGCGCATCCCGGAATGACGAGCTACGTTGTGGTGACGGCGCCGAGCCACTCCCCCGCCGCTTCCGGCTTCACCCATTCAAACTCCGGCAGCTGGTGCCGAAACCAGGTGAACTGCCGCTTGGCATAGTGACGCGTATCGGCGCGGCCGATCTCACTCGCCTCGTCACGTGTGATCTCGCCCCTGAGATGTCTGATTAGCGCCGGTACGCCGTGCGCTTTCATCGCGGGCAAGAGAGGATCGAGGTTTCGCGCAGCGAGCCGCTCGACTTCCTCCAGAGAGCCGGCCTCCAGCATCGCCTCGAACCGCGCGTCGATCCGCGCGTAGAGCGCATCGCGATCTGGCGCGAGATACAGCGCGCGAAACGTGCCTTCGGGCAACAGCGGCGGCAGACCCTCGCGATGCCAATCGGTGAGCGAACGCCCGGTGGCCTCGATCACTTCAAGCGCGCGCGCCACGCGTGTACGGTCGCGTGGCTTCAGGCGTTCGGCGGAAGCCGCATCGCGCCGCATGAGCTCGGCATGCAGCGCCTCGACACCGTCGCGCTCCAGACGCGCGCGCACGGCGTCGCGCACCTCGGATGGAATCGGTGGCACCGCCGAGAGCCCGCGCGTCAACGCCTTGAAGTAAAGGCCGGAGCCGCCGACAAAGATGGCCGGGCGGTTTTGCGCGCGCGCTTCCGCCAGCACGTGGGCAGCGTCCGCGACCCAGGCGCCGGCGGAGAAATTCACGGCCGCATCGACATGACCATAGAGCCGGTGCGGAACTTCCGCTTCCTCGCCCGGTGAGGGGCGCGCGGTGAGCACGCGCAGGTCGCGATAGACCTGCATGGAATCCGCATTGATAACGACACCACCGATCTTTCGGGCCCAGACAAGCGCCAGCGCCGACTTGCCGCTGGCGGTCGGCCCTGCGATAAGCACAGCAGTGTCGTTATCGGCTCGCGGGTTCATGTCTCTCGTCGCTACACTGATCTGCCATCCTGCCAATCCCGCACTCGATAGCACGGTGCTCGACGGCGCGCGCGCTATTCTCCCCTCGGCCGGCCCCGCACGGTGGCTGTTCGACGAGGTCGCCGCCGACATCCCGTTCGGCGACGGCAGCGAGGATATCGCCGCCACCGCCAAGCGCCTGCGCGCGGCGCGCGAGGACCTGCCCATTGATATCGTGGTGCAGCCTGTCATCGCCCGGCGCAAGAAGCTTTTTCTCGCCGACATGGATTCGACCATGATCGGCCAGGAATGCATCGACGAGCTGGCTGACTTCGTCGGGCTCAAGGCCCACGTCGCTGCCATTACCGAACGCGCGATGCGCGGCGAGATCGAATTCGAACCGGCGCTGCGCGAGCGCGTGGCGCTGCTCAAGGGCCTCTCGGTCGATGTTGTCGACAAAGTCATCCAGGAGCGGATCACGCTGACACCGGGCGGCCGCGAACTGGTCGCGACCATGCGCGCGCACGGCGCGTGGACCTGTCTGATTTCCGGCGGCTTCACGCTGTTCACGCAGGCGATCGCCGCCAAAATCGGCTTTCAGGAAAATCGCGGCAATCAGTTGATCGTGCGCGACGACAAGCTGACCGGCGAGGTTCAGGAACCAATCGTGGGCCGCGCCACCAAACTCGGCACGCTCATCGAGCTTCGCGAGGCCGCGGACCTCGACAATATCGATACGCTGGTCGTGGGCGACGGCGCCAACGATCTCGGCATGATTCAAGAGGCAGGATTGGGCGTCGCCTTCCACGCCAAGCCGGCGGTTGCGACCGCAGCCGCAGCGCGGATCGACTACGGCGACCTCACCGCATTGCTCTACGCACAGGGCTACCGGCGCGAGGAGTTTGTGGAAGGTTAACCCCGGCCTCGAATCGCCGGATCAATTCGATCGATCTCGCCGCGAAACTTCGAAGAATCATCGTTCCCGTATCGGTCGAGCGAGGAAATATCCTGCTCAAAAATCAAGCCGCGCGGGTATCTCGCTGCCATTCTCGCCGGATCACGAAGCAATGAATTGCTAAATCGTCCGAGTAACGGTTGAACGTACCCAAGTCAGGGAGAGTCCAAGGGGTCGAAATGCGATCGCGGTATACGCGCTTCGCAACATCGTCACCTAAAGGATCTTTCCTATGCAACGCCTCTCCGTAAAACATCTGCTCTCGACTGCCATTGTCGCCTTCGCGCTGCTGGAAGGCGCCGCCGTCGGCGCGGCAGAACTTCCGACCTACGAAGTCTCGTCATTCCCGGCCACGCCGCATCAGCTTGAGGTGACGGGATCGGCGGGCGTCCAGGAGCAGGCGGCCACGCCGACGCTCACGCGCAATGGGATGCCCGCCTCGCCACATCAGCTTGAGGTGCTGACCCCGCGCCACGGAACCGTCAGGGCGGCAAACGCAGGCACCGTCGGCGCGGCGCAGTAACAACTAGCGGTCTGATTCCAACAAGCGCGATCCCCTCGACTGCGGAATGCGCAAAATGAAAGTGCCCGGGCTCGACCCGGGCACTCAACATAACAAAGCTTCTAAAAATCGATCGTCCCCGTCGAATTCGGCGATGATGGTCTTCTTTCGTTACTGCACGCTCAGCGCGACGAAACGCAACTCGCCATCGGCGTTCGACACCAGAAGCAGCACGGATTTCTTGCCGTCCTTCTTCAGTTGTTCGACGCGCTTCTTGATGTCGGCGGCGTTTGCGACCGCCTCCTGCGCCACCTCGACAATGACATCGCCGGCGGAGAGCCGCTTGTCAGCCGCATCGGAAGCGTTATCGACACCGGTGACGACCACGCCCTTGACGCTGTCCTTGATCTTGTAGCGGCTGCGCAAGTCCTTGGAGAGATTGGCGAGGTCGAGTCCGAGCGCCTTCTGCGTCACCGGCTTTTCCGGCTCCGGCGTCGACTTGGCGGAAGCCGGCTGCGGCTTGTCGGTATCCTCGAGCCGCCCGAGCGTCACGCGCTTGGTCTGCTCGTCGCCCTTGCGGATGATAACGATATCGACTTCCTTGCCGACCGCGGTGTCAGCGACCACGCGCGACAGGTCCTTCGGCTCCTTGATGTCCTTGCCGTCGAACTTGACGACGACATCGCCGGGCTCGATGCCGGCGGGCTTTGCCGGGCCTTTGTCGTCGATGCCGGCAATCAATGCGCCGCGCGCGGGCTTGATGTTGAGGCTTTCGGCGATCTCGTCCGTGACCTGCTGAATGCGGACACCGAGCCAGCCGCGGCGCAGTTCGCCAAATTTCTGGAGCTGCTCGACCACGCCGGCCACCGTCTTGGAGGGCACCGCAAAGCCGATGCCGATCGAGCCGCCGGTCGGCGAGATGATCAGCGTGTTGACGCCGATCACGTCGCCGTCGAGGTTGAACAGCGGGCCGCCGGAGTTGCCGCGGTTGATGGCGGCGTCGGTCTGGATGTAGTTGTCATAAGGACCGTTCGAGATATCGCGGTTGCGCGCCGAGACGATGCCGGCCGTCACCGTGCCGCCGAGGCTGAATGGATTACCGATCGCGATCACCCATTCGCCGAGCCGCAGTTTGTCGGAATCGCCGAACTTCACCGCCGTCAATTGCCGCGGCGGCTTGAACTTCAACACCGCAAGGTCGGTCTTCTTGTCGACGCCGACCAGGTCGGCCTTGATCTTGGTGCCGTCGTTGAGGATGACGTTGATTTCGTCGGCATCCGCAATGACGTGATTGTTGGTCACAACGATGCCCGACGTATCGATGATGAAGCCGGAGCCCAGCGAATTGGTCTTGTGCGGCTGCAAGTCGCCGCTCCGCGGACCGCCGCCGCCGCCACGCCGGTTCTTGAAGAAGTCGTCGAAGAATTCCTCGAACGGCGAGCCCGGCGGCAGTTGCGGCACGGCGCCGCCCCGGCCCTCGCCCGGACCGCCCTTGGCCTCAACCGTTTGCGAGGTCGAGATATTGACCACCGCGTCGATCACTTTCTCGGCAACATCGGCAATGCCGTCGGGGCCGCGCGCCAATGCCGGAAATGTCGAGGCCAGGATGGTTGCGGCCCCAAGACTTGCCGTCAGGCATGCTGCCGCCAATAGCGGGCGCAGGCGATGGCGCGGGGCATCAATTGCAACGGTCATATCGGTTCTCTCTTGTCGAAGGAGCGGAATTTGCTGCCCTTGAGTTCGTGGAAGCAGGTGCCGCGATGCGAGCACGAACCTCGGAAAAGTCGCCGCCAGACTGCGCCCGAAGGGGGTAACCGCGCAAGCGTTTGAGCCTACCATTTGGGCGAAAAACAGACGGCGCAAAATCAGGCTAAACACGCCCAGAAAGGCGGCAAGTCTACGGGGAAGCGCCGCTTAGCGGCGGACCACCCAGATCAGGATCAGACCGGCCACCGCCGAGCCGATGCCGGCGGCCCGCAGGATATGATCGGGTGTCACGAGTGCGCTTTTCATCGCCCGCTTGAGCCAGGCGGGGATGGCCGCGAACATCAGGCCTTCGAGCACAAACAGGATTCCCAAACCGATGAGGAAGTCGGCGAACGCTATGGACCTCATCGGATCGGAACCTCCCGTTTTGAACTTTTCTTTATCGAGCCGAAGCGCGTTTCGCTTCGGCCTTTATTTTAGAACTTACGGCTTCAGAACTTACGGCTTCGCCAAAGCCGCCGGTGCCGCGGCCGCCGCAGCCGGTTTGCCGCCTGCGCCGCCGAAGAACCTGAAGAAATCCGAATCCGGTCGCAACAGGAAGCGCGTATCGTTGCTCTTGAGGCTGTTTTCATAGGCCGTCATCGAACGATAGAACGCGAAGAAGTCCGGGTCCTTGCCATAGGCTTCGGCAAACAGCCGGTTGCGCTCGGCATCGCCCTCGCCGCGCACCTGTTCGCCGGTCGAATTGGCGTCGGCGACGATGACGGTGGCCTCGCGATCGGCGTTGGAACGGATCTCCTGCGCCTTCTGGCCGCCTTGCGCGCGGAACTCGGCGGCCTCGCGCTGCCGTTCGGTCTGCATGCGCTGATAGACCGCCTGGCTGTTCTGCTCCGGCAGATCGGCGCGGCGAATCCTCACGTCGACCACCTGGATGCCATAGCCACCGGCTTCCTTGTCGAGCTGGTCGCGGATTTTTCCCATCAACGCTTCGCGTTCGTCGCGCACCACCTGGATGAAGGTGACCTCGCCGAGCACGCGGCGGAGCGAGGCGTTCAACAACGTGGTGAGCTGGAGGTTGGCGGCCTGGATAGAGCCGACGCTCTGATAGAATTGCAGGGCGTTCTTGATGCGATAACGCGCGAAGGCATCGACCACGAGCCGCTTCTGGTCCGAGGCGATCACTTCCTGCGAAGGATTTTCAAGGTCGAGAATGCGCTTGTCGACCGGGATCACCGTGTCGATGAACGGCGCCTTGAAATGCAGGCCGGGCTCGGTGACGACGTCGACCGGCGCACCCAATCGCACCACCAGCGCCTGCTCGGTCTGCTGCACGGAAAACACCGAGCTGTAACCGACGATGAGCAACAGCAAGAGCAGCAACAGCAACATAATGCCTGTGACGGGGGATCTCATCGCGTGCCTCCCGTGCCCGGCTGTTGCGGCTGGCTCGTAGACGGTGTCGGCCGACGTGCTGACAGTTCGCTCAACGGCAGATAGGGCACGATGCCTTGTCCCGACGATCCGCCGTCATAGACCAGCTTGTCGGAACCGCCAAGAATGCGCTCCATCGTCTCGAGATAGATCCGCTGGCGGGTCACGTCGGGCGCCTTTTTGTACTCATCATAAACCTTCAGGAAGCGCGCGCTCTGGCCCTTGGCCTCGGCCACCGCCTGCTGCTTGTAGCCTTCGGCAACTTGCAGGATTTGCGCGGCGCGCCCCTTGGCGTCAGGCACGACGCGGTTGGCATAGGTCTGCGCCTCGTTCTGCAACCGCTCGAGGTCGGCGCGCGCGGCCTGCACGTCGCGGAAGGAGTCGATCACCTGGGCCGGCGGATCGACCTTCTGCATCTGCACCTGCTGCACCAGAATGCCGGAGCCGT